>ODAJ014767801.1_pt1 | contig 20336 bp, 13 predicted proteins | sample 1539241 | NCBI WGS metagenome assembly ODAJ01 (sample SAMN02144231, study PRJEB22623) | gut metagenome | biome: sheep rumen | host: Ovis aries | place: New Zealand | reverse complement strand
CACCCTCGACTGGACCGTTCCGGCCGACCTCAAGGATCTGCCCGCGATCGTCGGCGGCAAGGAGATGGACTTCACCTACGGCGACTGCAAAAAAGAGATGGACATGGTCAACAAGGCATTCATCGAGATCATGATCGAGGGCGACGCCAACGGCCGCGGCTTCCAGTATCCGATCCCGACCTATTCCATCACCCGCGACTTCGACTGGTCTCCCACGGAGAACAACAAGCTCCTCTTTGAGATGACCGCCAAGTACGGCACGCCCTACTTCTCCAACTACATCAATTCCGACATGGAGCCGAGCGACGTGCGTTCGATGTGCTGCCGTCTGCGCCTGGATCTGCGCGAGCTGCGCAAGAAGTCCGGCGGCTTCTTCGGCTCCGGCGAGAGCACCGGTTCGATCGGTGTCGTGACGCTGAACATGCCGCGTCTGGCCTATCAGTCCAAGGACGAGAAGGACTTCTACGCCCGCCTCGACCATCTGATGGATCTGGCCGCCCGTTCGCTGAAGATCAAGCGCGAGGTCATCACCAAGCTCCTCAACGAGGGCCTCTATCCCTACACCAAGCACTATCTCGGCCACTTCAACAACCACTTCTCCACCATCGGCCTGGTCGGCATGAACGAGGCCGGCCTGAACGCCAACTGGATCCGCGCCGACATGACCGACGTCAAGTGCCAGACCTTCACCAAGCAGGTGCTGGATCACATGCGCGAGCGTCTGAGCGATTATCAGGAGCAGTACGGCGACCTGTATAACCTCGAGGCCACCCCGGCCGAGTCCACGGCCTACCGCTTCGCCAAGCACGACAAGGAGGACTTCCCCGACATCATCACCGCCGCCGAGGCGGGCGGACAGCCCTACTACACCAACAGCTCCCACCTGCCCGTCAGCTACACCGAGGATATCTTCGCCGCGCTGGACATCCAGGACGAGCTGCAGACCCGCTACACCTCCGGCACCGTGTTCCACGCCTTCCTCGGCGAGAAGCTCCCCGACTGGGAGGCCGCCGCGCGCCTCGTGCGCAAGATCGCGGAGAACTACCGCCTGCCCTACTACACCATCTCCCCGACCTACTCGGTCTGCAAGGATCACGGCTATCTTGTCGGCGAGCAGTTCACCTGCCCGCACTGCGGCAAGCCCACCGAGGTCTACAGCCGCATCACCGGCTACTACCGCCCGGTGCAGAACTGGAACGCGGGCAAGACGCAGGAGTACAAGGAGCGCCGCGAGTATGTGATCGCCAACTCCCACCTCACGCACATCGGCCCGAAGGCGGAGACGCCGGTCGAGCAGCCCGCCGCCGTGTCTGCGGGCGAGGAGATCAAGGGCGGCCGCGCGATCCTCTTCGCCACCCCCACCTGCCCCAACTGCCGCATCGCCTGCCAGTACATGGACAAGGCCGGCTTCCCCTATGAGAAGCTGATGGCGGCCGAGCACGCCGAGCTTGCCAAACAGTACGGCGTCAAGCAGGCGCCCACGCTGGTGCTTGTCGACGGCGACAAGTTCGAGAAGATCGCCGGCGCCGGCGCGATCAAGCAGTACATGAGCACGCTTGCCTGCTGAAGAAGTCAACGAAACCCTTCGCCCGCTTCGCTGGGCTTTTCGTTGAGGGGGCTTCGCCCTGCTGCATGCACTCGCGTCGCAGGACGCCGCTCGCACACTGGCAGGGCGCAAAGTGTGTTTTCCGAGGTACACGCCCCCGGAAAACACGGATTTGATTTCTTTTTCGCGCAGCGGCGCGAAAAACTCTGCGAGGCTTGGAAAGGGCTCAAAATCATAAATGGACAGCGGCCGAAAGGCCGCTGTTGCCGGTTAAGGAGAATCGTATGCACGATATCGTCATCATCGGCGGAGGCCCGGCCGGGCTGACCGCGGCCACCTATGCCTGCCGCGCGGGCAAATCCGTCCTTGTCATTGAGAAAAGCGCCTTCGGCGGGCAGATCACATGGTCGCCCAGGGTGGAGAATTTCCCGGGCTTTGTGTCCGTGTCCGGCGTCGAGCTGGGCGATAAGCTGCTCGAGCAGGCCATGGCCCAGGGCGCGGAGGTCGAGCTGGAGGAGGTCACGGAGATCCGCCGGGAGGGCGGATGCTTCCGGGCGCTGTGCGAGTCCGGCGCGAGCTTTGAGGGCCGGGCGCTGATCCTCGCGACCGGCGCGCGTCCCCGTCCGCTGGGCGTCGAGCGCGAGGAGGAGCTGGTCGGCAGCGGCGTGTGCTACTGCGCGGTCTGCGACGGCGCCTTCTATGCCGGGCGTCCGGTGGCGGTCTGCGGCGGCGGCAACAGCGCCCTGCAGGACGCGCTGCTGCTGAGCGAGAGCTGCAGCAGGGTCTGGCTCATCCACCGGCGCGACAGCTTCCGCGGCGAGCAGAAGCTGGTCGAAGCGCTGCGCCAGCGGGAGAACGTGGAATTCGTGCTCAACGCCGCCGTGACGGAGCTGCTGGGCGAGGAGGAGCTGCGCGGCCTCGTGCTGGAGCAGGAGGGCCAGCGCCGCGAAATCGCCGTGGACGGCCTTTTCGTGGCGATCGGGCACCGTCCGGATAACACCGCTTTCGCCTCACTGTTGGAGCTGGACGGCGCGGGCTATGCCGCCAGCGCCGAGGATTGCCTGACGGCGACGCCGGGCCTTTTCGTGGCGGGAGACTGCCGCCAGAAGTCCGTCCGGCAGCTCACCACCGCCGCCGCGGACGGCGCCGTGGCCGCTCTGGCCGCGGTGAACTACCTCGCGTAACAATTCGGAATTCCGAATTAGAGAACGTAGGGGCAGGCCCCCGGACGGCCCGGCAGAAGACAAATAAACACAGAAAAAAAGTACGGTGAATTCGCGGATTTTAGCGAATTCACCGTACTTTTTTATTCATTCATAATTCTTTATCAGGAAGGCAAGTCCGGACATAATAATTCCGAACTCCGAATTCCGGATTCCGAATTGGTTCAGCCGTAGGAGTGCAGGCCGGGGAGCAGGGTGTTGACACCGGCAAAGGTGAAAAACACCACCGGGACGGCGATGATGACGTACCAGGCGAGGAAGGCCGCGTCCTTTTTCCGCCGCAGCCGCAGGTGCAGATAGACCGCGTAGATGAGCCAGGTGATCAGCGCCCAGGTCTCCTTGGGGTCCCAGGTCCAGAAGGCCGACCAGGCCTGCTCGGCCCAGATCGCGCCGGAGAGGATGACAATGGTGAGGAAGAGGAAGCCGAAGCCCACCAGACGGTAGGTCAGATAGTCCATCTGCTCGAGGCGGGCGTCGTCCGCCTCGGCCTTTTTGCGCAGCAGCACATAGCGCAGCCCCACGCAGCCGGCGAGGATGAACGAGGCGTAGGAGAACACCGCCGAGCCGATGTGGATGCCGAACCAGGCGCTGCGCAGCGCGGGCATCAGCTCGGTGATCTCCTTCGGCTGCAGCGCGGCATAGCTCAGCACCAGCAGCGCCGCGGGCATTGCGGCGACGCTCAGCCACTCGGCCTTGAGCCTGCCGCGCACGACGATCAGCAGCAGGGCGATGCCCCAGGCGAAGGCGTTGGCAAACTCAAACTGGTTTGACAGCGGCAGCCGGTGCGCGATCGCGCCGCGCAGCACCAGAAACAGGCTCTGCAGGGCGAAGGCGGCGACGAAGAGGCCCCACGCGGCCCTGGTCAGCGCTTTTTTGCGGAAGGCGGTAGCGGCAAACTGGGCGATCACGGCGACAAAATACAGCCCCAGAACGGCAAAAAACAGGATGTTCACAAAATCTCCTCCTTGCTTGGATGCAGCAGCTGCCGCAGCTCAAGGCGCATGCCCTCCGGCTTCGGCCCGCCGACGGCATAGCCCTCGTCGTCGACCTTTACGAGCACGGGCGGCAGGAAAAAGGTGATAAACAGCCCCGCGATCATCAGCGCAAAGCAGACGATCAGAAGGGCGTTAACCAGCACCGGCGTGTGCTTGATGCGCAGGCCGGGATAATCCGTCGGCGCGTGGAATTCATAGGACAGCCCCGCGATCGTCACGCTGTCGCCGGGGAAGAAGTAGGCCGGAGTGCCCGCGCCGTTTTCGGTGATCTGGACGTAATAGACGGGATGTCCCTCGCCGTCCGCGGCGGCGGGCAGCAGCATCAGCTCTCCCTCGCTGTTGAGGCGGTAATCCGGATAGAGCGCGATGAAAAACAGGCCGTTTGCGTTGTCCAGCGAGATAAAGGACGGGGCGGAGAGATAGAAGCGGTCGGCGCCGCCGCTGGCCAGATTGGTCACGGTGACGGAGCCCGCCGTGCCGTAAGTCTGCTGATAGATCTTATAAGGGCCGAAGCTCATCGGATAGTTGACGCGGACGCTCCGCCAGTCGCTCTGCCGTCCGTCGGGCAGTGTCACGCGCAGGCGGCTCCGGTATTCCAGCCGCCCGTCCAGATCGCGGGTGGAGAAAGCGTCCACCTCGATCCGCGTCCCGTCGTCGAGCGTCAGCGCCTCGCCGGGCATGCAGTCCAGATCCGTCACCTGCGGCAGATACAGGGCCGCCGCGCCGAAGAGCACGGTCAGCAGGATCGCCAGGTGCGTCACAAAGCTGCCGTAACGTCCGAGGCGGTGTTTGAAGTACACACGCGCTCCGTCAAAGTCGCGGCGGCGGCAGCCGGTGCTTGACAGATGCTGCTCCAGACGCGCAAGCTCCTCCGCGTCGAGCGCTTCGCTGTCCGGCAGGCGCGCGGCGGAGGAAAGCCAGCTTTTTTCGCTGCCGAGCAGCGCGAACACGCGGACGAGGGAGCAGAGCGTCAGATTCAGGCACAGCAGCACCAGCAGCAGGACAAAGTACCAGCTGGTAAAGACGCGGTTGAGCTGCAGCATCAGGATCAGACCGTGGAAGGCCTGGTAGGTCTGCGCATAGTAGGACAGGGCGCGCTCCTGCGGGATCAGCGAGCCCGCGACAGAAAAGAGCGCGATCAGGCACAGCAGCAGAATGCCGAAGCGCATCGAGCGCAGGTAGTTGAATATTTTTTTCATCATACACCCGATAAAAGAGATTCCGCCCGCCCTGGAGGGCGGGCGGAATCTGTTGGATCACTCTCAGCGCCGGAACATGCCGAGCGCCTCGTTGCAAAGCTTCTCGGCCATGTCGAGGCAGTGGGCGGTCAGCTCCGGATTGTGCACGCCCTCGGCGTTCTCAACAAACACGAAGTCCCAGTAAAACTGCGCGTCTCTGGCAAGGGAGCGCACGGCCGCCAGCTCCTCGTCGCTCAGCTCATTGGCCTCAACGGCCTGGGCCAGACGCTCGGTGAGGAATTCCAGTTCGTAGCCGATGGAGTAGGTGCGCGCCTCGATCTGCTCCTGCATGGCGCGGACCTCGCCCACCAGATCCTCATGGCACTTGGAGCACTCATTTTCAATGAGGCTCGGGTTGTCCAGCGGGCTGATGAGGCTGTGATCCCGGTACACGGTGCCATCCTCGGCCTCGGTCATGGCCATGTGGCAGTCGGCGCAGCTGTAGTTGGCGCGGTGCGGGCTGCCCTCGCCGAGGAAGGTCTCGATCTCGGGGTGCTGCACCTTGATCTGACGCACGCCGGTGCGGGGATTGGTGTAGTCGGCGAAGGGCTCGCCGTCCGGGAAGTTGGCGCCGTCGTTATAGAAGGCGAGGATCGCGTCCGGGCTCATGCCGGCGAGGCTGCTGTGCGGCAGGGTGGTCGCGCCGCCGTTGCCGGGATCGAAGAAATACTCGTTGTGGCACTGGCCGCAGGCGAGGTTGGCCGCGTCGATGCCCTCAAAGTCCTCGCCGACGCCGTCGATCAGATAGGTGTGCGTGACGGTGACGACGCCCGGGGTGTTGGCGTGGCAGGTGTAGCAGCTGACGGCCTCGGTAAAGACGCCGGCCAGATCCATGAAGGAGCCGCCGTAGACCTCGACGCCCTGCTCGTTGACCATGTTGGTAAACTGGGGGGTCTTGCAGGTCCAGCAGCTGGCCTTGGAGTTTTCGCCGGTGCGCTGCGTCTCAACCACGTCCTCGAGCGTGTAGGCGTGGCCGCGCGCGGCCTTGTAGTCCTTCGAGAAGCCGTAGGGCTCATAGAGGATCTTCAGCATCGGGTAATCGACGAGATAATCGGTCACCTCACTGTTTTCCTTCGTCGAATCCCAGCTGGCGTAGATGTAGGGATATTCCTCCGACCAGTCCTTCGCGGTCATGACGACGGCGCCGGAATGGGTCTCCACCTTCGCGGCGACGGTTTCGGCCTTGACGCGGGAGCCGCCGAACACGGCGGGCTGGATGCCGCCCTGCTCGAGGGCGTTGACGATGGCGGCTTTGATGCCGTTGGAGCTGATGGTGGCGCCGGAGATTGCGTCCACCTTCAGGCTCTGGGCCTGGAAGATCTTCGCGGGCAGGCGTTTGACGGCCTCGGTGCCGATGCCGTCGGTCTCCTCGTGCTCATCCACCTTGATCTGGTAGATCTTTTCTCCGTCGGCGACGACGGTGACGAGAATATCGCCGTTGCGGCCCTGGGCGCTGCCGGACAGGCGGAGCGCTTCGGCGGGAACCTCACTGTCCTTGACGCCGGCACGGGCCGGGATCTGGGCGACAATGATGCTGACAAGGGTGACGACGACGAGAAAGGCGGCGCAGCAGATGCCGATCAGATCGGCGCGCGCGGCCTTTTTTGCTTTTTTGTCGTTCCCCTTCAGGGCGCTGACAAGCTCGTTCCACTTTTTCATGGCTGTCCTCCACAAGACTGTGATTTGACAGGATTTGTTATTATATTGTATCGGATACGGGCACTTTTGTCAAGCAAATGGCCCGAAAAACAGAAACAACGGAGCGCCGCTGCGGAGAGAACGGGTCTCCTGCGCAGCGGCGCTGGATGTTTCTGAATATCGGATCAGAACAGGCCGGTGATCCGGCCGTTGTCGTCCACGTCGATCTTCTCGGCGGCGGGGACGCGGGGCAGACCGGGCATCGTCATGATGTCTCCGGTCAGCGCGACGAGGAAGCCCGCCCCGGCGGAGACCTTCACGTTCTTCACCGTGACGGTGAAGCCCTCGGGTGCGCCGACGAGGCTCGCGTCGTCGGAGAAGCTGTACTGCGTCTTGGCCATGCAGATCGGCAGGCCGCCGAAGCCCTGCGCCGTCAGCTCCGCGATCTGCTTTTGCGCGGCGGGCAGGATGTTCACGCCGACGCCGCCGTAGATGCGGCGGACGATGGCCTCGAGCTTGTGCTCGATGCTCTCGTCGAGCTCATAGGCAAAGCGGAAGTCGCCCCGCTCCTCCTCACAGAGACGGACGACCTCGCGCGCCAGGGCTTCGCCGCCCTTGCCGCCCTCGGCCCAGACGGTGGAGAGCACGCAGTTTACGCCGAGCTCTCGGCAGCGGCGGATGACCAGCTCGATCTCCGCGTCCGTGTCGGTGGGGAAGCGGTTGACCGCCACCACGCAGGGCAGGCGGTAGACATTGCGGATGTTCGAGACGTGGCGCAGCAGGTTCGGGATGCCGCGCTCGAGCGCCGGGAGATCCTCCGCGCCGAGGGCCTTTTTGTCCAGACCGCCGTGCATCTTGAGCGCACGCACCGTGGCGACCACGACCACCGCGCTCGGCACGAGCCCGGCCGCCCGGCACTTGATATCGAGGAACTTTTCCGCGCCGAGGTCGGCGCCGAAGCCGGCCTCCGTCACGGTGTAATCGCCCATTTTCAGCGCCATGCGCGTGGCCATCAGCGAGTTGCAGCCGTGGGCGATGTTGGCAAAGGGGCCGCCGTGCACGAAGGCGGGCGTGCCCTCGAGGGTCTGGACGAGGTTGGGCTTGAGCGCGTCCTTCAGAAGCGCCGCCATCGCGCCGACGGCCTTCAGCTCGCTCGCGGTGACGGGCTTTCCCTCGTAGGTATAGCCGACGACGATGCGCCCGAGACGCGCCTTCAGGTCGGAGATGGAGTCGGCCAGGCAGAAGACCGCCATGATCTCGCTGGCCACGGTGATGTCGAAGCCGTCCTCGCGCGGCGTGCCGTTCGGCTTGCCGCCGAGTCCGTCCACCACGAAGCGCAGCTGCCGGTCGTTCATATCCACGCAGCGCTTCCAGGTGATGCGCCGCGGGTCGATGCCGAGGGCGTTGCCCTGCTGGATGTGGTTGTCCAGCATCGCGGCCAGCAGGTTGTTGGCAGCGCCGATGGCGTGGAAGTCGCCGGTAAAGTGGAGGTTGATGTCCTCCATCGGCACGACCTGCGCCCAGCCGCCGCCGGCGGCGCCGCCCTTGACGCCGAACACCGGCCCGAGGGAGGGCTCGCGCAGCGCGACGGTGGCTTCTTTGCCGATGCGGCGCAGGCCGTCGGCCAGGCCGATCGTGGTCGTGGTCTTGCCCTCGCCCGCCGGGGTGGGGGTGATGGCGGTGACGAGGATCAGCTTGCCGTCGGGGCGGTCGGTCTCGCGCGTCAGCGCCGGATCGACCTTGGCCTTCCAGCGGCCGTACTGCTCGAGGTATTTCTCGTCCACGTGCGCCTTTGCGGCGATTTCGGTGATGGGCAGCAGAGCGCAGCTCTGCGCGATTTCAATGTCTGAGAGAAAGGCCATCTATTTCCCCGCTTTCTTTTTTCTAAAAACTAAACGCTAAAAACTAAAAACTAATTGTCCGCGCGGTTGTAGCCGTTTTTCATATGCTGGCTCGCGTCGGCGAGCACCTTGTTCAGCGTCTCGACGGTCTGCTCCTTCGCCATGCGGCAGAGGGCCTCATTGGCCTCCCCGGTCAGCGAGAAGTCGCCGCTCTCGGTCATTTTGCGGTCGTATTCGAGCAGCAGGCGGCGGCCCTTGACGAACACCGCGTTCTGGTAGCGCTCGATGTTCTGGATGGAGCTTGCGTAGTTGTGGTCGGCCAGCGCCCCGATCAGGCGGCTGCCCCAGTAGAAATTCTCCGTCGAGGCGTCAAGGGTCACGGCGCTTAAATACGCGGGCATTTTGCCCACATTCGTGTACACCGGCAGCATCGCGGCGAAGGTCGTCGAGCCGAAGCTGAGCCACTCGACGCCCTTGATGGCCTCCGGTACGCCGCTGCGGATCTGGCACAGGGCGGTGACGCCGGTGCGGTTGATGCCGATGGAGCGGTACATGCCGCGCTTGCCGCTGTCCTGGCTGGAATAGGGGTTGTAGGGCGTGCCCTGATAGTGCGCGGAGAGGAGATACTTCACGTCCTCCACGGCGATCTTCCGGTCGGGAATGAGCGACCAGGGGATGTTGTCACTCTCGGGGCCGAACTCGGCCTCCGGGCCGTCCCAGCGATGGGAGAAGGGGCAGAGATAGCGCCCCATGAACCAGGCGCGCGGGGTGTTGTAGATGTGGTCCATGTCGGTGTGGGAGCCGAAGATGTCGCGGGGATTGAAGACGCCGTTCTGATTGAGGTCGAGGCGGTTGTCGCGGATGAACTCGCGCAGATCCCTCGAGCACAGGTGCGCCTTCTGCGCGCCGAAGGCGTCGTCCAGGTCGAAGCCGTCCATGCCGAACTGGTTGGGATTGATGACGACGCACTCATCCGGCACGCGCCGGGCCATCCAGTGGTGCCCGCCGATGGTCTCGAGCCACCAGATCTCGTTTTCGTCGCTGAAGGCGATGCCGTTGGATTCATAGGTGCCGTAGCGCTCCAGCAGCGAGGCGAGCCGCTCCACGCCATCGCGGGCCGAGCGGATATAGGGCAGCACCAGCACGACGATATCCTCCTCGCCGATGCCGCCGGGGACTTCCTTCTCCCGCCGGGATTTGGGCTTTCGCAGCTCCACGAGGGGATCGGCCGCGAGCACGCGGGGGTTGGAGGTGATGGTCTCGGTCGCCGTCATGGCGACGTTTGCCTCGTTGATGCCGGTGGCGGCCCAGATGCCGTTCTTCGGATCGACGCTCGGGCAGGCGGTATAGCGCAGCGCCTTTTCGGGCAGCTCGATCTCCACATGGGACAGGACGCTTTTGTAGCTTTTCTTCTGCGGCTTCGGTTCGACCACGATGAGTTTTTTGACGTCGAAATGTCCGTCGTCGGTGCGGGCGATCATCGTCGAGCCGTCATTGCTGGCCTTTTTGCCGACCAGAACGGTGGTGCAGGGCATGCTTGCTTCCTCCCTCTGCCGCGGTGACGCGGCGTTTTTTCCGCCTTTACTCTACCACAGTTTTCGCCGCGATTCAATCGGGCATTCCCGGAAAAAAAGCGCCGCCGCGCCGCAAATTTTGTGCATTTTCACAGGGAAAAACCTGCTCTTCCGCCCTTGTATTCCCGCGCGTTCTGGTGTATCATGCCTTGATCCTGAATGGGAGGAACATTCGCAATGAACCAAGAGGTATTGGAACAGTATAGCACGGCCTTAAAAAGCGGGCAGAAATACGCGAAGGCGGCGGAGGCCCAGGGCCTCGACCCCTATCCCGCGGTGCTCGACCGTCTGCTCGAGGGCGTGACGGTCACGCGGCAGGTCGAGCTCGGCCTCGTCAGCATCCCCGCGGAGCTGATCGTCGGCACCAAGAGCGCCGGACGCATGGCGGCGCTGGCCGGAAATTTCATGCCCCTGCTGGGGACGGACACGGAGTTTGCCGCCAAGTGGATGGCGCTGTGCCAGGCGCATCTGAGCGAGGGCATCCGCGACCCGATCAAGTGCTTTGAATATATGGGCCTGTTCTATGTGCAGGAGGGCAACAAGCGCGCCAGCGTCCTCAAGAGCTTCGACGCGCCGACGGTGCCGGGCCTGGTGACGCGCGTGATCACCGCCCCGGACGGCAGCGCGGAGCGCCGGCTGTACGACGAGTTTCTGGCCTTTTACGAGCTCTCCGGTCAGTACGGCATCCGCTTCCGCAAGTCGGGCGCCTATGCGCGGCTGCAGGCGGCGCTGGGCATGGAGCCGGATCATGTCTGGTCCGATCAGGAGCGGCGCAGCTTCCGCGCGGGCTGGGCGCATTTCCGAGAGGCCTTTGAGCGGCTGAAGGCGGACGGGAGCGGCGTGACGGCGGCCGAGGCGCTGCTGACCTGGCTGGAGGTCTATCCCTTCGCCGAGATCAAGGAGCAGACCGCGGCGGCGCTGAGCAAAAATCTCGAGCGCCTGCTGCCGGACGTGCGGGCCGGGGAGGAGACCGCACCGATCGAGGTGTCCACCGAACCCGCGGAGAAGGAAAAGAGCCTCGTCTCCAAGATCCTGAGCGCGGCGCGTCCCTCGGCGGTCACGGCGGCCTTTATCTACGGCTTTCCGCCGGAGAAGAGCGCCTGGACGCGCGCCCACGACGAGGGACGGCGGCAGATGGAGCAGGCGCTCGGCGCAAGGGTGAGCGGGAAGGTGTATCTGGCCGAAAACCGGGACTATGAGCAGGCCATGGAGACCGCCGTCGAGACCGACGGCGCAAGGCTCATCTTCGCCACCACCCCGCCGATGATCGACGCCTGCCGCAAGATCGCCGCCAAATACAAGAACGTCAAGGTGCTCAACTGCGCCCTTTCCCAGCCCTATCACGGCGTGCGCAGCTATTACAGCCGCATCTATGAGTGCAAATTCGTCGCCGGCGCGGTGGCCGGGGCGATGGCGGACAACAATCTGGTGGGCTATGTCGCCAATTACCCGATCTTCGGCACGCCCGCGAGCATCAACGCCTTTGCCCTCGGCGCGAGGCTTGCCAATCCCCGCGTGCGCGTCAAGCTCGTCTGGTCCTGCACCGCGGGCGACCCGATCGCCGAGCTCCGGCAGAGCGGCGTGAGCGTCATCTCCAACCGGGATTCCGGCGAGGAGGCGACGGCGCACTGCGCGCTGGACTACGGCCTGTATCAGCTCGAGCCGGACGGCGGCCTGCTGCCGCTCGCGATGCCCTGCTGGCAGTGGGGCGCGATGTATGAGAAGATCGTGCGCTCGGTGCTCGACGGCAGCTGGGAGGAGAGCAGCCGCCCCGTCAATTACTGGTGGGGCATGGCCAGCGGCGTCGTGGACGTCCGGCTCAGCGAGAGCCTGCCGGCGGGTCTGACGAGCCTGGCGACCATTCTGCGCCAGGGCATTCTCGACGGCACGGTGGACCCCTTCTGCGCCGAGATCCGCGACCAGAGCGGGCTGCTGCGCTGCGACGGGAAGACCGCGCTCAGCCCGGAGGAGATCATGCAGATGGACTGGCTCTGCGACAGTGTCGACGGAGCGATCCCGGGCTTTGAGGAGCTGCTGCCCCGCTCGCAGGGACTGGTGCGGCTGCTGGGCGTGTACCGCGAGCGCATCGCGCCGCAGAAGCAGGAGAGGCAGCTGTGAAGATCCTGCTGATTTCCGACCGGGAGGAGCCCTACCTCTGGGATTATTACAAGCCCGGCCGTCTGAGCGATTATGATCTGATCCTCGCGGCGGGCGACCTGAAGGCAAACTACCTCGAATTTCTGGTGACGATGGCCAGATGTCCGCTCGTCTATGTCCACGGCAACCACGACGGCCTGTACGAAAGCCGCCCGCCCGAGGGCTGCGACTGCGCCGACGACAAGCTGCTGACCGTCAAGGGCCTGCGCATCCTGGGCCTCGGCGGCAGCGGCTGGTACGGCGGCGGCAGCTTCCAGTATACCGAGCGGCAGATGGAAAAGCGCATCCGGCGCCTTCGCTGGAAGATCCGCCGCGCCGGCGGGGTGGACATCATCCTCACCCACGCGCCCGCGCGGGGCTACGGGGACGACGATACCCCGGCGCACCGGGGCTTCGAGGCCTTCCTGCCGCTCATTGACAAGCTGCAGCCCCGCTATTTCATCCACGGGCATGTGCACCTCAATTACAGCAACCAGTCCTGCCGCGTCTATCAGCGCGGCGAGACGACGATCATCAACGCCTTCGGCCGCTATGTGATCGACATATAAAAGAAGAACGCTGACTCTGTCAAACGACAGAGCCAGCGTTCTTTACTAAAAACTAAAAACTAAAAACTAAAAACTAAACACGCCGGTACAGCTTTGTCCAGCCGCGTACCGTCCGGGCGAGGGCGGCGCTGAGCGCGTCTGGCTTCATGCGCCACTGCCAGTTGCCGGAGGCGGTGCCGGGGGTGTTCATGCGCGAGGAGGCGGGCAGCTCCAGCACGTCCTGCATCTGCATCACGAACAGCTGCGAGGCGGTGGACATGCCGGTGCGGATCAGCGCCCGGCACCAGCTCTCGTCCTCGGTCTTGTGGATGTACTCGGCGGCGTATTTCAGCGTGGCGCGGCCGGCGGACTTGATCCAGCCGTTGACCACCTCGTTGTCGTGGGTGCCGACGTAGCAGACGCTGAGATTGACGCAGTTGTGGGGCATGTAGTCGGAATTGCCCTTGGGGTCAAAGCCGAATTCCAGGATCTTCATCCCGGGCAGGCCGGAATCCTTCAGCAGCTTTTCCACCTCGGGCGTGGTGTAGCCCAGGTCCTCGGCGATGAAGCGGAGATTATGAAACCAGCTCGTGAGCACGCCGACGAGGGCCATCCCCGGGCCGGGGCGCCAGCGGCCGACGCGGGCGGTCGTGTTGCCGTAGGGCACGGCCCAGTAGCTCTCAAAGCCGCGGAAGTGGTCGATGCGGATCACGTCGAAGAGCTTTTCCGCGCCCTCGATGCGCCGGATCCACCAGCCGAAGCCGTCGGCCTTCATCCGATCCCAGTTGTAGAGGGGGTTTCCCCAGAGCTGGCCGTCGGCGGTAAAGGCGTCGGGCGGCACGCCCGCGACCTCGGTGGGGACGTTCTTCTCGTCGAGCTGGAAAAACTGCGGCGCGCTCCACACGTCGGCCGAGTCGAGCGCCACGTAGATCGGCACGTCGCCGATAAATTCGATGCCCTTTTCATGGGCGTAATCGCGCAGCGCGTTCCACTGCCGGAAGAACAGAAACTGCAGGAAGCACCAGAAGTCGATGTCGTCGCTGAGCGCGGCGCGGTATTGCTCCACAGCCTCCGGACGGTGCAGGCGGATGTCCTCGTCGGGCCATTCCACCCAGCTGAGCATACCGAAGCTGCTCTTGACCGCCATGTACAGGGCGTATTCCTCGAGCCAGGCGGCGTTTTCGCGCCGGAAATCCGCAAGCTCCGCGGCGAAGGTCTCGCGTCCGCGCCGGAAGGCCAGGCGCAGCACCTCAAAGCGCTTGGAATAGATCTTGCCGTAGTCCACGCGCTCCGGGTCGCCGCCCCAGTCGATGCCTTTGATCTCGCTGCGGCGCAGCAGACCGTCCTTCACCAGCAGGTCGAGGTCGATGTAATAGGGGTTGCCCGCGAAGGTGGAGACGGAGAAATAGGGGCTGTCGCCGTAGCTGGTGGGGCCGAGGGGCAGCAGCTGCCAGTACTTCTGCCCGGCCGACTTCAGAAAATCGACGAAACGGTAGGCGCTTTTTCCCATCGTGCCGATGCCGTAGGGCGAGGGCAGGGAGCTCATCGGCATCAGAATGCCGCTCTGACGGATCATAACAATCCCTCTCTTTTTCTAAAGATAGTGGTGAAACAAGTCTATCGCTTTTTCCGGGAAAAATCAAGGGGAGGAAAGAAAGAGAAAAAAACCTGTCATCCTGAGCGAGCGAAGCGAGTCGAAGGATCTTTCCGCAGGATTCTTCGTCGCTATGCTCCTCAGAATGACAGGTTTTGTGTACTAATTCCCCAGCACCCAGAGCTTGGTCACGCCGAAGGCCTCGCGGATGAAATAGTTGAGCATGACGAAGAAATAGCCCCAGGGCGCGGCGACGCCGGCGGCGCTCACGCCGAGGCGCGAGGCCATGAGCTTGGCCCGGTAGAGGTGGTAGGCGCTCGAGACGATGGCGACGTGTCCGTCCGGCTCGTCGCCGCGTGCACGGATGATGGCGAAGGAATTCGAGAGGTTTTCCATCGTCGAGGTCGCTTCCGGCTCCATGACGATGCGCTCCTCCGGGATGCCTTGCCCAAGCAGCCAGTCGTGCATGGCCTGCGCCTCCGTCACCGTCTCGCCCGGTCCCATGCCGCCCGAGACGATGGCGACCGCGTCGGGGAAGGCGATGAGATAGTCCCGCGCGCCCTCCAGGCGGCGCACCAGCGTCAGCGACGGCTCGTCGCCGTAGACCGCCGCGCCGAGGACGATCAGATAGTCCCGCTCCGGCTCTTTGTCGGTGCGGGCGTTTTTGATGATCGGCACCTCGACGATGCAGAAATAAACAAAGCCGATGCAGGTCAGAATCAGCACCACCCGCCACCACAGCGGCGGCAGATAGCGCTGCGCCAGCAGGAGCGCGGCGATGAACAGACAGAGATAGGCCCAGTAGGCATAGCCCCGCACGGCAAAGCGCAGCAGCGCCGCAAAGGCCGCAAGGCCTCCGACGGCGGCCAGACGGCGGATATCCGATCGTTTCATATGTTCAGTTCCTCCCATTGTTCATAAAGCGCGAGCAGCTGCGTATCCAGCTCTTCCCACTCGCTGTCGATCTCCATCAGCTTCTGGTAATCGGCAGCGTGGGCTTCGCTCTCCGCCTCCAGCTCCCTCTGCCGCGCCTCCAGCCGCGCGATCTCGCGCTCGGTTTTGGCGATGGCCTTGGCGCTGTTCGGCGCCTTGGGGCGCTTCTCCGAGGACTTTTTCTCCGCCTTTTCGCGCTTTTCGTTCTGCTGAAAGACGCTCTGCCGCTCCTTCCAGGCCATGTACTCGGTGTAGCCGCCGCGGTAGTCGGTCAGCACGCCGTTTTCAATGGCCCAGATGCGCGTGGCGAATTTCTCGATCAGCCAGCGGTCGTGCGAGACGAAGAGCAGCGTCTGCTCGTAGTCCGAGAGCGCGTCCTCCATCCACTCGCGGCTGGCGATGTCGAGGTGGTTGGTCGGCTCGTCGAGGATGAGGAAGTTGATGTCCCGCCCCATCAGCATGCACAGGCAAAGCCTGCTCCGCTCGCCGCCGGAGAGCGCGCCCACGGGCGTGAACACGTCCTCGCCGCGAAAGCCGAAGGCCGCGAGCCGGTCGCGCGCCTCTTGCGGCTGGCAGCGCCCGTCGTAGAGCATCGTGTCGTAGGCGCTGCGCGTATCGTCCGAAAAGCGCACGGTCTGCGGCAGATAGGCCGTGCGGATGGCGGGGCCGCGCTGCAGATAGCCGGAATCCGGCGTCTCCTCGCCGAGGATCAGCTTGACGAGGGTGGATTTGCCCGCGCCGTTGTCGCCGATGAGCGCGATGCGCTCGCCGCCGGCGACTGTGAGCGCGAGATCGCGAAAGAGCTGTTTTTCCCCGTAGCTTTTGCTGACGCCGTCGATGACCAGCACCTCGTCGCCCTCAAACTCGCGCTGCTTGAATTTGACGGTCATTTTCCGCTGCTCGACGGGCTTTTCGCTCTGCTGCAGCTTTTCAATGCGCTTTTCCATCGAAAAGGCGCGCTTGTGCAGCTTGTCCGCGCCCATGAAGGCCCAGAGGTGCATCTGCTCGGCGGCCCGGGTCAGCTGCTCGATCTTGGCCTGATCCTTTTCGTATTGCTTGAGCTTTTCGTCGAAGCGGCGCTGCCGCTCCTGCACGTAAAAGCTGTAGTTGCCGCTGTAAAACTCGGCCTTGCCGTCGAGGATCTCGATGCTGCGCTGCACCACCTTGTCCAGAAACCAGCGGTCGTGGCTGATGGCGAGCACGGTGCCCTTGAAGTGCAGCAGATAGTCCTCCAGCCACTCGGTGGCGCGCAGGTCGAGGTGGTTGGTCGGCTCGTCGAGCAGGAGGATATCGGTGTCCTCCAGAATGAGGCGCGCGAGGTTGACGCGCGTCTTTTCGCCGCCGGAGAGCGTCTCGAAGGGCTGGGCGCGCATGGCGGCGGGGATATCGAGACCGTTGGCGACGCGGCTGCGCTCGTGATCCATGTCATAGCCGCCAAGGCGCCGGAATTCCTCGCTCAGCCGGTCATAGTCCCGCAGCAGGGCGGGGGACTCGTCCGTCTCCAGCCGCGCCGTGAGCGCCTCGAGCCTGTCGCTGATGGCGTAGAGCCGCCGGTGCGCGTCTTTCAGCACATCCTCCACCGTCCAGCCCTCGGGATAGACCGGGATCTGCGAGATGAGCCCCAGGCGCTTGCCCGGCGCGATCATCACCTCGCCCTCGTCGTAGGCGTATTCGCCGGAGAGGATGCGAAAGAGCGTCGTTTTTCCGCAGCCGTTGGGGCCGAGGATGCCCACGCGCTCGCCGGTGTTGACCGTAAAGGACAGCCCGTCGAGCACATTGCTGCCGATCTCAAAGCTCTTGACCAGATTGTTTACCGCTACGTCGATCATAATAGTCCTCTAAAAACTAAACACTAAAAACTAACCACTTATTGCACGGCCTTCTGCAAAACGGCGTTGGCCACGGGGCCCGCGGCGCTCAGTCCGCCGCCGCCGTTTTCCACCAGCACCACAAAGGCGTAGGGGTGCTGCTCATCGGCCAGAAATCCGACGAACCAGGCGTGGCTGCTGCCGTCGCCGAGCTCGGCTGTGCCGGTCTTGGCGCAGAGCTTCAGACCCGGAAAGTTGTTCGGCCCGTCGTAGTGCGCCGCGACGTTGTAGCTCATCATCGCGCCGAGCTTTTCAGCCGTCTCCTCCCGGACAAGGCGGGTGACGGGGCCGCTCTGCCCGGCGATCAGGTGCGGCTCTGCGAGCCTGCCGCCGTTGGCGAGGGCCGCGACGAAGCGCAGCATCGCATAGGGATTGACGAGATCGGTGCTCTGCCCGATGCCGGACCAGGCCAGCTCCGGGTCGCCGACGAAGTCGAGCGGATAGCTCCCGGCGGCGCTGGGGATGCCGTCGAGCTCGTGCCGGTCGAGAAAGCCGTAGGCGCGCACATGCTCGATCATGTTCTCCTGCCCGACCTTCACGGCGATCTGCGCGAAGGCCACGTTGCAGGAATTGGCCATGGCCTGCTCGAAGGTCTGCGTGTAGTGCTCCCCGGAGCAGACGATCGGCACGCCCGCGATCTCATATTCGCCCTCGCAGTAAAAGCTGCGGCCGTCCATGTTGGGGACGGTCTCGATGGCGGCGGCCGCCGTGACGAGCTTGAAGACCGAGCCCGGGGTAAAGCAGGACGAGAGGCAGCGGTTTAAATACGCGCCCTCCGGCGGCTCGCCGTTATCCAGCGGGTCGACTGAGGGACTCGAGACCATGCACAGCACCTCGCCCGTGCGGTAATCCATCAGCATCACGGCGCCTTTTCGCCCGTCGAGCGCCTCGTAGGCCGTGCGGCAGAGCCCGGCGTCCACGGTCAGCTGCAGGTCGGCGGAGCTTGCGTGGGTCGTGCCGGTCAGCAGGCTGTACTGGTGCATATCGTCCCAGAAGCGCGTCAGCGCGCCGGTCCCGCTGCGGCCCCAGTAGTCGCCGGTGACGGCGTAGCAGGCGATGCGCGTCTGCGCGTCCTCGGCGTAGCGGCTGCTGACCGCGTCAAAGCCCGCCAGCAGCTGCCCGTTCCGGTCGAGCAGCGAGCCGCTCGAGCCGGAATTGGCCCGCGCAAAGCTCAGCGCCCAGTCGCGCCCGTCGTCGATATAGCGCAGCGTATAGAGAACGAGTCCCGCCACGATCAGCGCCGCCAGCAGCAGCACCGCCGCGGCGCGGTGGGTGATCTTCTTCATGCTTCATCCTCCTCCTCGTCCTCGTCCTCCGCCTCGGGGATGACGCGGACGGGATTGACGACAAAGCTCGCGTCCTTGCGGGTATCCGAGCCCTTGAGGAAGGCCATCAGCATCCAGCAGCTCAACAGGGACGAGCCGCCGCGCGAGACAAAGGGGAAGGTGACGCCGGTGAAGGGCAGCAGATCCATCGTGCCGAACACATTGAGCGCCGTCTGCGTGAGCATCATGGCGGTCGCGGCGCAGGCGGCGATGGCGTACCAGGCCGAGCGGCCGTAGCGCGCCGAGCGCACTGCGAAAAAGGCCAGCGCCATCACCGCCAGCACCATGCACAGCGCGATGATGAGCCCCTGCTCCTCGCAGACCACGGCGAAGACCATGTCCGTGTCGGCCGCGACGATGTTCTTGAGCCAGCCCGCGCCCGCGCCCTTGCCGAAGAGCCCGCCGGCCGCGGCGGCCGACATGGCCCGGGCCTGCTGATAGCCCGCGCCGTAGATATCCTCCCAGACGTGGCCCCAGGAGGCAAAGCGCCGCGCGATGTGGGGCCGGACGCTGACGGCCAGCACCCCCGCGAGCCCGGCACCGGTCAAGGCCAGCAGCACGGTGGCGATCGAGCCGGAGCGCATGAAGGAAATGACCAGAAAGCACACGAAAAAGACCAGCGCCGTGCCGAAGTCGCCGATCAGCGCCAGCGCGATCACGCACAGGGCCGAAAAGGCCATGAATACAAAAAGGTTCTGCCTGCGGTACAGGCGGTCGAGGGTCGAGGCGCCGACGTAGAGATACAGCACCTTCACGAATTCCGAGGGCTGAAAGGAGTAGCCGCCGAATTCGAGCCAGTTGCGCGCGCCCATGATCTCCTCGCTGAACACCGCGTTGACGGCGAGCAGCCCCAGCGCCGCGAGCGCGGCCAGGCCGCGCACCGCCGTGACGCGCCGGAGGCTTCTGAGCCACCAGCCGGTGAGCAGAAAGAGCGCCACGCCCGCGATCAGCAGCAGGATCTGCTTGAGCAGATCGTCGGGGACGGAGCTGGCCGCGACGGAAAAGCCGAGGCTGCTCAGATAAAAGGCCAGCGTTTCGATCTCAAAGCCGGAGCGCCCCAGCAGGCGCATCGAGGAGTAGCAGAACCACTCGAGCGCGACGAGCGCGGCAAAGCCGAGGGCGATCATCGGCAGGTTTTCCCCGGCGCAGAGCGCGTGCTGCAGCAGCAGGAAGACCTGGAACACGCTCAGCTCCAGCAGCGTCCCGAAGGGGGAGACGCGCCCGCCGGCGGCGCTGCGCTTTTCCTCCAGCTGCTGGCGCTTTTCGGTGGTCATGTCGCGAAAGCGCAGGGGCGTGCCGCCGATGTTGATCACATCGCCGGTGCGAACCTCGGCGCCATGCGGCGGGATCTTGACCCGGTTGACCCAGACGCCGCCCTTGCTGAAAATGTCATAGACCTTCCACACGCCCTTGCCGCTGCGCACCAGAACGGCGTGCACGCGGCTGACGCGGTCACGGTCGACGCGGATATCCGCGCTGCGGGAGCGCCCGATGAGGTTTTCCCAGTGCGTGACGGGCAGCTGCTCGCGCCCGAGCTGCAGCCAGGCCCAGACCTCGGCCTCATAGCGCTCGGACAGCAGGGAGCGCAGGCAGCGCACGAGGATCAGCACGGACAGCAGGATCAGCACGGACTTGGACAGGATCAGGCTGTCCTGCAGCAGCTCGGTCAAGGCTCGTCTCACCTCACAACAGAATAATCAATCATATTATACCATGCGAGGCCCTTTTTTACAATAAAGGCGCCGGAATCTTAGTTTTTGTTAAGAAAACCGCCCCGGGATCACATCCCGGGGCGGTTTCGAGACTGTCAAAAAACAATAGAAATCGCTGTTAGATAGAGTCGCGGGGGAGCGCGAGGGGGCAAGGCCCGCCTCGCG
>ODAJ012190615.1_pt1 | contig 20346 bp, 26 predicted proteins | sample 1539241 | NCBI WGS metagenome assembly ODAJ01 (sample SAMN02144231, study PRJEB22623) | gut metagenome | biome: sheep rumen | host: Ovis aries | place: New Zealand | reverse complement strand
GCAGGTATGTATTTCCGCCTACCCCGTTGTCCCATGTGAGACAACAGGGTAGACGGATTTTTATGGTTTACTCTGACTCGTTATTTTCTGCTTCAGCTTCGGCGGTATCCCCGTCTGAATCATCCACACTTTCAGTAACAGTAATTCCAGCCTTACGGCAGGCTTCCACAATACTAGCAATATCAGCGTCTACGGTATACGTAGTAACAATGCTAGACTTTGCAATATTGGCGATTTTAATATCGGTAGACTTGCAATTAAACTCATTGCAAATAGCCTTATTCACTACACGCTTGTCCTTAGAATCAAGCTTGATTTTGAAATCGCTAACTTCGAACGTGTCACGGTTGAAGTAGGTTCCAGTAATAACGTACTCGCTTGCAATGCTCTTGAACGTCTTTGCCATTTCTGTTTCTCCAATTCCTAGACTAGCCATTACCCTATGCAATGGCGTATACCCTATTGTATGTCAAAACTGCCAATTTGTAAACGTGTTTCTTGTATCGTCATTGACTACAAACCATATCGTATTGCTTGTTATATCCCTAACTGGTAGGTTCTCATATAGTATAAAGTTGTCGTATTGGAACTTTGTTACTCTGACCTTATCTATGAAATTGCGTTTTTCACCCTCGCAATATGCAAACCAGTATGTATGTTCTGGTCTGCTTGCAATAGTGCATAGCTTTATGTATATGCCTAACGCTATGCATCCTAGTGAGAACGTGGACACAATGAATAGCTCTATAAGCCATTCGATATCACATTCAAATGTCATAGATAATCCCTCATAACTCCACGCGGTACTAACATTGCACAGTGCTTAATTTCCGGTGCATACTGTGGTGATACGCTATTGAATAAGCATCCGTAATTGTTCATTTCACGCATGAAATCAATTGATGGAATATCGCATAACTTATATAGTGCGTACCATTTGCCATTTACTTTAATGTCATACGATTGAAAATACTCCGGAACCTTTACGTATGCATGTTTGTCAATACCGTGTAGTATTACCCATTTGCCCGCGAAGAACTTATCCATATCATCATATGGAATAACGTAGTCGTAAGTCTCACCGTTGGCATGATTGACTATTGACATGTAGCTGAAATATGAATCGAAGTTCTCATATTCAACACAATCCAAATCACTGTTATAGATAGTCACAACCATGTCAGCATACGTCGGTGGCTCATTGCACATGCTAGGATTTACCGTGTGATGCAAACGATAATCGTCTGTGTCTGACTCATACCGAATGTGAATGTTACCGTTCTTGAAATACTTGTATTCCATCGTTAACCCCTTTAGTAATAGTTCTTGATTGTGATAGTCACAAAGTCATTTACTCGATAATCCGCAACGTCTGGTGTAATTGGCATGCATTCGTTATAGGCTCTTTCAATATCGGCTCTTGTGCATGGTATGTCGTACTCATATAAGAAACGATTGAATTGCCTAGTGGTTGAAACGCTATAGCTATACGGAGAGCGAAGATGCAACTTGATATTGCAAGTGCAATATTTCTTATCGAACGTTATTTCCGCCAAATGCGTTGCGTAGCTCATGAAGTCCAACACTCGCCAACGTTGCGAGTTGCCGCCATAAATGCACTTGTAACCAGAATCGTCTATTGTGGCTTCCCTAACGTAGGCGTTCATACGATGGAATTGCTTGTAATAGTGATTTGCCATTTCTAACGCTCCTTTTAGTAGTACTCGATATCAAATGTTTCAATAAACATGCAAGCAATCAACAATAACTCACGACGCAATGCGCTATGGTATGCACTTTCATATCGGCTATAGTGCCTAACTGGTTTTACCAAACAAGCAGCGAAGTTAAATACCGTTTGCATATGGTCTAGCTTTTCATCTTTTTGGAAGAATGACCAGTCGCTAAGACAACGAACGCTTGCAATGTAGCGGCCTAGTTCGTCATCTAACATGCTATCTATTGGCAAATCGTCTTTGTTATCCGTCACGTTATCTTCTAACCATTCGCTGAACTTAGCGAATGAGTTGTCGTTAACGTCTAACGATTTGATTGCCATTCCTTTAGAAATCTTTTCATAAGCGTAATCGTAAGTTACCATTTGCAACACTCCATTCTAATAACTAGCACGTGGACAATCATAATAGCTACCACAACGGTAAACCTCACCGTCGTAACCAACTTTGTATATGTCCGTTCGTTCTGCGTAGTAGTAACCAGTAGTACCACGTTCGTAACGAATGTCATACATACCGCTATCATCATGTAGTGTCGCAATGGCTTCATACTCATATGGCTCACTATCACTTATTCTCTGGTATGAGTCTAGGAACTGGAGCAACGAATCTAGGCAACTGAAATGCAATTCCAGACCATTTGAATAGTCCACGAACACGGATTCGCATTGCATATGGTTTTCCATGTAGTAGTTAACATAGCTCATGATGTAACTCCATTCGGTTTGTCGTTCATTGCTCCAATGTTTCACGTGAAACGCGCAAGGGGTAGCGCGTTGGCTACCCCTTGCCTGCTAGATATCCCTTGAACTCAACCAATACTCGAATGCATTCACGTTAAAGCACTCTTTGAGAATATTTTCAATCTCATTAGCGCGTGTGAATAGTTCGTCTGCTAGGAACTTAAACGCTTTTGAATCGTCTGCGTACTGCCTTGCTACTTTGTATCCGTCGTAACGTTCGCAATACTCGTTCAAAAGGTATCCCATTATTTCACGTTTGGTCATTTCAAAAACTCCTTGGCTCTTGTGGTTTCACGTGAAACTCTCATATTCGCTTGTCAATGTACGCTAGGCTTTGCCGTGTTTCGCGTTGTCCGCACGTCTCACCTACCAGCACTCACGACGAATCCGGCGCATTACAGCTACTAGCGCGGCGCCCCACGTTCGGTAACTTGGCAGTTCCATGGCTAGGTTCAGCCATAGCCCTACCAAGGGCGCCGGATTCAAATTTTCAATGTTCGCGTGCGCGCGTTGCGCACAACGCAATTGTAAGCGAAAACATGGCCGAAACAGAGACAACGCGATTTTGTTAACAAGCATGTAACAATTGAACTAACACATAAACAGTTCAATTTGAGCCCTTTTGAATCGCATTCAAATTGAACCGAACGCATGCAAATTGAACCGAACTGAAGTTCTGCAAACAATCGTTCGCAAATGAGGCCACGTCAAAATTGAACCAGAACGAACGTTCTAGCACGCAAATTGAACCGAACGAACGTTTGACGAACGAACGTTCCAGCCTGAAATTGAACCGAACGCATGTTCTACGAACACACGTTTCACGAACGAACGTTCCACCGAACAGGCGTTCGCAGAACGAACGAGCGTTCTGGGCCAGAAAATCGAACAAACGTTCGTACCCCTATAGTAAACGCGCGCGTCCTCGGGGACACGCGCTCTGGTGGAAATTTTAATTCTATGAAAAAGTCAAAACATCTTGTGATTCTAGGGCGCGACGGCGAAGGGGGGAGGGTTGCATTTTTCAAGCCTGCGAAAAGTGCCCCCCCTCATCGCCGCCCTCGCTACTTCAGTCGCACGTCCACGCTGACGTGGTTGTTCTCGAAGTGCCAGCCCTTTCCCTTCTCGGGCGAGTCGGACACCTGCGGCAGCTTCTCGGTAGCGTCACTGTAGCCCTTGCCGCCAGTCGCGTACAGCTCCCATGCGTGCGCGTCCATGTATGCCACGTCAAGGTCGATGTAATCCCCATACCCCTGAATAACTCCAGTGCTGGAATACTGCCACATAGCGGCGAACGGCCAAGGGCTTACGGAATACGGGAAGTCCGGAACGTCAATCAGAGTCCTTGTGCTGCTGTCAGGATAACCAGCAATCCAAAGGCCGCAAGTTTCAACCAGTGGATAGCCTGCAAAATCGCCCAGACGAGAAGCTTGGCAATAAATAACAGGCCACACGCCAGTAATAGCGTGGTACTTATCGACGAACCTCTGTGCATAGCTTCCCCAATTCGCTATATGGTTGCTCTCGATATCAAGCACTGGTATGCCGAAACCATTGTACCCCTGCGTGTTCTCGTGGAAGTGCACGGCTTCAGCTTCGGGGTCGATTTCCCTGAAGTCTCCCGCGAAGTGGTAGAAGCCCCACAGAATCCCCTTTCGGATGCACTGTTGCACAAACCCCTCGCAGCAACCATCCACGAATGACGTGCCGCCAGTGGCCTTGACGATGCAGAAGTCCACCGACTCCGGAATATCAAGCCCAGCGTCCCAATTGGATATGTCGATGCCGTGCAGCATATGCGCTCCCTAGAGTCCTGCGGGCCAGCACATGGAAATCATGAACCAGCCGTTCACCGGAATGTCCGCGAAGTTTACGGTGCACGCTACCTTCAGTCCTTGCGGGGTCTGATGCAATCCCCGCTCGATGGAAAGTGCCGTTGCGTTTCCGGGTGAGATGTTGGGAATCCAGCGCGTGAGTCCGCTCATGCACCAAGGCGGCAGATAGATGGGGGTTCCCATCGGGCATACCGCCGATACCTGATAGATGAAGATTGCGTTAATCATTCCGTTGCACTCATACACGATGTTCTTCTGCGTCGTTCCCGCAATGTCAAAGCCGCTCCACACGTCCACGCGAGTCGGCCACCAGTCGCAGTTCCCACGCACGCACATGGCAGCAATGTCGGCCCAGTTCTGGTAGCCTGCCGCCGTGAGGTGGTAAGCGTCGTTGGAGAATGCGCCGCCCATAGACCACGCCCAGCGGTGGCATCCGTCATGCATGTAGATTCGGTTGCCATGTTGCATGTTGTTGATTGCTTCGCGAATGCCGACATACATGGAATATGTGCCGCTGCTGCCTACGGGGCCGAAAATCTCCCTTTCGCTCTCGCTTCCGCTCGTGTCGGTGCCGAAGGTACGGCCATGCGCGAAAGGCACGGGGAACACGTGGACGTCAGCGTCGGGCAGCTTCGTCGTGCAGTTGTTGAAAAGCGTAGCAGCCGCATTCTTGCATGCGCCGGGGTCAGTCTCGCGCTTATCGTTCTGACCGCCGATGATGAGAACCAAGTCCACGCCTTCAAGCTCTGCTTCCGTGCAGGAATTTAGCTGCTGGTTGAACGTCGTTGCGCCAGTGAGATATCCGGTTCCGCTGACCGCCTTGTTGATGATGTTATCGTCCGCGATTCCAAGGTTCTTCGCCACTAGGTTGCCAAGTGCGGAAGCCGCATGCTCAGAGCCGTCGTAGAATCCCTTGCACCAAGAATCGCCAAGGACTAGGCACTTCGTATAGCGCTCTGACTTTCGCAGGGATTCTAGTGCAGGACCTACATCCTGACTTCCCGCGTTTTCCAGCGCAGTAACGCGAGAGTCAAGCGCCGTGTCAGCCTGCGTGCGTGCGGTAGTCTCTTCCGTGATACGGTTACCAAGCGCGGTATCAGCGTCCGTGCGTGCGGTAATCTCGCCAGCAAGCGTTTCGTTTATGGACGTGTCGGCATCTGTGCGCGCCTGAACCTCGTTGTCTATGGCAGTCTGCAATGCCGTGTCTGCGGTAGCACGAGTCTGCTGCTCAGTGAGAATGTCCTGCGCAAGCGTGGTATCGGCACTTTCGCGCTCGGTTGTCTCCGTCGCGATTGCCTCCGCATTTGCGGTAATCCTTCCGTCGAAGGTACGCACCTCCTGACGGTACTGCTCTACCTGCGCATTGTAGTTGCCAGTTAGCGCCCAATATTCCTCGTTGCGAATGTCGATGCCGATGGGCACGTACTGCTTTGACGTGTACGACGCGCCCTGATAGAGCACGATGGATAGTGGCTCGTAGGGCTTAGAGTTGTCCCAAAGGATGGAGCTTTCGCCCTTGCGTCCGAAGATGGGGACGTAACGCGAACCAACGTACTGACGGACTCCCATTTACATTACCTCCGTGTCATTTTCCTGCGGTTCAATCGGTTCCTCATGGCGCTTGTAATAATCGTCCAGAAGCTTTTCCAGCTCTGCCACCTGATAGTCGTACAAGATTCCAGCGTCAAGCTGGTCATACATCCTAAGCGCCCAATACTCAACGTTTTCCTCACGCAGGATTGCCGCGCGGATTGCGTTGTAGGTGATTCGGTTTCGTGCTGGTGATACCATGTTAGGGCTCCTTTCTACATGTCTGCGATTGCTTGCTCGATACGCTGTATGACGATGTTTGAATCACGCACGTACTCCATCTGCAACCCCGTGCTCGGGTCGCTCCACACGGTCACGTCGGGCGCGGGAAGGATGGGCAGCTCTATGGGGTCTAAAGTTGTAATTCTGGGTGATAACACAAACTGTAGAATTGTGATATTGTCAGAAGCCCATGCGTTTACAGCTTCCAATGTTGTAAGCTCATCCGGCACAATACAGTACATATACCCGCTGCTTATATAATAATCACCTGGGTTGCCATAGTTATATGTTGACGAATTATATACAAAACGGTTTGAAAGGCTATGCGTAGCTCCTGCAATTATTGCAATAGTTCCATGCCGCACCCTATGATGCCCATTTGACAGTGTGGTGAATTGGCTGAAATTAGTAAGTCTGCCATATCCAACATTTTGTGTCAGCGTAGGCGAATACCACGCACACCCCTCGCGCGTGCTCGGTCTGAGGTAGCTCAGCGCCAGCGTGTCCTTGGTGCCGTCTGGCAGGGAGCGCAAAGCCTGTGTGAGATTGAGCAATACGCTTGTGCTGTCATAGGGCTGGTATTCGGTTGCGGTGGAGCCTGCTTCGAACTGCGTTTTGGCAAGTAGCGAGCTGTTGAAGGAGAATCGCACGTAGTTTGCGTCATTCGGAGCCATAACGGTTTTCGAGGTTGCACTTCTGAGGTCCGCCCTGCTTCCAGTAACGGTCAATTGGTCGGCATCCGTGTACCAAGCCAAGTAGTTTCCAGCCGAGTTGTTCGCACTATAGGAAACCGTGTACGTATCGCCGCCGACAATCGGGATGAAGCCTGTTGAAGTGTTGGAGCTGCCATTAGCCCTCTGACCAGCCGAGTTGATGTAGGTACCACCAACCGCGTCAGATGGGTCGAACAGATTCTTCCCCGCAAACGTCAAACCTACCTGCTCCAAACTGACAATCTCAACAGGCGATTCAGGCGTAGGCGTGCCGTCCTGCGTTGACTTTCCATCCACCGTGAGCGCAACAGGCGGTGCGGAATATGTATCGTCAGCCGTTAGCACTTCGCCGCTGATTTCCTTTGTCAGTATCATTCCTTTCAGCATGTGCACGGTATCGTCTGCAAGCGTGCGCAAAGAAACGCTCTTGTCTGCAAGCTTAGGCTCAGTGATGGCACCATCCTGCACCGTCGTGGTGGCTTCTGGATGCTCGTCAAGCCAGTCGTTTACATATTCCTGCATTTCTGCGCTGGAATGTGGCAGCAGGGAATTGTACTCGTCAAGCCCGTCACGGTTCAGATACTTCTTGATTTCAGGCACGCTAACCACCACCGACGATTTCGTGAATGTCGTTGGACGTGACAGGATGCAGCCCCAATTGCTCGAACGTGTTGTTGCCAATCAGCGTTACACCGTTGATGCTGGGCTTGTTGGAAAGCGCTTCATAGTCAGCTACTGTGACACCATCGCCAGTGCCGTAATTCAGCTCAAAGTTGCCATCAGCATCATACAGCAAAACCAAGCGCCCATAGAGCGGGTCACTGTAGTCAGCAACGGTGTCGAACGTGATTTCGTCCCAACTCTCGGGAATCCACGCGCAGAAGTAGCCGTCCTGCGTAAGTCCGAAGAATACGAGCTTTATCTCGGCATCAATAAGTTCGCCAGCGTTCTCGACAATCCAGTCATGCAACTGCTGCTCGTAGTAGTCCTCGAATCCGGACTCCTTGAACTTCTCGAACTCTGCGCGAAGTTCCGCAAGACCTTCTGTGTACGGGTCGATGTTCTCCGCAAGGTAGTTGCAATATTCCGCAAGCTTGTGCAGCTCGTGGCACATGTGATGAATGCGCTGCTCTGCGCTCTTCACGTTCCAGTAGAATTGCGGCAACGCAGGTGTGTATTTGGTGAATGCGTAGTATGGCTCAAGCATTGACGTTCACCTCCCGTTTTCTCTCGTACTCAAGAATGGCAGTGAGAGTCGTGTCCATCTTGCGCAGCACTGTGGTGAACTCCTTCATGGTGGTGTTAATCATCCAGAAGAATCCGCACGAGCACGCGATTGGAAACCCAAGCGAGCCGATGGCCTGACTCAGTGTGTTGTAGTCCATGAAACCTCCTTTCTAGAATGCGTTGACGTTCATGGTAAGCAAGAAGCTGAAAAGCGGTTCAAGCTCGTTCACAATCATCGTGTCAACATCGCTGAAGTCCTCTAGCCGCTTCGCTATGTCCAAGATGCTGTCCTGACGAATGCGCTCGAACTCCATGTCGTTTCCGGCACTAGCGTAATCGCTTGTCTTTCCAGCCAATTGCGTCTGAGGGAAGTCGCTGTAGATGTTTCGGCTCTTGTAGTACTCGGAACTCGCAAACATCAGCGAAGGCTCTTCCGTAACCAATTTGTAAAGTAGGATGTACTTGGGCATTATCTCGTTCATGGTGCGCAAAAATTCGCGCTTCCAAAGCCCCGGCGGAACAAGCGAAATGTCACGCATGTAATAATGCTCAAGAATCTTCTTCTTCAGGCGTGCGTCCTGTTCGTCGTTGTACTTAGGGAAATCCCACGTGCCATCGTCCCACACGAGCCAGCCGTCCTCGTACAGCTCGCCAAGCGTGATGCTCGTGACGGAGAACCAGTCTGGTCTTTTGCACTCCGAATCGAAGTCGAATCTCTCAAGCTCGTTTTTCTCGCTCATTTGACCAGTCCCAACGTGTCCTTCATGTTGTGCGCTAGGTTCCAGTTGTCACTGAAGTTGTCCTTGCGCATGACTACCCTGATTGGCTTTTCCAGATATTCGCCGAAACGCTCGTTCAGCTTGTCTGCCGCCTTTCTGCGTTCCTCTAGGTAGCTTGAAGCGACCAGTTCCGTATGCGACATTTGCGCGTTAATCTCATCGTCGGTCTGACGCTCGGACTTGAACAGGGTATTGGAGATTCCTAGCATGCTGTAGACTCGGTTCCAGACGTTGGACTCGTCCTCGGCCAAGTCCCTGCCTATGTACTCGACTCCGGTGGACAGCGCTTCGTACTCTATCTGGTCGATTCCATCAGTCGCAAGAATTGCGGGTTCTCCGTCTGCCACGTTTCGGAACAGGTTCACCATGTCCTGCTTGTGCCGCTGGTCGCCCTTCAGGATGAACGGAATCATCTGGTGCATGCGGTTCGTGCGCTTCGTCATTCTGAGCTGTGCCAGCTCCCGCGCATACAGCTCGATTCCATTCATTATCGGATAGCGCGTGTTGTTGTCGTACACGAGCACTCCGTTCATGTTGTTGCAATCGAACTTGGTTCCGTTGTCCCCCAATGCAGACCAGCTCGACGGAAACCCGTACATGTTGGGCCTGCCGTTACCGCACACCTTCAGGGACATGAACGTTCCCTTCATGTGATTTGGGAATGCGATAGTGGCCTGCCCCTCCAAAAGCAGCTGCATCTCCAGATACCACTGGTCGCACGTCTTGGGAAGGTTCACCCAACGGAAGCGAGAAGCTGCCATCTGCGTGATGATGTTTCTATAGTAGTCATATAGACGTTCGTTCAGGTCTACGCTTTGGACATAGTTTCTGTCCTTTAGGTAGCCGCTGTTTTTGCGTCTACGTCCACCACGTTTAGACATTGGCAATCACCGTCCCTTCGCTGGAAACGCGAACCCAAGGAATGCTCTCCGCCAATGCCGATTGTACCATAAGCGCGGATTTGGCGCTCGCAGCCTGATTGCGCGTCACGTTCTGCTGTAGAATCGCGTTTGACAGTCTCACCAGCTCCGTCGATTCCCCCTCGCTTCTGGCAAGTGTGCATTTGTACTGGATTATCATATCAATCTCTTCGTCCGTCATTCCCTGATATGTTTGCAGCCTTATGAGTTCGCTGATATCTCTCGGGGTCTGGATGCTCTCTGACTCAGTTGTCATACACGCTCACCTTTCCAATCTCGTCGGGATTGTCCCACACTGTAACTCCGTTCAGGAAAATTGTCTCGATTTCTCGGTTTGCGGCACCATTCACGGAACCTCTGTCGTCCACCCAAATCTCGCCGGCCTTCCAATACGTGAAGTGCCGCATGAGCTGTAGCCCCTTTACCTCCCACATCTGGTTCAGCGCATATCCGTATCTGGCGAACATCGAAGCCGTCTGCCTTATAGCTGATTCGCTCTGCGTCCTAACCTTGAGCTGTACTCCCCTCTGCATGAATGCGTCCTGAGCGACATTCCCGTTGGTGGTTGTAAGCTTGGTCGGAAGGTTTCTGGATGCGTCTGTATAGCGGTCGCGCGCGTTCTTCATGGCGTTTGACAGTGCGTCCTTTGCGGGGTCGATTGCGGAGATGCGCGTCCAGTCGGCATTGTTGCTCGTGGTTGCCCTCGTGCGAGCCGCATTCGCGTTCATGGTCGCAGCGGTGTTGGCGGCATTGTTCGTCTCGCATGCGTTGACGTTCTGCGTCTGCTGCGTGATGCAATCGTTCTGCAGGTCGTTTATCGCCTCCGCAAGCTGCCTGCGTGATGTGTCCTGAAGGCTGTTCCAGTTGGTCGTTATGCCAGTCATCACATCGTCCTGCGCGTTTACTGCCCTTGCTAGCGATTCCGTGGTGTTCATGGCGTTCACCATGTTCTCGCGCTCAGCGTTCGCCCTTATCGCCACCGCGCCGCTGCCAGCCGAGAATGATGCCACACCGACAGCTGTGGTTATTCCTGCCGCTGCCGCAGCGGACATACCTCCGGTGGGAACTGCCATCGCCATGCCGAGCGCGGTGATTCCCGAAGATACGATTGCCGAGTTGATGGATGCTTCGCGTGTGTTCCCAGCTGCGGCGATTGCGGTCTTTGCCTGCTCGTTCGTGGTGGACAGGTTTATGAGCTTACGCGCTTGGCTCCTGTTCGTCTCCGTTAGGTTCAGCGTCACCGTGTCTGCCGTTGCGGTCGCAAGGTTCGCCGCCATGATTGCGTCGTTCGTGGCTACCGTGATGTTGTTGTTCGCCGTCCTCGTGTTGCAGTTGTTGGCCGTGTTCGCAATGAGCGTAGAAGCGTTGGCGTTGACGTTCTGCTCTGCGGTTGTCGCTAGGTCGCGTGCGTTCTCGCGTGCGGTGTTCGCCTGACGTGCGATTGTCTGATACGTGGTTATCGCGTTCCTGCGAGCCGAATTGAATGCGCTTGCTCCCTGCGTTAGTGCGTACTCGGTCGCTCCGTCAATGAACAGCGCATATGTTGGAATGTCCCAATCGAACGAATACTTGCGCCAATCTCCCTCCATTTCCAGCTCGTGCCTTTTGTCGGTTACGTCGAACCACCAATACGAAGTCTTTGCGTCCCCTCCGATTCCGTTGAACAGGAACCTCATCTTCAGGAACGGGAACGTGAGCACGGTTATGCGCTGTGCGCTTATGCGTGAGGTTTCCTCCACGTGCACGTCCACGGTGCGACCGTCGTTGTCGGTAAGCTGCACGTAGGAATATGGGAACGTGTATAGCTTCGCGAAGCGCTCGAATTTCTTCGGAAACGCGAACATGTCCTTTGTGAGGGAAATCTCGAAAGGTTCCTCGTAGCTGCTCTTGCACTCGTAGACTCGATGCCCTGCCAGCACGAAGGAGCGTCCTACGGTGAACATCGAATCGTCAACCAAGAATGCCGCCTGAACCGTCTTTAGAAATGCGGGACAATATGTGCGCAAGTCTGACAGAAACGTGCCATTGCCGTAGCATTCCGAAGCACGTATGCAATACACGGTCGGGCAAGGAACAACATCACTGCTCTCGTTGTTGACTGGAACCTTCTGGTTGGAGTAGTCGAATCCGTAACCCCACTCGTAGTCGGATATTCCAACCTGCCAGTCGTAGCGCATTGGGCCGTCGTGGAACGTCGCTTCCGTCCATTCCCCTCCTACGTTGTTCGCATACCCTAGTTCTGGAAGCTGCTCCGGTGCGCACGTGGAAGCGATGCACAGCCACTTCTCTCCCGCGCTGTGATGGTAGAGCCTAGTGTGCCGCACGATTGTGCCGCCGTCGAAGTTAACGTCTGGCGCAAGCAGGTACGCACTGTTACTGACGGGATTCTCAAGGTATTCGTCGGTGTCGGTTGCCGCGACGGGGGCATGACCCCTCTCCAACATCATGTACTTGATATCCATGTCGTTCTGGAAGTTCGTCCAAACGTCTGGAACGAGCCTGAACTCCGTGGTGTTAGGCGCTCTGTAGGAAATCTCCTTTATGAAGAAGTACCAACGACGTATGCCGTCCGTGCGCTCGTAGTCAATCATGTCTCCCTGAGAGGTCGCTATTGGCATATCGACGTACAGATAGTTGTACCTAGCGGCAACGTCGTATGGAATCGGAAGCTTGACGAATGCGTCGGGTATCACCCTAGCAGCCTGAGTGAGCCTTATGGGCACGTAGTCCGAGATGGAGTCGAACCACTCGTCTCTGGCCTTGTCGGAGTCGAACTTCACCACGTTCTTGTAACCGCTGTCCCAAAGCACGTTCACGAGACGTATTACCGTGTTCTCGTTCCAGCGAGTGTAGTCGAACTCGTTTCGGAACGAATACACGTCCACATTGTCGAAGTTGGGAAATCTGGTATCTGAAAGATGAGGAAAATCCAACTTTTCACCGCCTTAGAAAAACGGCGGAAGGCCGACACAATTTAGTGCATCGACCTTCCGCCTGATTTGGCTACTACCTTGCGCACCTATCAGGCTACCGTTGCGGTTGCCGTGGTGGTAAGCGCAGTGGTCGCACCAGACGGGTTGATGTAGGTGCTAGCGATGGCAATGGTGATTTCGTCGCCAACCTCAAGCGACTTCGCAACGTGGAGCACGCCGTACTCATCCACGCGAGTCGCGGGGGACTTCACGGGTGCATCGTCGCGCATGACGGTAACGTCATACGTGCATGCGTTGGGCGCAAGCTTGATTGCTTCGGGAACCGTGCCGCTGGAAGCCGCAAGGGTGCCAGTGAGCGTGACGGTGATATCAACATCGTCACCAGCGCTCGGGGTATCGTCGGAAAGCGAAGCGGAGATTGCGGTGAGAGACTGGGTGACGGTTGGAACCGTGGTGCCATCGCCAGTGGTGAACATGATTGCGGGCACGAACGGGGAAACGGAGTAGATTCCCCAATGGTGCAGGAAGTAGTTCTGGCTGAGCGTCTTGGGGTTGTAGATGGAAGTGGTCTGGTACTCGGTGTCCTTGCACATGAAGAAGTCGCTCGTGGTGAGAATCGCCTGAACGTTCGGAATAGGGAACTCGTCAAGGACGATGATTCGCTCCTTGATTTCAGCCTTTTCCATGTGGAAGAGCATGGCGAGCGCGTCAACGTCCACGGATGCCTCGACCTCTGGGGTCATGAACAGCACAAGTTCGCTGGGCTTGCAGAACACGGGAACGTCCTCGATTGCGCCGCTGTTGTAGATGGTGGTCGGGAACGTCAGCTTTCGACCGTAGACGCGAAGCAGCTTCAGGAAAGCCTTTGCGCTGTCCGTGTCGTTCGGAGCATCGACGTGAACCTTGTAGAATCCCCACTCGTGCTCGTAGAACGCAAAGAGCTGCTTCATAATCTGGAACTCGTCGTACTCGTCGCTGTTCATAGGAACCTCAAGGATGGAAGCGACAAGTCGGTTGAGTCCGGTTTCCTCGGTGAATGCGGTGCGCAGCTCGGTGCGGTTGATGGTGATATCGTAGCGGTCACGGCGGTTCTGCGAGTGGAACCACTGTGCAACGTCTGGACGCGCCATCTTGAACACGTCCTCGGCATCGTCCACGTAGGAATGTGCCTTAACCCACTTCGGAATGATTTCCTGAAGCGTGTTGCCGTACACGAGACGCGACTTCTTGAACACCGCAAGAATGTTCTTCCATGTCTGGGAATGGACGTAGGTTTCGCCGATTCGCATTACCAGAATGTCGATGAACTGGTTGAAGTACTGCTGGTTCATTGGGTCGAACAGCGCGTCGATGGTGGCTTTCATACCACTCTGGGTGGGGTCTGGAATGCGCTGCTGGAAGTCGTTCGTGGCCGACAACCAAATCTTCGACATAATGGTAGAATTCTTCTCCGCCATTTTCGTACACCTTTCTGTTGTTCTAAATGCTAAATACTAAGGTCAAGTTCTGCGATGGTTCGGGTATCGACGTAATCATCACCATCTGGCTCAGTATCGTCGCGGATGATTGCACCATTGTCAATGGTGATAGCCTGAGCGTCGCGGATAGAACGAATTGAAGCGTCCATCGCGTCAAGACGTGCGGTTACTCCATCCATGAACTTCTGCATGCGCTCTGCTTCGTTGTCCGACTCTTGCTCAACAACGTTCTCAACGTCCTTGGTATTAGCGTCGGAATCGCGCACCTCCTGTTCCTCATCGTTCTTGGCAACGTTCTTTTCCTTCTCGTCCATGTCCTAACCTCCGTCACAGAAAACAACCCGATACATAGCAAAGCGGCCACACGAGAGGTTCGTCTCCCGTGTGGCCTGATTGTATCACAGACGGCATCACCTTGCAGCAGTTGAAATGCGATATTCCCTCGCACGCGCAGAGCGCCGAATCCAATCGGGGCTTACCGCTCACACGCTACTCACATTTGCATGGGTACCACCTGCATCCAAGACTATACCATAGTCGTGCAAATCCTGCTGTACTCGTTGAAGAACACCCTATCCAAGTTCGGCGAGTAGTGGAGCTGGTACAGACCGCCGCCATCCAAGTCCTCGAATATCGCGTTGACGTGGGTTCCCAGCTCGACGTAGGAAAGGCACCTAACACGTGGCTTGCTGGTGTACCCATCCTTCATGGCTATGTAGTCAACGACCCTTGCGCGCATTACCTCATACATGTTCGTCACCTTATCCCAAAGCATTGCAGTACGTCATAGAACCTGCGCTTCACGTCCACCGTCTCGTATCGCAGCATGCCCATGTAATATGCGTCGCCAAATACCTGAAACAGCCGTGAGGTCTTTTTCGCCGCTATGTAGTTGACCCTAGCGTCCGAGTCCGAGAAGAAGTAGACCGGAAGCGCGTTCTTTGGCGTGCCGTCAGTAACGTGATACCTTCCGTTTATGTTGTCCACCCAAACTCCGAACAGGCTCCCGTTGAAGTGTATTCCGAAAAGGAACTTGGCATGCTTTGGCTTCTTCAGCACGTAGTCCGCACTCATTCCGGTGAACTCGTTCGATGCCGCGACGATACCCTCCGAAGTTCCTGCCATCATTCGACCTGCCACGGTTCCCATCAGCTTCTCGGTGGCATAGCTGCCAGAGTCAACGTAATGGAGCAGAAACGTCTTTCCAGCAAACCATCTGTACCCGAACTTCAAATCTGAGGTCACGCCATACATGCCAAAGTAAGGGTTAGCAAAGTCGCAAGCATTGCCAAGTAGATAAACTCTAGGGCGTACCGTTTTTGTATCCGCTCGCTCGCGTGAAACAGTGTCAACGATGTTAGCAAGCGTATTGAACTCGTTAGGCAGATAAGTATGGTAACGGTCGCTGCGCTCAATAATAGCCTCATCAAGAACAATCCTCCTTACCTTGTTGAATGTGCGCTTTTTCATCCTCTGCGCGTCAGTCATTGCGATGAAGTATCCAATCACCTTCCAATTGAGTCTCACCTTCTCCCCGTTCTCCACCTTCTTCTCGTAATCGTCTGGCTTGTTGGCAACGTAGGCATAGCGCGTGTCGGTGCGGAACAGCAAGTCGGCATTTTCGCTCATGGCTTCAAGACGGTTGAAATACCCCTCGGAAACCCCGCTGAGTTCGTTCTTGTACCTCACTACCTCCACGAACCTAGATTCGTCCTTCCTGAAGTCGCGTATGAACTGCATCCTAAGACCGAAGGTCTTTCCTACACCTCGGGCACCTACCACCATTGTCACGTCTGCGTCATAGGAGAACGTCCTCTCCCAATCATAGTACTTTGGCATCGTATCCCACTTCCAGCATGTCGTTCACCTGCTGCAACGTGAACCCATCTTCCAAGCAACGCTCAAAGTATTGCATGACCTTTTTGGCAAAAGCCATCTTAAATGGAAGTCTTGATGATTCTTTTATATAGGCAGCAAAGACCATCATCTTTATCGCGTCCGCCAATGGTGTTTTCATGTTAGCTAACCTCCATCAATACGTCTCCGTAATCATCTTCGATAAACGAACGTCCATTCTTGCGCTGCATGTGTCTCGGCCATTTGTCGGGCTCGAACCCATACCACGCGCGAAGTAAGTTCATGTTCTCCACGTTCGTCGGTTTGAGCGTCTCTCCCAACCACCTTCCGGTAGGGTATAGTGCCGTTGACTCGTGAGCTTCGACATGAGAAACCTTGCCCGTGTAATCCTTAACGTCACCAGAAAACACATCAGTAACCTTTGGATGCTTACTTTCCAACGCATGTGACAAGTCTGGCGAAACGAATACGTTGTATCCAATGCACATCGGTAGCGCCTTCTCCGCACCGTACTTGCCGCACATGTCAGTGATGAAATCCTCCATGTTGTATATCTTCGCAGGTCTGGAAAGTCCGGCGCATGTGACGTGCGCCCTCTTGTCAACGGAAACCCTGCATTTGTTCCACAGCTCGATATGATACGCATAATGGTTTCCCTCGTTCTCGACCTCAAAGCCACCGATTCCAGTTAGCGGCGAAGAATACTCTGGGAACGTCCTGCGCAACCTTTCCATAGTCTTGTCGATTGCACGCTTGGACATGATTAGCATAGGCTCTAGGCACTTTGAGATTTCCTCGTCCGTAACGTCAGCATCACAACGCATTTTCATGGAATCTGTATCACCACCCAAGACGTCAACCCTTTTCCCAAACCACTCATGAATCAACTCTATTGCAAGAATCATATGAAGCCGCGAACCTCCAACTATTCGCATTCCATACGTGTATAGAACCCTGTTCTTGCGCTTTGAGTTCTCATCAAAGTTCTCTGGTGTCGTTATCGTTGCTTCATCAACAACTAACTCTCCACCCTCGCACTTGTACATTGGTTTTAGAATATCTTGCGCCATAGTGCCGTAGATTCCATTAAACATTCCTTTTACGGTTCCAGTGTACCAAGAATGGAAGAACTCGTGTGAGCATTTTCCATCTCTCAGACTGTCCGCGATTCCGTCTGGAATACCACGCAAATTGTATGGATACGGAACTCCTTCCTCATAGTGCGAATCTATGAACTTGGCTGCATCCTTCTGAGCGTACAGCAAGTTGCTCTGTGCAGTCACAAAATCTGGCGGAAATCTGAAGTTCCAAGTTCCCTCCCCTCCAATAACGTGATATTCGTCCCACTCGTATACGCGAGACATTGCCCATAGCTCCAGCTCGTTCACATGTACTACAACTTCGTCGCTCTCATATAGCTTGCCGAATCCAAACACTGTTGAAGCACTTTTCTCGTCATGCCATCCATTAGACTTTAGTTCGTTTTCGCTTGCTACGTAAGTCTCTCCATCTTCATAATCGCCATATAACGTAGCTCTGCGCAAGAACTTAGACGATGCCAGAAGCCCTATTCCCCAGCGCTCGAAGCTGCTGCCCTTGCGCAATCTTATTCCTATGAACCTTATGCGAGCGTGAAACGCACACTCGAATGGCTTGTCGTAGTGGCTCATCACATGCTCTCGTGTGGTGGAAAGAACCTTCTCGGTGAGAACCATTAATTTCTGCGGATGCATTACTGAAAAGTTCTCGGGGATTCTTCTTCCATTGATGAACGTGTGATGCATGCTGGTCACGTCAACGGATACGACATTGGTTACCACCTTGCTTGCCAGCGCTGCCGAAGTGAACGTGAAGCCACCTCTAAAGCAAGCCTTTCTCAGGCCGTACTGCCCATAGGTCTTTGGCGCTTCCTTCTTGCACAGCTCAATCATCGATTTTTCAAGAGAAAGTTTCTTTCCGTTGCGCTTGTCCACGAACGAACGTCCTATGGTTCTTATAGCCATCTGCCTTACTATCGAAGTCTTTGTGAGAACCCTGCAACCGAAATCCTCTTGCTTCATCCACTCGTTCGCATGAAGCAGATACCGCAGATATGCGGGGATTACCTGCGTGTCCCTTCCTGCGTAGAACAGCTCACGCTCAGTAAGCTCCGTCTCTGGCGTCCTCACCAGCGTGTAATCCCAATCGCCTTTGGCCTTTGCGAGCCCGCATGTCCTTCCCATTGCGTCAAGTCCGCGCATTTCAAGATGGAACGTGTCCCAAAACCTGAGCACTTGGAAGTCGCTGCCTTTCTCGTACAAGTCAACCGTGTAGACGTTCGTGGACGATTGCGCGTTTGCCTTTACATCGTATCTCCTAGCCAGTTCCTCCATGAGCGGATGTAGGTCGAACATGAGATTGTACGCACATATTATCGGAACTACCTTTGCGAACTTTCCCCAATCGACGTACTCGTCAATTCTTGCCTGCATCTCGCTTTCGTGTCTATAGAAGTTTATCTTGTCATTTTCGTCCGGTTCGTAAGTCGCTATGTCAACATCCCTTATATCATTGTCAATGAACAGGATGGGGAAAGCCCTAGTGTGCTTTACCTCTTTGTCCCCTTCGGGAAGGTAGTTTGTCGTCTCTGTGTCATATACCGCACACAATGCGAACTTACGTCGTTTCATTGGATGTTAGACCTCTAGCTGAATCACACTCGAAGCGATTTGCCCTTGCATTGGCGAGTCCCCATCGTCCTTGCGATACCTCTTGTCTGCGTTCGATGCATCCTCAGCCAAAAGCTGCTGCAACAGTGCCAATTCCTCATCGTTCAAATCGTCTGGGGTCGCGCCGCTATTCAGCTTCTCAATGAGATTTATTCTATCGGCGTTTGCTTCCTGCACACGCTGCCACACAGCTTCTAGGCTAGTCTCCTTGTACGCCTTCAGTATCGCGTTCAGCCTATCCGCGACTGGCTTTCCCTCCCACGCCTGTTGCGTTGCGCGGAAGAACACACGCGCTTCCGTCTCGGTCATGGTAGAAATCCTGTCCCCACGTGATGCTGCATTTAGCTGCTGCGCAAAAGACACGTTCGCCTGCATCGTGTCATACTTCGACCTGTTGCGATACGTGACGTTCTGCCTGTTATACTGTTCCAGCTTCGCAACTGCTTCTTCTCGCGTTGCTCTGGAATTACCAGTATACTTGCCGTTCTCGAACAATCTTGATTCACTTATAAGCTTGTCATAATGACGCATGTGAGCCAGATAGTCTGCGCGTGCTGTTTCGTCCGTCGATTGCTCATAAAGAGTTACGAGTGCTTTGTATCTCGTTTGCGCCTGCTTTCTTGCATTCTTTGCACGCTTTGAAAACTCCACTACACACCTCCTAAAAATAAAGCGCCTGATAACGTTAATTATCAGGCGCAAATTGTAAAAGACAGTCAGCTATTAGAACACGGGGTCAAGCGTTTTGAGAGTGCGTCCGCCACTGAGGGAAATCTCCTTGCAAGCGATTTGCACGCCATCACCAAAATCACCGTTCCAAAGACCGACCAAAATCTTGGCACTACGAGCAACGCCATCAGACTGCGAGAAAAGTGCGGTTCCGTCAGGCTGAATCAAATACGTGTTAGTGCAGACGTCTCCAGACTGTGCACGATTGCCGGGAGTCGTGACGATATCCACGATGGTCAGAACTTCACCGACATGCTCGGAAAGGGAAGTCGCTGCGTTGAGCGCCTTTGCGACAATCATCTTGCCACGCGCGTCCTGAAGGTCAACGGTGCAAATATGACCGCTGGGGATGTTGAAATCGCTGTTGTTCTCGTTGGCAACCATAATCTCGTTAGACAATGTAATCACTCCTAAATCTTGTCAAAATCAAATTTCATGTTCTCGGTTTTAAGGTCTGCATACTTGTCGAAGGTTTCCAAAGGCATTGAAGCGTAATAGCTCTCGTACTCTATCGACTCAATCATGTGCCTTTCGGTACCAAGCTGTTTAGCCACTCTGCGTGTTGCTACGTCTAAGTTGAAATCACCCCACAATACAATCTCATATGGCAGCTTCTTGTTCTGCTCGTTGTAGTACTCTCCCTTGCATTTGGTTTTCGTGATTCTCCGGCCAATTCTGTTGTGTGCCATTGCGTGCGTATCACCTCCCGTGCTATCCTTGGCAGGACTCCATTCTACCACAACTCGCATGGTCTGTAGTCCGACAATGCAAAGTGATAGCCAAACTATCATAAGTGGTAGGTTATGGGACAACGGTTTCGGTCTGATTTTTGTTGTAGGCGTTGAGATTACGGTGGGTAGTCAGATACATACCTGC
>ODAJ011676155.1_pt1 | contig 20351 bp, 19 predicted proteins | sample 1539241 | NCBI WGS metagenome assembly ODAJ01 (sample SAMN02144231, study PRJEB22623) | gut metagenome | biome: sheep rumen | host: Ovis aries | place: New Zealand | reverse complement strand
AGTGTTTGCAGTAGTCTCTGTCGCAACAGGCTTGCCACAACTCCCACAGAACAAATACCCATCCTGTATCGGTTTACCACAATAACTACAATATCTCATAATCTTCGGTTTTTTAATTATTATTTAGTCTGGCATTGCTAACATAGCTATAAAACCACACCATAAAAAGGTAAGTACGGCGTGCAAAATAAATAGCCATCTTTTAACTTTTGCCTTATCTAATAGATAATATCCAATTCCATAGGTAATAGCAAAACATAGTATAGTACTAATTATACGCAGATGTAGTTGGAGAATATTCCAACCAGGTGGATTAAACAAATCTCTGAATAAGAAATTTAGGGGAGATTGTATAAATATCGGCATAAATAGCGATACTAAAACGCACAATGTTACAAAAATTGCCTTTTTCATCCTTCGACTATTTCATTAATAATACACAATAACTCTCTCTTCCATCCATTCGCGGTCTTCGCCATAAGGGCTATATGATGTTTCTATTCTTTTGACTGAACGAAGTGTCCAGTTTCCATGACTATCCTTTTCAAGATACTCATATTTATTCTTCCCGAAAGGCTTGTCTTCCCCATTGTTTTCAGGATCTGGTTCTCCATATGTTTCTGATTCTATCGGATTACCGTCATCATCAAACTTTATTGTTCGTTCAATCTGAGTCGATGTGTCCCAATCCTTTTGAGTTGTTACTCTCCAGTTTGCATCGTATTCGTACTCCTCGCCATCCAATCCACCATCGATTAAAATGAGATAACCATCTGAATTGCGCTTTACTGTGACATCGCTATTTACAACACGGCCACCATTATCATCAAATTCAACATGTTCTTTACAATACTTATCTTCTTTCTCTCCGAAGTTATAAGCATTAATATCAAAGCTCTTCACATGCCCTCTAAGATTATAGGTTTGCAAATCTGGCGAATTGTATCCATCTTTACAACCACACAGGCACATTAAAGTGCACAAGCAACAAAGAGAAAAACTTCCCATTGTCCAAAAAGATGACTTTACCTTCTGATTCATATCACCATTCATTTATATCGTCCATGTCATACACTACACTCTTGATTGAGTCATTCAAATTGGGAAAGAACTTATAACCTGTCACTCTTTCCACCTGCCTGATAGAGTTCACGTAGAAGTCCTTTTTCCTGTTCCCGTCAGTGTTTCGACAGATAAACCCGATACCTTTGGGATCGGGAGATTCAACACACAAGATAACTTTGAAAAATGCTTCTGGAACAGGATTCTGATGAGGGCCAATCTTTTCGTGTTCCTGACTTTTAAAGAAAATCGGGCCACAAACGATGTAGATGTTTTCGAGTTGCTTCGCCCACTTCCTGCAAGCCATTTCAATCTCTTTCCAGTCCCCTCGGTTCAGATTCGGGTTCTGAGGACACATATTTGACAACAGAAACGTTTCGTCTCTTCCTCCATCATCCCAATTGCAATCACCTCCAGGACACATGTGCCCCCTATCATAGCCTGATGATGCATAGTCCTCCAATGTCGAGCGAAACTCTGATGGCAATTCAGCATCTTCTCTATATTCGTTCCATACTCCATCTTTCCGCTTCATCACGTGCTCTCCCGTAAGTTGCCACATCACCCAATTAGGCTGACGTGTAAACTTGTTGTATGATACGGAGTAGCAGTATCTCTCCAGCAATATATTTGGAATGGTATCTGGTATAACGGGATAGCCAATGTTTGACAGCGAACTCCACGGCTTCCTATACTCGCCTTCAACTACAGGCTCAGAATCATCCGACACTACAGACGTATCCATCTTTTTAGATGAACACATACTGCATGATTGGAAAGATACCAAGAGCAGTATAGCAAGATATTTGAGCTTAGAGGTCATCATAATCAGTTGGGTGAGAAGTTGGGGAATTGGAACATCTTAAAGAAATCATCCAGTTTAATCTGCCGCATGACAAGACCTTCTTTTACCTGTTTCTCGTTAGTAATTGTTTTCTCCATAACGTAATGAGCCGACTCGCTTTCACTAATCGATTCATAATATGTAGACACTAATCGCCAACCACGCTTAGAAAGATAATTCACGGCATCCATGCCAGTGATAAACCTCAGAGGTTGATTTTTCGAGTCATACAGCATAACAGTATTGTTAGACTGCATACCAAAATCAAACGACACGGCAGCATTAAACATTATCTGGTGAGACCATACGATGACCTCACAATATGCTTGACGTGGCTTTTGTCCGTATATTGCTACCGAACAATATAGAGAGAATACCAATAGAAGGACTTTTCTCATAGGCAGACTAAAAATGACCAATTAGTGTTATTACAAGAGAATAGCAACCCGCTATCAATAGTATTATTCCAATAATATTACATGCGAGTTTTATAACATCTCGCGTACTCTTATTCCCTTCTGTAATCCACCCGGGAACCATCTTCCAGATGACAAGTCCAATAACAATCTCAATAATTGCTGATACCATAATTTACTATTTTTATCTGTAGCTATATCTTGCTTACAATAATGATTATACAAACTTTAAAAATTCATCTAAATATTCAATATATTTCCATACACATCTATAATATGTTCGATATGATAGTCATGATTGCAAAGGGAAAGATGCCCTCCTGCACGCATTACTATTTGACGTAAAAACGCAGAATTAACTGAACCATCAGGATTTATATATACAACACGTCCATTTTCATTAACGCCGAACATCCCTTCATCAGTATCATAAGCTAATACAAGCCCTGTAGCACGTACAACATATCCATCCTCGCGATGTACGAAATGGTAATATCGACCCTCTCTTATCCAGCGATACTGAGTTGTCTGAACGGTTTGAGACATTTCATCATAGTCCATATCTTAGAGGAGCGTTTATTATATTTAGGAGGGGCATTATTCCGATTCCCATTTTGCTTGCCATAGATAATAATTCTTTGCAAACCATTGTGGCATTATTGTAGTTCACCGTCTTTGCAAGATTGTATAGAGGCCATAGGCTATCCGAAATGTCTTTTCGATAATATGATCCCAGCATAACACGCCCCACAGCAGTATGCTCAGCTGTTGGCATAAGTAACGATATAGTCTTGCAAACTCCAAGTTTTTCCCCCTCAGATGTCATAATTACCTTTCCAACTTTAAATGAAGTGCGATCTCCTAGAGAAAGACCACGCCCTGTCGTGCTGTCAAGATATTGTCCTCTTTTCATCTTAACAAGCGTAGAAACGGGAACATATCCTTGAGCTAGACTAATACGCATCATCTCACCTTGCATTAAATCTACATCACAGATTTCATTAACTGAAAGTTCTATGGATAACTCAGACAAACTGGCCATCCGATGAAGTTCTTTGTTGAAATTTTCAAGATGAAAGCAAGGATCGATTTGATGCAAGCGCTTACGCATGTCAATCCACAAATCAGACAAAGCTGGTCGAAAAGGGAAGGAGAATAGCTGCCGTTCGTCATCAAATGACAACGAGCGACAGCATTCTTTAGTGATTATTTTCAATATTCCATTATCGACCGCCATAATTCACTTTGAGTTGATCAAGCACTTGTCTCAACTGCATAGCATCTATTCCATAGTTTACGTTCTGTAAACTTTTATCTCCGAGCTCATGAACTGCAACAATCTGACCAAACTTATCGCATACAGGGCCACCACTATTTCCCCCGTTAGTTGCCATATCATATTGAACTAACTGAACATTGCGATTTTCATTATATGGGTCTGAGCGAAATGCACTTACCACACCCTGAGAGAACGATGCAGTTAAACCATGAGGGTTACCATATGTTGATACCTGATCTCCTTGGATTGGACGACGTTTAGCCACATTAAAGTATGAAACCTTTTCACCATTTTCAAGATCTACAGAAAAAATAGTTATATCAAGTCCATTCATATCTGAAGACCAAAGAATATTTTTGATATTCCTTTTTTTATTACTATAAATTTGACTGTCATCAGGATCATCTTGATAAAGATAAGCTTGAGAGTTCTTCTCTTTATTTGGAGGAAGAACATGCCAGTTAGTAACAGCCAAACCTGTTTCGTTGATAAAAAATCCTGTGCCTATACCATCTGGCGTGGCTATAAGGAATGTACGGGGTTTCATATAGAGAGCAAGATTCCCGACAGGTACTGGTGGTGGAGTAGGCCCTACCCAAGGCTCAACAGTAGTAGAGTCAAGAGCCTCGGTAGGATGGTAGCTCTCAGGATCTTGAAGAACTGCAAGTCGATTAATACAGTATCCTAAGGTTCCTGTTTCAATAGCGTATACATCAACAGTATCATTACCCATCACAATGTTCTGCTTTTGGCTGTGAGAATCTGCATATAGGGTAACCTGTTTGCCAACGTATGCTCCTCTTAGGAACATCTCAACAGAGGAACGTCCATCTGTTCCAATAAGCCTTGCATGAAGACCACTAGTAAGAATTAGCACGTTACCACTTACACTTTCAACAACTCCTTGATATCCATTAATCGATGTACCTCCATTAACGTCTGGATTTTGACAGTTCCTATATACAACCAAAAGGACAATGGCAGCAAGTGCAATTAAAAGAAATTTTTTCATTCTAGTAGGGAATTAAAAAGTTAGGAAAACTCAACTTGCATAGGTGCGATTATTCTTACAGATCGCCCATCTGCTCGTCCTTCGCCTCGTTTTATGGTATGAATCTTTCCATCTGCTGTTATCTCACCCGTAGCAGAACCAACAGCAGTGGGCATTCGACTGTCTATATTGTCCTTAAAAATTTGACGAGACTCGCCTTTGAGCTCGCAGAGTTCAAACTCACATATCCCATCGTCATAGCGCCAAATCTTATAGGTTGATTCATCCTGCATTTCCTCCTTAAGATTCTTGAATATATACACCCCTTCTCCTTGTCTAATTGGGCAAGCTGCATACCGAACTTCAACTGTACGATTTTCTGAAGAAGGGGATGACATATTTGGAAATACTACATCCGCTGTTTCTGCAACCGTATTAACCACTTTACTGGTAACATCATCCGATGGTATTGTTAGCCTACCACTCTGCAAAGCGGATAGGATGGACTCTGTTACTATTCTGAAAGCCTGAGCAAACTCAGGACTCTTTAGTGAATATACCATATTAAAATCCATTTATTAGTTATTATACAATCTTAATTATAGCCAGCTCATCAACAATCCAAAACTTTCCGTCTTGATGTATTTTTCCTGGCTTCACATCAATGATTCGCTGAGCCGGAGTATTGCCATTAGTGGTAAACGGTTCGACGAAATCACGTAATTGTTGGAGATCACCTAGAAGCAATGACTTGGCACTTTGATTTATTCTATATTCTCCAGTGCCTGTTGCTGTATCAAGTTCTATCTCGAACATCTTTTGGTCTGTAACCACCTCTGACATTGAACGTTCAGCAAAACGTAATGTTCCGTTAGCATCCGGAGCCTGAAGAGTTGCATACCTTATAACATGTGTAGATTGAAGTGAAGGTTCAGGATTTGCAGATTCAATGACAGTAGATACTTTACTATCATGTCCTTTCTCCTTTCTCACCTTCGGAATATACTCCTGTGCTCTTGATGTTGACTTTGCATCAGCGTTAAGTTCAATCTTGTCTAGACGATTCCGAAGTGTATCGATAACTTTATTTTGCCTTACAATAATGTTATTTTGCTCTATTATCTTCTTTCCTGTTTCTTGGATACGCCACTTAAGGGTATTCATTTGTTTATAGATAAAATACAACAAAGCAAAAACGATAATAAATATGCCAACATTAATCCATTGACCGTATAGTGACGAGTCCGATTTTTCTGGCATGTTTTCTGTCGGAATTATTGCATACGCATTATTTTGAGAAACGGAAGAATCTCCCATATTCCCCACACTATCTATGGTACTGGTCATTTGCAGACCAGTACCATCTTGATTCATATTTACATTCTCATTCATTGACCTTGATTATGTTGGTTAATAGCATTCTGAACTATTTCCTTTCCGACAACGTAAAGAGAATTCTTCAATGGCCAGAAGAACATAGGCTCTTTTAGCTTATTCATTGAATTTTGTCCATCTAATGTTATGTCCTTCATCAATTTCATACTTGCTAAAGCAAGTTCACTAAGGCGATTTATAACAGATTGCTCAACATTACACCCTAAATCTCCAAGAACATCACTCATTTCACTGGGAATTCTATCCTCATTCCCTTTAAGTCCGTTATTTGAAGGGATGATCCATTCAGAATTGAACATCTCTAAAAACATTCGATATACTCTAAGTACGCCATCCTCTATTGAAGTTGTAATTTCTTGATAACGTAAAGTTTTACCAGGATCTTCATCCATAAATCCATAATAAGTATCCTCAGATGGATTAATTGGCTTATTGTAGCCAAGCGAAATTAATGCACCTTCTGAAGTAACCTTTTTAGGTTCTGGCGCAAATGTGACATTAACAGAAGCCTGTCTCAAAGTCTCACTGTTTAGCTTTAAACCAACATAGTGGAAGGTCGCATTTATTATACGAGCAATATCTGACTCAGCGGAGCTTATCAGTTTTATATACTTACTTCCCATACCTGTGAATGAGATATGCTTCGGTGCATCCACCTCTGCTACATATAGAGAGTATGCAATATAGAATGCCAATGCAGAGAAATGAATAACGGGTAATTGCAACATGATTGGAGAATGGCGTAAAGCACGTGTTAATTGGGTGCTATCATCGTTGGCGAAAAGATAACTAATGATATCGGCAGATGAATTGGCATTTCTGCAAACATCTTCAATTGTTGTTCTGTCATCCCCAAGATTGGGAGCTATTACGTTCTTATAGTAAGAAACAAAGCCATTTGCCTTTGATGAACGCATAGCCTTATCTGCCCCGTCTCCCCAAAGATCGTTTGCAGCAAAGAAGGCAGAAAAAACATTTGCTTCTGTAGTGAGCGGATTATAATAAAGCATGTCGGTTGTACCTCCACCAATGTCTATATTAACATAGGCTTCACCATAAAGATCGCCTAAATAAGAGTAATAGGGAGCAACACTTTCAGTCCGATATCTAATATTCGCGTTGCAAAGAACTCGTGATTTTGCATTATTCCAAGCCCCCTGAAAATCTATCAAATCCTTCTGACGCATTGAAATGGGATAAGTAACAACAACATCAAAAGAGTCTGAGCAACCATTTTGTACACTCTTATTCTTCATCATCCATAGCATCTGCTCGAAGTATGTAGCCATGCGTTGCTCTGCCAATGAGTCGAACCGATCCCACTTTATATTTGTATGATAATCTCTTGACTTAGCCAAATCCGCACCATAGTTAAATCCAATATTAGTGTTTTCAAACATGGCAAGTCTCACAGGTTTTCCCGCAATCTGATAAGTGGCTGTACGCATTGGGAATTTAACATTGTCACCAAGAGTTGCAGGAATGAATTCTCGCTTTACAGCTGTAGAAAAGGCACCAAATTCCGCAGCACCATTTCTGCTATTAAGCATCGCCATTTGACTATCGCTCATATCATAAGCAAAGGGATTCACATCATCCTTTCCTGCAATATCACCTTGACGCACACAAGCATAAGACACATGGGTGTTAGTGGTGCCAAAGTCTATACTGAATGCCATCTTGTTGGCAGCTGTAGCTGGGTCAGAATTAATTTTGTTGAAGATCGGAATGATCATTGCATTAACAGCATCTCCTTTAACTGTTGCACTGATTTCAGCATATGAGAATGAACCTCCAACAAAAATGTGATTCGTTGAGAGCTGTGAGCCATTAGAACCTTTAATAGAACGTTTTTTCGTATCAGCTTGAACTTTTATCATCTCAACGTTATCTTTGGGTTCATAAAAATTAAGTTCAATATTGTCAACAGTGGAACCAACCATAAGATTATATACGTTGTTGTTAGACGCAATCTCTACTTGTACACCTTCATTGTCAATGTAACGTACTAGACGATAATATGGGAAAAGTGCCATGTCAAATGTAGCTGCGCCATCGTAACAATCTACCTTCTCTTCACTTCCCTCAGCTGTATTATATGCTTTATATAAACATATAGTGTTATGCCCCTTTTCGTCGTCTTTTTTTACTAGAGGCAAGTTCAACTGTACAATAACACGCTCACGGTCACTGTCATAATCCATAGTAAGCATGCCTGTACTACTGCCATCAGCTTTGACAAGATCCGATACTTTGAAATATTCAAAGAAAAGAGGTTTTAGAGGCAACAAATAGGTGATAGGATTTTGTGAACCGGTAAAGAACCGCTCTGAATTTATGTCATAACTAACTTCAACAATACGATCTTCAAGTAAATCGCCTATAGTTAAATAAGGATATTTGGTTTGGCCAAATCCAGGTAATTTGCGCTCCGCAAGATTACTGGGCAACACATTGTCAATAACGTCCTTGCCCGGGATCCATTGACGTCCCATTGCGTAAATAAGTCCATCACAACCCTGATTTATTAGCACTAAAGGTACTTGTGTCTGTGCATTGCTATGTTTGTAAATATCAGATGTTGGCTTTAAAATATAGTCACTTGTATTTGAGTTAATAATAACGGTATGATCAGATACACGTAACTGAGCCTCCCCAACCTTAACATTGTTACCTTGCGTGGTAAGATTCTTGACATTATTGAACGCAGATGGGTCTTTGTTTACTTCTTTGCTTATTGTTGCATCATAAACATTTGCACTGTCTTCGATATACTTCGATAACTCATAGAGGGGCGTACCTTGTTGGACTCCTGCCAAATCTGTAAGACGAAGACGGTAAAGATACTCTCGAAATTCTTTGCTTCGTTTGTGCAAAGGAACAGCTTCATCAGCAAATAAACGATTCCCCTCGTTACCAACAAACTTTAACCCCTCTTCAACCATCACTGTTCTCAGATTCGCCGAGGTGTAAACCAAAGAAATGGGTGAGGTTCCACCTATTACTGAATCATCCCATAGAAATAAGTATATCGGTTGACCATTCAACTGCCCAAAACTAAAAGCCGAATCTAGAGCCGCAGCCAAAGCATGGTGGGCTTTCTGAGGCGATTTATTAAGATTATCGCACTCAACAACAGGATCCCATTTAATGACGTGGAAATCAGGCTCGTCGCCATACTTAAACACAAATTCAAGCATGTCTAACAACTCACCAACTAAATCGTGGTAAGGAGTCTGAACCACATTCCCATCATGATCAAATTTTCCTTCATGTCCTACATGAGGGTTTTCACCTTCTATTGCATTAATCTCTCGTATAGCAGATGAAAACAAAAATAAGCGTGCAACGGGTGATGGCATAGAAGACCCTAATTTACATAGAGATGCACCACGTTCAGTTATATTGTCCTCAATCTTCTCAGGTCGCATATGGTCGCTTAATACGCCATAAGATCCGCTTTTGTTTATCTCTTTTTCGTTTGTAAAATAATGTGCCATATCTAAATGTTTTTTTTAATTACAACTGGCTAAAACCATCTTTTGCTGCTGCATGTAAAATATCAGCATATACCCATTCTGGATCATGGTTAACACGAAGACTGTTATTCTTAGTGTCATAATGGCCATTGCCATTAATATCATCTCTAATATGGTAATTAAGACGTGTTACCAAATAGTCGGATGAAATGACGCTTTTATTTTTATCTCCACTTTCTATAAGAGCTTTGGCTTTTTCCATAAAACTCTTATCCTTTGTTTCATGGTCCACTATTGCTTCTTTAAGAATAATATCACCATAGGCTCGTGTCATATCAAGGAAACCAAAACGGTGAGAATTACCAGGTAATTTATTGTCCTGTCCTTCAAAATCCAATTCCTTAAGCCAATCTTGGTACTTAAGATAGAAACTAGCTAACTGTCCACGTAGTTTTTTCAGCTCATTAGCTTCTGAATCACTATCAATGCCGAGATACTTATAAAAATCTTTTTCTTTTGCAATCTTAGTTTGGATTTCATCATGATGAAGTTTCAGACCAATTGCCAATGTCGCCATTGGAATTAGAGCATGTTTAATAGATTCTTCATCAAAATTGTTCATAAATAAGCGTTCTGCCACTTTCTTTCCTGCAACAGCCACTATATTAGCATCAAGAGAGAACTTAAACTCTTTATCTTTGATGTCAGGAACATTCATCATAACGAAGTGTTCGACCATAAGAGCTGAAATCAGTTCAATAAGATTGGCGTTATTGAGTTGTGTACCACCACCTTCACTATAAGCGACACTTGTTGGTGTAGGATCACCTACATAATAGATTTTATTAATTTGATCCATTAATCCAGAATCTTTATAGTAACTCAATGCAGCCTTGGTCTTGGAGTTAAAACGTGACGCTTTAATGGCTCCACCTTTTTGTTCAATAGGTGCAAAATATGGCATTACTAAAATAGTTGCTATCTTCGCTTCTTTCTTTTTTTTTCGGATTGCTTTCACTATTTCAGGAATACCTGATGCACCAGTACCGCCAAATAGAGAACCAATAATGACGACCTTATCTTCATTAGAGTCGTAAAGGCTTGAGAACGTACGAAACTCCGTCGTTTCCCCAATTGTATGAAAAACAACACTACCTATATTAGGATTTCCTTTAAATCCTACCGTCATATCAAGATTTAGTTCTGTATCAGGATGGTCTGACTTGTCATAGAGACTATCAAGGAGGCGAGAAGTATTAAGTGTTTTACCAGCTAATTGGCCATATCCTATATAATCACGAAATTTCTCATTAGGTGCCGCAGGTTTGAAAGGAAATACAAAATTCTCCAAACCGTTCATGTTACGCATATGGGCAGCGAAGAATTGTCCTACTTGACCTTTAATATCCGATGATGCAGAATGACGTTTGAAGGCCGCATTATGAACTTCCGTGTAATTTTGCAGCAATTCTACCGTACGCTTCTTATCAGCATTGTTTTGGTCATAGTCAATAATAATAGGATATACCTCATAGCCATCAAAAGCTTTAGCCCCTGAAGCCATAAGCATCGTCAGAGAACGCATGACTCGCTCGCCTGTTCCGCCTATACCGAAAACGAATAATTTTGCCATAGATATTTATAATTTAAAATTATCAAATTTTGTTACGGTTTTAAGAAAGGAATAGAACGCCCATTAATAGTGAAACGTTTTACAAATACACTAATTAGGAAGAAAAAAATCATTGCCAAAATGGCTGATGTAAGGTTGAAATCAAAACGAACGTCTCCACCTTTATCAAGATTACTCTTTATTTCGGTCTTTTTCTGAGCCAAGTCAGTAATTTCGGTTTGTGAAATATTGGGTTGTCCTGTCCGACTAATATAATAGTCTTCATTAGCTTTGTAAAATGAATATGTTCGCATAATAGACTTGCTATCTGTTACTCCACGCTGTCCAATTATAATCATATCAGCATAGAAAAATGTTATCACTGCACTAATTGCCAGCGCACCTGCCCAAACACCAATATTTGCCATTTTACTTGATCTGTTACTGTTGCAACAACCAAAATAAAAGGCGATAGCACATACTGCGCCAATAATGAGAGCACAAATAACTCCATGAGTAAACCCCCCACCATTAAAGAAATTCGCATGGTAAATAGGCTCCCATGCTTTTGAACCTGTTACTAAAAAATAAAAGAATTCCATACGTTAATGATTTTTTATTATTAATATTATTATTTACGGGATATATTTGAATGTAGTCTGGAAATAAACAGGATCGGGTTGCAGGCCGTCAACAATTCCATTTACAAGAGAAGACAAACCAAATGTTGAAACACTATCCGGGCCTAATGTGTCATCATTTGTAGTCCAAGTCGTAAGCCATTCTCCAACTATTTTATTTGGCATAGAAACACCAATACTTACAAAACCTGAAGAATCAGAATGAATTCCACATGCCGATGGAAGCTTTATCTCCAAACCTTCCGAAGTTATATTTTTCGTAACTTTTGACGGATCAGCCACACCTGTTATTTGACATTCACTGGGGGTAATTTCCTTTACCATACACGGTGGTAAATTTAGAATAAGAGTCACATCTTCACCCGGTTTTTCCAAGTGTGTGCTATCAGGCTTAGAAAGAACAGCCTTTTTGTGTCCTACGAAATCGTGAGTGCCGATAAACAGTTTCCCTTGAGGGGAGCCCAACTTTTCATCATTCTGATTAGCTAACCAGCGAATTCGGCTCTTGTCACCAAAAGCAATAATATAGAAGGGGCGTTGCAAATGTTGGTTGTCCATGCTAACCTCACGACAATTAATAAATGTACCATTAAAATCTCCTATGTATCGAAAAATACCACATGCGATATCACTGGCACTATTTAGTGAACTCTTAATTGACCCCCTAAGTTCATTTAGGTAATCAGCCATACTATTACTTCTTTTATTCAAACTTTGAATGCCATCCGTAATTAAATAAACAACTGTTCCAGGCGTTTTTGTCACACTATCTACGGCCATTTTAAACATCATATCAAAGTTTGTTACTCTGGATATTTTTTCTTTGTCATCCTTGATGTTTTTTTTGTCATAGGCCTTTTGCAAGATATCGTTAGCAAAGCCAGTATGTATTTCATTACCGCCAAGGAAACGTACATGAATACTATCACGTGGAATCAAAGTGAGTACAGCAGACATCGCATTGACAACATTTGTGCGCTTATCTTTTACATAATAAGGCGTCATACTTCCAGTAACATCTATGTAAACTAATTGATGAATTGGTTCGATAGCTGCCTCGTTGATTACACCACTTGGATAACTTGCCGATATTTTGTTATCTGTCCAAGGACCTCCTAATGGGGGGTCTGAAGAAATAATGTTTTTCACAATTGCAGCTAAAGCTACAACGGCAATTACAATTATCATTTTCTTTTTCATATCTATAATTTAAAATGTTAATATTCTTGCTTTACTTTGGACAATGCCATCTTTGATAAATCCAATTTTATCTATATCAACAATTATATCCTTAAGCCTCATATCTGAGTCAATGTTGTCACAATGGTTGCTGACATTGGGACAGAGATTACCGAGTTCGCTATAGGCTTGGCCTGTCACATTCTCGTAATCACCATCTTTAGACTCCATTACAAATAAAGGAGGAATTTGGAACTTTATCCCAAACTGAATATAGAGAGTTTCCAGAGTTTCGTAAACTTCATGTATATTTTTCCGGCGGAGTCTTACGCCATACTCTCGCTTCATATCTGTCATAAATGCCAAATTACTATATGCAAATAAGCGGCAAAGAGAATTAACAATGCTTTCATCAATGGTTATTTCTGATATCAAAGCTTTCTGAATCGCTATACGCGTATCTTCTGGCACCGCATTTTCAGTTACAGTGAACCCTATGAGCCGCTCCTTCATCTCTCGTAATTTTTCGTTAAGACGACTTTCTATGTCAGTACATTGATTCAATGTGGCATCATCATTATTACAAGGATCAAGCATTGGCCGCCATTCTATTGCATTAGTATACTGATGTAGTTTGCCAACCAGTGTTTCTACTTCAGTCTGCAACTCTTGCTTGTGCTTATCCTTTAATTTCTGTAATTCTGAGTCCCTATCAGAAATAATTTGAGCTTTCTCGTTGATAACGCTATCTTTATCTATAATAATCTGCTCTTTCTTGCTAATAGCGTCATTTTTATCTACTATTTGTCCTTCAAGATTAGTAATAATACCATTCTTTGTCTCAAGTTGGCGCTTAAGGCTCTCTATCTCCGTATCCTTGGCTGCTAACGCATTTTCCTTATCTTGCTTTGCATCGGTTTCCCAATCTGCTTTTACTTTTGTCAACTTTTCTTCTACCAGCTTTTCTATCTCTATACTAGGAGTTGACTCTTCTTGTGTCTTTCTGTCAGATGTTGTTTCTATTCTCTCGCTAATAAGTTGTTCCAGATTCTGTCTCACAGATTTCGTCTCATCACAAGTAAAATCAAAAAGTTCTTTCAGACGCTTGTTAAGCCATTCGGGATGACTATCTGACTCAACCACATCAGCAGTATCATTAACAGGCTCCAGATTCTTATCTGATGCTGATTCTATCTGATTATAAAGAGAACGCAATGTCTTGGCAATTTCATCTATCAGATACTGTAAGATTTCACTTTCTTTAGGTTCTTTTACATAACATTTTTTCTTTGCATTCTCAATAGCTTTAGCAAACACATTTCTTTGTTCAAATTTTCTAAGTAATACTTTAGCAACTTCTTCTTGAGCAGTATAGATGTCCTCATAACCACTCAGCTTTGGTTCATTTTTAGGAGTCTCAACAATGGGAGTTTCTACACCAATTTGCTTATTCTGATTTGCTTTGATTTTAAGCTCACCTATTTTATATTCAATTTGGTTCAACTGATCCTCTTTTAAGCCTAAAAGTGCAGCAATTCCCTTTAATCTCCTAAGGCGCTTCCTTCCTTTATCTGCTTCCTCTGTTAATTTAGATATGTCAAGATTCTTATCGATATTCTTATTACCCGTATCATTATTCATTTCTTTATCAGAACTGATTTTAGAGTCATTATCGATTTTTTCCTCAACAAGATTATCTTCCTTTATAGGTTTTTGTTCCTGCCTTTTGTCCTTTTTTGAAGGAAACCTTTTATATAAATAAAAACTTCCGCTAGCAACTATAATGCAACCAATCAGCCACAATAGCCACGAAAGATTTGTTGCATCTGTTTTTCCTCCTATTTCCTCTTCACTTCCAAGAGAGTCTATTTTTGCAGAATCAGTAGTCAAATCTTCATTCTCTAAACTTTTGGGAGTGGGGATGATTATATTCCATCTCATGTTTTTCCCATGCTGTATAATATACGTATGTCCTGCCGTCAAAGAAAAACTCAAACTATTCATCTCTTCCTTGGACATTCCATTGGTGACTACTTTAGAGAATAATGGCTGATTTGAAACAGAATCGACAATAATTAAATCACCTTTCGCTCTTCCTTCATATGTTAGAACTATTTCATCGATGATGATTGAGTCAATACGAATTGAACCAGTCGCTGTAAAAACGCCTTTCTTATTAGTTTGACCTTTCCCAACAATAATAACAGTGCTGTCTTGTATTTCTATTTTATCTGCCACCATAATTGATGGTATGAACAACAATACAACTGCCAAAAATGATTTTTTTATAAATATATTACATTTCATACCTATTTTGATTTTAAATTGTTACCGGCCAAACACTGCGTTTTGTAATTTCGCTCGTTAAATCAATTCCCTTTGGTGATGAGCCAACAGACTCAAGGCCATTAACATAGAGTGCAATGTTATTTCGGTAGTCAAGTTTCAATTTCACGTTCAAACGATTACGACCACCAAGATTTGCCATGTCATATTCTTCCATCTCGGAAATAAATTCCAGGTCTCCTTTACTATAAGCTTCTTCGGTCTCTTCAGGTGAGAGGTAGGTCTGCACCAGCTTAATTGTTCCTGCTGCAGCAGTACCCTCAACTACCACATTTGGACCTTCAAAGTCATCTTGATGCTCCCAGTCAACGGCATAAGGCATTTTGCTACTGTTAAGCAGTTCCGCATAAGAATAAGATCCGCCAAGACGGCGATAAATTAGACCATAAGATGCATAGAGCCTATGTGAACGAATCAATAAGGGAGACTCTGCAGAACTCAGTCTTGCTACCATAGCCATAGCTCCTTCAGCCACTGCTGTTTTCTCCTTATTGTCCGTACTTGGTATTTTTACAACGCGTGCATTGGGACTTCCAACTTCTGAGAGAGCTTCGCCAAGTGCTTCAGCCAAAGGTTCTAGACGGCACCCACGCCCCGACATGAGAATTGTATCAATATGCAATCTATTCATTCCAACATGATTTAACAACTGCTTAATAATACCTTCAGTAATATCTCGAATAAATGTATCAAAACGTTCGTCATCAAGAATTTCATCACTATTGAAAGTTAGCCCTCCTATATGTATGTTCTGGTCTGGCTTCAAATTTGGTTTCACTTTGTTTTTAACAAGTTCCTTTAGACGAATTCGTTCCTCAAGCGTTGCCACATCTGGTGTTGATGTTGTTGAAACAGAAAGAGGTTTCTGAGCAAACTTAGTATTATACTTGTCGTTCAACATCTCACACAACAAGTAATCAAGATAGTTACCCGCTTTGCCTGTACCTATTTTCCCAAGAATTTCTACAACAATCTTACCTTTCTTCTCTCTGGCCTTACGTAACAAAGTGAGGTCAAGAGTTCCTGCTCCCATATCATAAACAAGAATCGTTTCTTCTTCGTTTATATCACCATGGGGGTTAAACAAATCCCAATTGTCAAGATAGTAGGCTGCCACAGCATCAGATTCACTCACGAAACGCATATATCCCTGACGCACTTTGGGGAATGTACGTTTCACAATTTTTTCTAATTGGCGTAAATGTACTGGAGTGTATGTATTAGGATATGTAAGCACTAACTTATTAATTGACTTGTCTTTTGTCTGAGGTAGAATAAAATACCGCATCAAGGCTTCATATGATTCATTGAAAATTGAAGAAATACGTAACAGGCAAGTTTCTTCCTTATTAGCCATCGCGTTTTTCGCCTCAATGAGTCCAAGTGCTCCACTTGCATCACGGCGCATATAACGAAAAGTCTCAAAATCAGGCTTCTTAGGTAAAAATTCATTGCCCATAAGTATTTTCAAACAAGGCAACTGTGTACGTACATTGTTCTTGATAAGATTTGATGTGGGAGAAAGGCATACAGAAAGATTTTCATAAGCAGGATAGCGGCCGTCTTCTCCCACTTTCTGCTGGCTACATAGAGTACTTTCTTCTGCATTAGGAACACTATGAAACAGTATGTCCGATGACAAGAAAGGAGTTCCATTCTCAATATCATCATTGGAAAAACGGCCATCAGCATAATCTCGGAAGATAGCGACCTTTTGTCTTCTGAGATCTACAACTTGATTATCATAGTTGCACACTATCGCAGAAGAACCGTAATCTACACATAACCATTCTGGGTTGGGTTCGAGATGCAGATTCCATATTAATGGTATACTCATTGTCTTCCGCAGGTTTTCTGTTAATTGTCCCAAGCCATCCTTATCTTCCCAATAATCAAATGATAATTCGGTACGCAATTGGAAATCATAGGTCGGTGATCCTACTAAATCTATTATTCCTTCTGGACTAAAAGTAATATTAACAATGCTCTTTGAATCTTGTCCATTGGGTATGAACAAACCATCACCTTGCATACTCTCCACATCCCTACCATCCAAAGTGATAAAGCGCCGAATAGCTGAGCCGTCTATTCCTATAACTTTTATGTTTTCACCTATCAGTTGCTCAGATATTGTAAGATTATTGATGTATAAACCTGCCCGTCTGTTACTATCATCTGTGGCAATATTCAAAAACTTCACACTAGCCCGGCCGGTCAAACGACTACGTGGTACAAATGTCATTTGCATAGTTGGCTGGGTAAGTGAATTCTCAGCCCTTTTCCACTCTTCGCACCCAGGTCCCTTAACCTCAACTATCATTTCGGTGCCCTGTTGGTCTTTAAGTAGTGAAAAATGAGTTTGACGTACAATTGTCTCACAAATTTCTGGACTATATATTGCAGATTGTTCAATAACCGTTTCTATAGTAAAATCTTCCTCATCAGTTATAGGATTAGCAATATCGGTAAAGTTAACAAATATGGGAAGCCCCAAAACCGATGAACTTTGAAGTTTTAAATCAACAATGCTGTTGTCGAATTCTCCACCAAATTTTATATGGTTAACCAACAGCTGATTCCCCTTATACAAATTAATTTTGACTGAAGCCAACTGAGTAGGAACAAATTGTAATTTTTCTTTTATAGAAGCCTTGAATTCTCCCAATTTTTCCCAACCTAATAGTGCTGAGTATTGGACATCCTCATTATCTACCTCTATTGAATAAATAGGTTTCACTCCCAGTGGTTCAAAAATTACGTCAATGAAGTCTTTAACGGAATCAACCTCATTCCCCTTCTTATCGGTAAGTACAGCTCGGAAATTGATACGGAGCGTGCGTGGGTTTGCATCTTGCGGTTTTCTACAGTCAATTATTTGTTTTTGATGAAAAACAATCTGAAAAGACTTGGTCATCTGATTCAAATCTATAGCAACAGGGAAATCACTTTGATCATATCGTGTGTCATCGTAGTAAATAGAAAACAATTTCTTTTTATCGCACACAATATCATCTGCAATTTTTATGTCCACTATCGACACTTCCAAATCGCGACTTACTTGATTATGTCTCCTAAATAGTTTCGGTAGAGAACCACTCTTGGGCTTTGTAACCTCTACATTCCACTTTAGTCCTACGCTAACCTCATCTTCAATCGGTGGATTATTTAATTTTATTCTTATCTGCATAGTCTGACCGTATTACAATTTCTTTAATTTAATATCTTTATTGTTTGGATGATATGTATTAATTATCACGAATAATAAATAAAACACGAAAACTGTAATAGCTATTATCGCAAGGAGAATTAACAAATCCCATATAATAACAGCTGTCATCACATCGCTTGGTGACCACCACCAAAAACTATCGGATAGTGGCATAATGCCCAACACTTTAGCCTCATCTTGTAGCTTTATTTTCTGTTTTATGGTCATCCCGGGACAATTCCTTCGTGACAACAAGAATCCTCCGTAAAGATTGTCAGACATACGTATAATCATTCTTACCTCAAGTGTGTCACCATCTTTTAAGTCATTAGATTTAGCAAACCAATTTCCTTCATTGTTTCGCTTAAATAAACTTCCTGAGGAACTGTAAACCGCCCAATCCATAACTTCATAGTGAGTATCATGGCTCTCCACTTTACACGCAAGGGTATATCCTCCACGTACACGTTTAATTGGAAGCGGGGATGGTAAATCAGAAACAGAATAAATGGATGGTTGCACAGCGGGAAGTAATTCGTAAGAGGCAATCACATATTCACTCTCAATCGTTTTTCGACTTCGGAATTCAAAGCGGTAAGTCTCGTTAAATTGCTGCAATTTCTCAAATACGCTATCGTGTATTCTTTCATAAGCCCCCTTGTTATACCAGCTCATCTCCTCCCATTCTCTATTGTAATCATCATCAACACCTTGAACTTTCTCGTCAGTCACAAATATTACAAACGTGGCATCAGCTACAGAATTAGCATCTTTCACAGCCGTTTCCATCACACAATAGGGTTTCGCTAACGATTGCATCGAACCAGGCCGATAATAATTATTCATTATAGCAGGTTCACCCATTGGCCAATAGGGAAAAATCTCACGGAGTGAATTGTAATTTTGCCACAATACAGAATTACTCTCTTTATCAGTGTATAGATTAACAAAATCGTCAATATCTGGATTACCCCCATTCATTGAATAGCCTACAACTGATATGTACAAATTATCGAATCTTAACTCCTGCCGAATAAAATTATCTATCATAGACAATGTCCTTGCGTCACGGTATGTGTACTCATAGTTCGGAATAGCCCGATCAAATGCAACAATCACATGACCAGTACTTGCCTCTGCTACCATCAATTTACTAAATAAGGCTGCGACAATTATGTATCTAAAAAATCTGCTCAATTTTTACTATATTTAATAATACAAATTACTCTTTTATGACGTTAACTAATGCGAAGTAACCACCTCGCGCCCAAATATCAATAAACGCAGAAAGTCCTACAACGTCAGTCTGTAGGCTGAACGTTGAGGACTTTCTTGTATATCCCTTTAATCCGAGACGGATTCTTATGTCGTTAAGCGCAAGTGGAACATCCATATTTGCTCTTTGCTTTAGGGTTAGTTACTCTCGTTAATGGCTTAATCAGCACCAACCTTTGGGCAAAAAGGAAGCGCAGACAACTGCCATACGTCTTCCAGGTTCAGCACGACCCAAATCTCCTATGGATGAAGCCTACGCTTATGCGTACGCTCCAAATGGAGATTTGTTTTTGCCCTTTATACTCGTTTTACGAGGTGCTGATTCGGAAGACGATTTGAGCAAATATGTCTTTGTACTCTCTTTCGAGAATTACGCGCCAAAATTACAAAATTTCTGGCACATACGAAAACGAATTAACAAAAAAATGGCAGAATGAGGCGTTTTTTTTTAATTTCATCGCAATTATGGAGTCTAAATACAACAATTAATGACGATAATCACAAAAAGAGTTTATTGTTTTTACGATAAGAAAGAAAACTGCCAGTCCAGTTTTTTAGACTAACAGTTTGACTTGTTCGAACTCCCTTATGGACGTAATCCTTTACTTGGAGTATCTTTTACTT
>ODAJ012187937.1_pt1 | contig 20353 bp, 15 predicted proteins | sample 1539241 | NCBI WGS metagenome assembly ODAJ01 (sample SAMN02144231, study PRJEB22623) | gut metagenome | biome: sheep rumen | host: Ovis aries | place: New Zealand | reverse complement strand
CTTGTCTGTTATTTCTTGTCTCTTGTCTCCAAACTCGTTTCAAACCATGCACGAATAGTGATCCACTACACCCAGCAAATGGTTGTCGGCATCGACAACGAGCACGGTGTGAACCTTGTACTTCTGCATGATTTTCTGTATTTCGGTTATCTTGGTGTTGGGCAGCACCGTCTTGGGATTTCGCGTCATGATGTCGCTCACAGTGCGGTCGAAGAATTCCGCTTGCCATTTTTCCATGGCGCGGCGTATGTCGCCGTCGGTGATGAGTCCGCTCACGCGGTTGTTCTCCAGCGACACTCCCAGTCCCAGCTTGCCCTTGCTCACATGTATGATGGCTTGGCCCAGGTGCATGTCGGCAGGAATGATGGGCAGGTCGTTCGAGCGCATCACGTCGCGGGCAGTAGTGAGCAATCGTTTGCCCAGTTCGCCCCCCGGATGGAATTGGGCAAAGTCCTGTGGCTTGAAGTTGCGCAGCTCCATCAGTGCAATGGCCAGGGCGTCGCCCATGACGAGCACAGCTGTCGTGGAGCTGGTGGGAGCCAGGTTGAGTGGGCATGCCTCTTTCTCTACGCGCACGTTCAGGTGGACGGTGGAGTATTTTGCCAACAGCGAGTCGGCGTTGCCGCTCATGCCTATGATGGGTACGTTCATGTGGAGCACCATGGGGATGAAGCGCAGCAGTTCGTCTGTTTGTCCCGAGTTGCTGATGGCCAGCACCACGTCGTCTTGGGTCATCACGCCGAGGTCGCCATGAAACACGTCAAGGGGGTTGATGAAGAACGACGGTGTCCCTGTGCTCGAGAGCGTGGCGGCAATCTTTGCGCCGATGTGCCCGCTTTTTCCTACGCCTGTCACGATGACCTTTCCACGGCACTTGAGGATGAGTTCCACGGCTTGGTCGAAACTGTCGTCAATTTGCGGTATGAGGTCGAGCACGGCCTGTGCCTCGTCTCTGATGGCCTGGATGGCGTGCTCTCTGATGTTTTTTTCCATTCTGTGTGTGTCTTTATGCGAGAAGTTCTTTGATGAGTGGTTGCAGTTTGTTCAGTTCCAGCATGTTGGGCCCGTCGCTGAGTCCACGGTCAGGGTCGGGATGCACTTCAAAGAAGTAGCCCGTTGCGCCGAAAGCCTTTGCGGCCAGGGCCATGGCGGGTACAAAACGGCGGTCGCCCGATGTTTTGCCGCCTCCTGCTCCGGGGCGTTGCACACTGTGGGTGCAGTCCATGACTACGGTGGGTACGATGTTGAGCATGTCGGGAATGTTGCGGAAATCCACCACAAGGTTGTTATATCCGAAAGTGTTGCCCCGCTCGGTGAGCCACACCTCTTTTGCGCCAGCCTCGACGGCTTTCTCAACGGGATAGCGCATGTCGGCTCCAGAGAGGAACTGGGCTTTCTTGATGTTGACGATGCGCCCCGTCTGGGCTGCGGCTATGAGCAGGTCGGTCTGTCGGCAGAGAAATGCCGGAATCTGCAGCACGTCGCAAACCTCGCCTGCCATCTGTGCCTGGTGGCTCTCGTGAATGTCGGTGATGATGCGCAGGCCGTATTTCTCCTTGATGTCGCCCAGCATGCGTATGCCTCGCTCCAGTCCTGGGCCGCGGAACGAATGGATGGAGGTTCGGTTGGCTTTGTCGAACGAAGCCTTGAATATGATGTCGATGCCCAGCTGTTTGTTGATTCGCACCAATTCCTCTGCCACGGTGTTCAGCAACTCCTGCGACTCAATGACGCAGGGGCCGGCGATGAATATGGGCTTGTTCTTCATGTTTCGGTTCTTCTTTTCTTCATTCTTGAGGTTCTTCATTCTTCAGTATTCTTTTATTTAAAAGATTTTTCATTTTCCATACTCTCTCCCTTAATGTGAATGTCTCTTTGCGGGAAAGGTATTTCTATGTCATGCTCGTTGAGCGTGTTGTAGATGGTTTCCATGATTTCGCTCACCACATATATTTTTTTCACGGCATCCACCCACGCGATGAGTTTCATGTTGATGCTGCTGTCAGCAAATTCGGTGAACACCACCTTCACCTGCTTGCTGTTGTCCATCCAGGGGTGGTGGAGCTTGGTCACGGCATCCTGAACAATCTGTTGCACGAAGTCGATGTTAGAACCGTAGGCCACGCCGAAGGGCACCAGTGCCAGCACGTACCCATGGTTGCGCGTAAGGTTCTTGTAGTTCTTGGCAAAGAGCTGAGAGTTCTGGTAGCCTATCACCTCGCCGTAGAGCGACTCCACCATGGTGCTGGTGTAGTTGATGTTGGTCACTTTTCCTATTGTGCCGTCTATTTCTATCCAGTCGTTCTGCTTGATGCGGCCAGCCATGAGCGATATGCCGTAGTAGATGTTCTCGAGGATGTCTTTCAGGGCGAATCCCACACCCGTTGACAAACCACCCGAGATGACCACCAGCCATGTGTTGCTCACGCGCAGGATGGCCAGCGAAATGAGCAGCCATGCGCCCCAAACCACCAGTTGGATGATGTTCCTTCCCATGATGTTGCGGCTGGCCGACGTGTCGATGCCCCTGTTCAGAAGATAGAGCCGCAGCGATTCGCGCAGCAGTTTGCTGATGTACGAGAAGAGGAACCACAGCCCAATCACCACCGAAATGTTGTAGAGGCTGAGCTTGAAGTTCTCGGCATCGACAAAGTGGGTGGTGAATATCTGCCACGTCAGGTCGCTCAGGTTGAACACGTCGGCAGCCCAGTAGATGGACAGCAGCACCGACAGCAGTCCCATGATGGGGAGCACCACTTTATAAACCAGCTGGTAGAACCAGGTCTTGGTGATGGGTTTCTTGTCCAGCTGGTGGCGCTCGGCGTAACTCTTCATCCATTCGCTGAAGCAGGTGATGGTGAGGATGCACGTGAGCTGCATGATCCACCAGATGAGTATCTGCACACTGAGCAGTGTGTAGCCCGCCCACGAACAGCCCACCGAAATGAGGAACACCACGAGCGAAGCATAGGCGTAGAACATGTCGCTGTTGGGGATGTTCTCGTTGTTCTTGCGGATGACCCACCACTGCCAAATCGAGCACAGCAGCAGAATGGGTGGGAACAGCAGGTTGACCAGCTCGTTGGGGATGAGGATGATGCGGAACGAAATGACGATGAACCCCATGCTGATGAGCGGGGCGTAGATGCGGAAGGCACTCTTGATTTGGGTGCCATCGACGCGCAGCAGCAGCGATATGAGAATCACGCCCAGCAGCCAGGCATACTCCACGAGCAAGTTGCTGGCCATGATGATGAAGTTCTGCTCGATGGTGGTTTGGATGATGCCCAGGATGATGGCAAAGGTGATGGTGGCCGTGGCCATGGTGATGCACGACCGTTTGGCCATGAACGATTTTGAGCGGAACCGCTTGGGCGTGAGATAGCGAATGACCACAAAATTGAGCACAGCGGCCAGCAGTGCGTAGAAAACGATGATCATGAACAGGCCGACAATCATGCGCACGTCCCACTGCGAGTCCTGCTCTTTCACTGGCCGGTACTTCTCGCTCACGGTCATGGCCGTACGGTTCACGTTCGACCCCAGCCTCGAGAGTATCATGAAATAGTTCTCGCCGCCGTTGCGGAAGATGTTCGACTGTATCTCGTTGTAGCGCAGGTTGGCATAGTCGTTCAGCGTCTTCAGCTTGTATTCGGTGTTCTCGTAGTACTTGTTGTACTGTTGCAGTTGCTCCTGGTTCTCCACGAGCGTGTTGCGGATGCTGGTGGCCAGTGTCAGGCATACGTTGCGGTCCACGAGCGCGCTGTCGTCGAGTGTGATGCGCGCCATCGACTGCAGACTCACAATCAGGCTGTCGTAGCGCTCAATCTCTGCGCTCAGGTTCTCCGAGAGCGTGCGCAGCGGGATGGCCTTGGTGCGGAAATCCTGGTACTGGTCGGTGGCCTCGTGACAGGCGTAGGTCAGGTCGAACACGTAGTCGGGCTTCTGCGAGTAGAGCATCAGCGCGTTCTGGTTGCTCCGCTGCATGATGGAGAACATGTTGCGGCGCACCTGCTCGTTCTCCTGCTTGAACAGCTTCATCTGTTTTTTCTGCTCGCGGTGGTAGCTGCCCAGCTCGACGCGAAGCACCGAGAGTGTCTGCTTCAAGTCTTTTTCCTTCAGCACGGCATGCGCAGGAATAACCAGCATGAGTGCTGACAGTATGGTAAATAGTGCTCTTTTCATAATTTTGTGCAAAGTTACAAATAATTGTCGGAACTAATGGCCGTTTTCCATAAATTATTTCTTAATTTTGTCCGCAATTATCGTTCAACGAGAAGTAAGAAAACAAATGAAACATCCACTTCCCTCCATGCTCATAGCCGACAGTGGCAGCACCAAGACAGACTGGCTGTTGGTTTCGGCCGACGGCTCCGTTGGCCAGACGCTGGCTTCTCCGGGCATCAACCCCGTTCATCAGCCTGCAGCCGAAATCGAAAGTACGCTTGCCGAGGTGGCGTCCCGACTCACTGAAAAGCCCGCGCAGGTTTACTTCTACGGTGCAGGTGTTCTCGCTCAGAATCAGTCGCTTATGCGTCAACTGTTGCAAACTGCTTTCCCCACTTGCACCGCGCCCCTTGCCGAGAGCGACTTGCTGGGAGCAGCCCATGCCTTGTGCCAACGGAGTGCGGGCGTCGCCTGCATCCTGGGCACCGGTGCCAACTCCTGCCTCTACGACGGAGAGCGCATTGTGCAGAACACGCCTCCGCTGGGCTACATTCTGGGCGACGAGGGCAGCGGGGCCGTCTTGGGTCGTCAGTTCCTAAACGCACTGTTCAAGGGCGCACTGCCCGCAACCATGCGCGACGACTATTTGCGCTCCGAGAGCCTCACCTATGCCGACGTCATCCGCCGTGTCTATCGCGAGCCGCTGGCCAACCGTTTCCTAGCCTCCACCTCTTTATATATAGCCGCCCATCTCAGCGAAAGCCCTGCCTTGCAGCAGCTTGTCACCGACAACTTCCGCCAGTTCCTGCAGCGCAATGTCCGTCCTTACGGCCGCCCCGACCTGCCTGTCAATGCCGTGGGCAGCATGGCCCATGTCTATCGCGACCAGTTGCTTGCCGCCTGTCGTGCCGAAGGCTTCACGCTGGGCGCTGTGGTGAAAAGCCCCGTCAGGGGCATGGCAGACTACCATGCCCAATTTGTTTAAGAAAGTTGAAACAGAGGAAAAGTGGATTAATGGTTCAGTTCTTCAAAAAAATCTTGAAGTTTTATCACTTCTACGTGTGGAAAAGGAATTGTTTTTCGTTTTGATAGTGACTGTAGTAAACAGTTCGTGTCTAAAACAATTTGCCTTTTCATTCTTAGTTCTTATAGGGAGTGCGCATGTGCTCTGATGCCCAAGATGATAATATTTCTTGGGTCAATGTTCCGTTATCCCACAATTTTTCCAGTTCGTTTTGTAACCGAGTGTTCAGAAATTCCACAATAGCATTCTTCAACGCTGCTACATCTTCGTCGCTGTTGACGCAAGAAAGTAGATTGATGATTTCATATTGTGCGGGATTTATTTTCGTTGTCTGTTCCATGTTGAATAGTTTTTTTGTAACGGTGCAAAGTTAACGATAAAGGAGCATTGTTCCAAATATTTCCCCCGTTTTTTTTGATAGTACCTTTTCTGTTCCTTTACAAATTGTAGCCAATAACATGTTGAAAAGTATCTTTTTGCAAGAAAGTACAATTTTTTAACAAAAAAGTATCATATTGTTAGGATTTATTTCCTTAACTTTGCAACCAAATTTGGAAATCTATTCAATTGTCTAACTTAAATAATAACTTAAAACTTAAAAAAGCTTATGAAAAAGATTTTTACCTTGATTGCTGCCGTACTAGTAGCTTTGAATGTGAACGCTAAGCAAGACGTTGACATTTCTGCTATTGTTACCGATGGTGTTGGTACATTTAATTCTTGGGAATGGAAGGGCATTACCCTTAGTTCTGGTGACTTGATTGTAGATGAAGAGGCAAAAACTGCTGACGACAAGAATGTCACCTATTTTGATGCTAGTGCCTTTGATTATCTCATTGTTGAGATGGAAGAAACCACCTGTGATCCTCAGTTGATTATTCAGTACAAATGTAAAGGTACTGTCGGGCAGTATGGTGCAGAATTTGATCAGGCACTGACATCGGGTAGCATGTCTGGTTTACCCACTATGATGGCCATCAAACTTGACGCTACTGGCAAAAAGACCATTAATCAGATTGCCTTCCAGCCAACATCTGCAGGTACTATTACATTTAGCTCTGTCTATTTTGCCACACAAGCTGAATATGATGAAGCTGTTGAAAGATATGCTCTTGAACGCCCTGAAGAGGGTGGCTCTGTTGCCATCTGGAAAGCAGAATTGGTATTTGATAGTTGGAACGTTTCTACAAGTGTACCAGCTAGCCAATTCAGTATTGCTGAGGTGGGCGACATCATTCGCTGCTACTATAAGGATGTCTCAAGCCCCAATCCTGTGTTTAAATATGGTGGAACCTGGGATGATTTCACAGAGATTCAATCCACAAAAAAATTGACTGATGATTATTTTGAGGGAACCATTACAAATGAAGCAGCCCTTGCTTCGTTGAAAGAGAAAGGCTTGAGACTTCAGGGTACGGGTTTCACTCTGACTCAGATTGACCTGGTAGTTCCCGAAGCTCCAAAGGAGTATGAGGCAACAGGTAAGAAACTGAATGTTACCGACGACGGTTACATCTGGGCTTCAGAATTCGCAGGCTATTCAGATGATGCCAAGGTGGTGTTTGTAACTACAGTGGCTAATTCAGAGGGCTTTGTAGGATGGGGTAATGTCGCTATTACAAGCGTTGGTGGCGAAGTAAAGGCTGGAAATGCTAATGTAACTGGCGATGGTGACAATGAGGCTGTATTCCTGCTCAAGGAACTGAAGGAAGCTCTTGATGCTCCTGGATTCTTTGATGTTGACGGTGAGCAGATTCCCACCGAGTCTGGTTTGTACTGGAATGTTTGGGGCTGGCCTGATCAGGGTGATTGCACCTCTACCCGCAAGAGCGTAACCATCTACGAGGTGGTTGGCTTCGACGGTGAGGGTTATGTACCCGCTGGCAACACCGGCATCAGCAACATTCAGGTTGCCAAGGTTCAGAATGGCGCTATCTTCAACCTTGCAGGCCAGCAGGTGAGCAAGGCTGTGAAGGGTGTTTACATCCAGAATGGCAAGAAGTTCGTTGTGAAGTAATCATTGGTCATAATGAAAATAAGAAAGGGGGCGGCCTGTGGGTTGCCCCCTTTTTCTGTCATGGACGAAGAGAAATACAAGAAGCACCGGCCCTATGCCGGTGAAAAGAAACCATCGATGCTCCGGCGGCGCGTGGGCCACGACTATGAGTCGCGGCGCATGTACCTCATCACGATGACCGTTGAAGGGCGGCGCCCTCTGTTGGGCAGGCTTGTGGGGCGGGCCGATGCCGAGGAGGGCAGTGGGGATGCGCCGCGAGTGGAGCTGTCGGAGTTGGGAGAACGGGTAAAGGAGCGGTGGATGGATACGCCGAGGATTTATCCGGAGGTGAGCGTGGTGGCCCTGCAAATCATGCCCGACCATCTGCATGGGGTGCTTTTCGTTAAGGAGCAGATGGGCAGGCACTTGGGCCAGGTGATTAAAGGGTTTAAGACGGGGTGCAACAAGGAGTACAGGAAGCTGGGACTTGCGGCTGCGACACGGTCGCAGCAAAGAGAACCAGAGCAAGAGACGTTGGGCTGTGCTGCGACCGAGTCGCAGCAGGCAGCAGCGGCAATGCTGGAGAGAGGGGAGCAGCAGGAGAGTGGGGAGGCGCAGGCGGCGGCAGTGCAGGCAGCGGCGGGCGGAAAAGCGAAGCGCGACCGGCGGCTCGACGACCGCGAGCACGGACAGCTGTGGGCGCTGGGCTATAATGACCATATTCTTGAGGGGGCGGGCGAACTGCAGCGGTGGATCGACTATCTGAAGGACAATCCGCGGCGGCTGGCCATCCGGCGCGCCCATGGCGACTACTTCCGAGTGCGCTTCGGCATCACTATTGGCAGCCAGAGCTATGCGGCCATCGGCAACCGCTTCTTGTTGCAGCACCCGCGAAAAGAGCAGGTGCAACTGTCGCGCCGGTTAACCGACGAACAGATACAGCAGCAGGTGGAGCGCTACTTGGCGTTGGCCCGTTCGGGCGCGGTGCTGGTGTCGCCCGCCATCAGCAAGGGCGAGCAGGCTGTCATGCGCGCCGTACTGGACGCCCGTCTGCCGCTCATTTTCCTCACGCCGTGGGGCTTCAACAGTTTTTCGCGGCCCGGCCATCAGTTCTACGATGCCTGTGCCGAAGGGCGCTTTCTGATTCTCGCCCCTTGGCCGCACGAAAACCAGCGCATGCCGCTGACGCGAAGCATGTGCCTGAAACTGAACCAAATGGCAAAGGAGATTGTTTGCTACTTTCGGCAGACCTGAAACCATCTCCCGAGAAAAGAAAACCATCTCCCGACAATAATTTTGTATCTCCCGACAATAAAAAAATATCTCCCGACGTTACGAACAGATTTTCTAGAGAATTTGAGCATAGTGTCTGGAGATAAAAACGAGAAACAAGATAAGGGCTTTTTAATGCACGGCCCGGTGACTTCCATGTTGCGTTTCGGCATTCTTTGGAGCGCGGCACTGTAGAGTTTTTTCTCCTTATTTTTTGTTGAAAATGCTAAGTGTTACAAATGAGCATGAAAGTATCAAGGTTTCTTGTTTTTTTTTTGTTATTTTGCAACGTGAAAATATGTTTATACCTTAATAATTAAAGTGATATGCGAAAATTATTTTTGCTGATGGTTATGATAGTATCGGCATCGGCAGCCAATGCCCAGTTTGTGAAGATGAAGAACGGGCACTTTGTGCGCGACGGCAAACCCTACTACTACGTGGGCACCAATTTCTGGTACGGAGCCATTCTGGCGAGCAACGGTCAGGGCGGCGACCGCAAGCGTCTGCACCGCGAGCTTGACCGCATGAAGTCCATGGGCATTGACAATCTGCGCATTCTTGTGGGCAGCGACGGCGAGCGCGGTGTGCAGGCTTCGAAGGTGGAGCCCACGCTGCAAATCAAGCCCGGCGTGTATAACGACTCCATCCTCGACGGACTGGACTATCTGCTCTACGAAATGCAGAAACGCAAGATGGTGGCCGTGCTCTACCTGAACAACTCGTGGGAGTGGAGTGGGGGCTACAGCTTCTACCTCACCCACGCTGGCGTGAAGAATGTTCCCACGCCGCAGGAGGCGGGCTATCCGGCTTTCATGAACTTCATGGCGCAATATGCCACCAACAAACGGGCTCACCAGCTGTTCTACAACTATGTGCGGTTCATTCTCACGCGTACCAACCGCTACACGGGCAAGAAATACAAGGACGACCCCGCCATCATGTCGTGGCAGATAGGCAACGAGCCGCGTGCCTTCAGCAAGGAGGCGCTGCCCGCCTTCCGCAAGTGGATTGGCGAGGCCGCCGCCCTCATCCGCTCGCTGGACCGCAACCATCTCATCAGCATCGGCAGCGAGGGGGCTTGGGGCTGCGAGAACGACTACACGACGTGGGAGCGCATCTGCGCCGACCGCAACGTGGACTACTGCAACGTCCATCTGTGGCCCTACAACTGGAGCTGGGCGCGCAAGGACCATTTGTGGGACGACCTGGAGCGCAGCTGCCAGAACACCAAGGAGTACATCGACAAGCACCTGGCCATCTGCGCGCGGCTGAAGAAGCCGCTGGTGATGGAGGAGTTCGGCTATCCGCGCGACGATTTCAAGTATGCGCTGGGCACACCCACCCGTGCGCGCGACGCATATTATAAATATGTGTTCTCGCTGGTGGCCGACAACGCCGAGTCGGGTGGCTATTTTGCCGGTTGCAACTTCTGGGGATGGGGCGGCTACGCACAACCCCGCCACGAGCAGTGGCAGGTGGGCGACGACTATTGTGGCGACCCGTCGCAGGAGGCCCAAGGCCTGAATTCGGTGTTCTCGGGCGACGAGAGCACACTGCAGGTGGTGAAAGAGCAGGTTGACAGGATGAGGAAGATTACTGAATGACAAATAATGATAAAAGATTTTGCAAGCCATATGAGGAAGAACATTTTATTGGCGCTGCTGTTGGCAGCCGTAGTGCAGCTTCATGCACAGATACGTGGCAACAACATCCAGGTGTTGGTGCAGCCCGACCACAAGGACTGGACCTATCGTGTGGGCGAAGAAGCTTCGTTCACGGTGAGTGTGCTCAAGTCGGGCACGTTGCTCGACGGAGTGAAGGTGGATTATCAGGCCGGTCCCGAGATGTATCAGGACGCGAAGAAGAGCGTCACCCTGAAAGACGGAACGCTGAAGCTCTCGGGCACCATGAGCAAGCCCGGCTTCTACCGGGTGGATGTGACCGCTCACGTGGACGGCAAGGACTACAAGGGCGCCTGCGGTGCAGCCTTCTCGCCCGAACAGCTGGAGCCCTCGACGGTCATGCCCAAGGACTTCTTTGACTTCTGGCAGGATGCCATCAAGGAGGCGCGCAAGGTTGACCTCGACCCCACCAAGCGCCTGTTGCCCGAGCGGTGTACCAAGGACGTGAACGTCTATGAAGTGAGTTTCCAGAACGTGCGTTGGGGCAGCCGCACCTACGGCATACTCTGCGTTCCCGTAAAGGAGGGCCGCTATCCTGCGCTGCTTCGGGTGCCCGGAGCCGGTGTGCGCCCCTATGGCGGCGATGTCTATACAGCCTCGCGGGGAGCCATCACGCTTGAGATTGGCATCCACGGCATACCGGTCACCATGGACCAGTACATCTACGACAACCTGAACAACGGCGCGCTCAGCGGCTACTGGAACTTCGGCAGCGACAACCGCGACGAGAGCTACTACAAGCATGTGGTCATCGGCTGCATCCGCGCGCTCGACTACATAGCCGACTACACCCCTTGGAACAACAAGGAACTGGGCGTGACGGGCAGCAGCCAGGGAGGCTTCCTGACGCTGGCCACCGCCGGACTGGACGATCGCATCACCTTCTATGCCCCCGTGCATGCCGCCCTGTGCGACCACACCAACTCGCTGCGCGGAATTGCCTGCGGATGGCCTCACTACTTCTACTGGAACAAGGGCAAGGGCATGGAAAAGAACATTGAGTGCTCGCGCTACTACGACGGTGTGAACTTCGCCCGTTTCATCAGCGACCACCAGAAAGGCTGGTTCTCGTTCGGCTACAACGACGACGTGGTGCCTCCCACCACCGCCTGGGCCACCTACAACGTGGTGAGTGGCCCCAAAGAAATCTCTCCCTACCAGGCCACATGGCACTTCTGGCATCAGGAGCAGTGGGACGAATGGGAAGCGTGGCTTCTGAAACAAATGAACATCAAATAAAAACAACAGCAATCACGACATGAAGAATCTATTGATGACAGCAATGGTAGCAGCAGCGATAGTTGGCTGCTCGACGCAGAAAGCAGAGACCGAAATGACCGGCGCTCAGCAGTTGGCTGCACGTCTCGACAGTCTGCAACAGAAAGGCATCATGTTTGGCCATCAGGACGACCCGTTCTACGGTCTGACGTGGGAGTATCAGAACGACAGCAGCGACGTAAAGAACGTCTGCGGCGACTATCCCGCCATCATGGGCTTCGAGTTGGGCGGCATCGAGATGGGCGACGCCAAGAGCCTGGACAGTGTGCCCTTCACGCGCATCACGCAGGAAATCATCAACCACTACAACCGTGGCGGCATCATCACCATCAGCTGGCACCCGCGCAACCCCGTGACCACCATCGACGGTGGAGGCCCCGCAGGCCAGAAATTCCCCGAGGGTACGGCGTGGGACGTGACCGACTCAACGGTGGTGAAGAAGATTCTGCCCGGCGGCGAATACCACGCGAAGTTCCAGACCTGGATGCAGCGTCTGAGCGACTTCCTGGCCACGCTCAAGACCGCCGACGGCAAGAAGATACCCGTCATGTTCCGTCCTTGGCACGAGAACAGCGGCTCTTGGTTCTGGTGGGGCGAGAAGCTCTGCACCGTGGATGAATACAAGGCCCTCTGGAACCTGCTGCAGGACAAACTGAAGGCCGACGGTTTCGACAACCTCGTGTGGGCCTATTCGCCCGGCTGCCAAGACGGCCTCACGCCCGAGCGACTGCTCGACCGCTATCCCGGCGACGACCGTGTAGATATGCTTGGACTGGACGGATACCAGTGGAAACCTGAAGAAAAAGACGCTTTCGTGGCTCGCACCAAACAGAACCTTGAGGTGCTCTGCAAGGTGGCCAAGGAGCATGGCAAGATTGCTGCCCTGACCGAGTGTGGCATGAAAAACCTGACGCAACCCGACTGGTGGACGACGACACTGCTGCCCGCCGTGAAGGATTACCCCATCAGCTACCTGCTGGTTTGGCGCAACTACAAGGACGAGTGGTTTGGCCCGTCGCCCTCGAAGCCCGACGCTGCTTACTTCAAGGAGTTCTTTGCCGACGAAAAGACTCTTTTCCTGAACGATATCAAATAAAAAAACAAATCATAATATGACAGATTTTGCTAAGAGAGTGGAGGCACTGCGTGCCCACCACGAGGAGTTGCTCACACGCAAGAACGAACCTGCAGAATGGGGCAACGGTATTTATGACAAGTGGAAGAACCCTATCCTCACCGCCGAACATACACCGCTGGAGTGGCGCTATGACTTCTGCGAACAGGACAATCCCTACCTGATGCAGCGCATCATGATGAACGCCACGCTCAATAGTGGCGCCATCAAGTGGGGCGACAAGTACGTGCTCATCGTGCGCGTCGAAGGAGCCGACCGCAAGAGTTTCTTCGCCGTGGCCGAAAGCCCCAACGGAGTGGATAACTTCCGTTTCTGGGACGAGCCCATCACCATGCCCGACGACGTGATACCCGCCACCAACATCTACGACATGCGCGTCACCCGCCATGAGGACGGCTGGATTTACGGCGTGTTCTGTGCCGAGCGCCACGACGACTCTCAGCCAGGCAACCTGAGCGCAGCCACGGCCACGGCCGGCATCGCCCGCACCAAGGACCTGAAGACGTGGGAGCGGCTGCCCGACCTGAAAACCCGGAGCCAACAGCGCAATGTGGTGCTCCATCCCGAGTTTGTGGATGGCAAATATGCCTTCTACACCCGCCCGCAAGACGGATTCATCGACACCGGCAGCGGCGGCGGCATCGGTTGGGCGCTGGTTGATGACATCACCCACGCCGAGGTGAAGGAGGAGAAAATCATCAACGCCCGCCACTACCACACCATTACCGAGGTGAAGAACGGCGAAGGCCCGCACCCCATCAAGACTCCGAAGGGATGGTTGCACCTGGCCCATGGCGTACGTGCCACGGCCGACGGTCTTCGCTACGTGCTCTACATGTACATGACCGCTCTGGACGACCCCACGCGCGTCATTGCCCAGCCCGGCGGCTTCTTCCTCGTGCCGCAAGGCGACGAGTATCTGGGCGACGTGATGAACGTGGCCTTCGCCAACGGTTGGATAGCCGACGAAGACGGACGGGTGTTCATCTACTATGCCTCGGCCGACACCCGCATGCACGTGGCCACATCTACCATCGACAAACTCATCGACTACTGCATGAACACCCCCGAAGACGGCCTGTTCACCGCCGCCAGTGTGGAAACCATCAAGAAACTCGTGGCCAAAAACAAAAATAACAAGTAAAAATATTTGAGTAGTTGGAAATTATGATTACCTTTGTGCAATCCAATGGTTTCCAATTACTCATTTTTTATTGATACAAACAACAATCATGGCAAGTCTTAAAGAAAAAATCGGCTATGCACTTGGTGATGCAGCGGCCGGTGGTATTACCTGGAAAATCATGTCGATTGCTTTTCCGCTTTTCTTCACCAATGTGTTTGGCCTCACCGTGGCCGACACCGCAACGCTGATGCTCATTGCACGTATGTTCGACGTGGTGACCGATCCCCTGATGGGGTCGTTGGCCGACCGCACTCAGTCGCGCTGGGGCACCTATCGCCCGTGGCTCATCTTCGGTGCCGTACCCTTGGGACTCATTTTCGCCCTGCTGCTCTATACCCCCGACTTCGGCCCCGTGGGCAAACGTATCTATGCCTACACCATGTATTTGCTGATGATGGTGGTCTATACTGCGGTCAACGTGCCTTACGGTTCGCTGCTGGGCGTGATGACGAGCGATGACAACGAGAAAAACCAGTTCTCGTCGTTCCGCATGGTGGGTGCCTATGCCATGGGATTCGTCACACTGCTCTCGTTCCCCTATCTGCAGAAGATGGTGGGCGGCACCGAGGCTCACCAGTATGCCGTCTTGGGTGCCGGTTTCGGCGTGGTGGCCGCTGCTGGCACACTGGCCTGCGGCTTGCTCACCAAGGAGCGCCTGAAGCCCGTGCGCGCCGAGAAATTCTCGTTCAAGCCCTTTGCCGACCTGTTCAAGAACAAACCCTGGATCTACCTGACGCTCATCGGCATTTGCACCAACTTCTTCAACGGCTTCCGCTATGCTGTGGCCGGCTATCTGATAGAGTACTGTCTGCACGGCGACGTTACCGTGAGCGGTCTCATCATCAACTACACCGTGTTCATGACCTTCGGCGAGGTGACCTGCATGATCTTCGGTGGCGTTTCGCCCAAGTTCACCCAGTGGGTGGGCTCCAAGGCCAAGGCCTTCACTTGGGCTGCCATCATTTGCTTCGTGTTCTCGGTGGCCTTCTTCTTCGTGCCCATGGATCCCGCCTACATTTGGGTGATGGTGGCTCTGGTGATTCTCACTTCCATCGGCATTGGCCTCTACTCGCCGCTGTTGTGGTCGATGTATGCCGACGTGGCCGACTATGCCACTGAGAAGAACGGTGTCAGCTCAACTGGCCTCATCTTCTCTTCGGGCACCATGGCCCAGAAGTTCGGCACCGCCATCAGCGGTTCGCTGGTGGCTTTGTTCCTGGGTTTCTCGGGCTTCATCTCGGGCACCGACGAGGCTACGGGCCAAACCGTCATCACCATCACCAACGAGGAGTCGGTGAGACAGATGATTTGGTCGCTGTTCTCGTTGTTCCCCGCAGTGATAGCGCTGATTATCGTGTTCCTGATTTACAAATACCCCATCAAGAAGTAAACGATGAACGAAACCGTGAGAAAACTGAAAGCAGAGGTTCAGGATGTGTTGGAAAACAACATCCTGAACTTCTGGCTCAATAACATGCAGGACCGCGAAAACGGCGGTTTCTACGGGCGCATCGACGGCCAAGGCCATTTGCATGCCGATGCTGAGAAAGGCGCCATTCTGAACGCCCGCATCCTGTGGTCGTTCTCCGCTGCCTACCGTGTGCTGCGCAAACCCGAATATTTGGAGGCTGCCACCCGTGCCAAGGACTACATCGTCGAGCATTTCTTCGATTGGGAATATGGCGGCTGCTATTGGAGCCTCGACTGCAAAGGGCAGCCCAAGGACACCAAAAAGCAGTTCTATGCCATCGGCTTCATGATTTACGGCCTGTCCGAATATGCCCGCGCCACTGGCGACCGCGAGGCGCTCGACTATGCCATTCAGCTCTACGAGTGCATCGAGGAGCATTCGCTCGACAAACAGAACAACGGCTATATAGAAGCCTGTACCCGCGAGTGGGGCGTAATCGGCGACATGCGGCTCTCGGAGCTTGACGCCAACTACCCCAAGTCGCAAAACACCCACCTGCACATCATTGAGCCTTACACCAATCTCTACCGCTGTCTGAAGGAAATGCAGGCAGCCCAATCGTGCGACTACGTGCCGGCCATCGGCTCGGTGCTGCCCGTGGGCGTCACCGTTCCGCAGGAAACCCTCCTTCGCATAGAGGACTCGCTGCGCAACCTCATCTACATCTTCACCGACAAGATTCTGAACCCCGAAACCCACCATCTCGACCTGTTCTTCGACATGGACTGGACGCGCCAGGCTGGCCGATTGGAGAGCTACGGTCACGACATCGAGTGTTCTTGGCTGATGCACGAGGCTGCGCTGGTGCTGGGCGACGCCGCCGTGCTGGAGAAGATGGAACCCATTGTGCAGATGGTGGCCAAGGCCAGCGAGAAAGGGCTGAACGAAGACGGGTCGATGGTTCACGAAGCCAACCTCGATACGGGACATGTTGACAGCGACTTGCACTGGTGGGTGCAGGCCGAGAATGTGGTGGGCTGGGTGAACATCTATCAGTATTTCGGCGACGAATCCGCATTGGAAAAAGCCGTTCGCTGCTGGCAGTACATCAAAGACCAACTCATCGACTGGCAGGGAGGCGAGTGGCACTGGAGCCGCCACAAAGACGGCACGCTCAACCTTGATGACGACAAGGCCGGTTTCTGGAAATGCCCCTATCACAACAGCCGCATGTGTCTGGAGCTGATGGAAAGAGAATTCTGAGTGTACCCAGCTTTTCTCATTGCTAGATAACAGAGAAAAACCGGGAGAACAAAGAAGACAAAAACAAAGAAAACCGGGAAAACAGAGCAAGAGCGCTTGTTTTCCCGGTTTTCTTTGTTTTCCCCGGTTCTCTCGGAAAAGCCCGACGAAGGATTCCTGTCGGTGGGCATTAATTGCTTGGAAAGCTTTCCTATCGGCGGCTATTACAGTTTGGAAAGCCTTGTAAATGCGTCTTTGTCAGATGAGATACTGGTCGCTGATGCTCTCGTTGTCGAGCACACGGCGGATGGTTTCGGCAAACATGTCGGCCACGGAGAGCTGCTTCACCTTGGCGCAGCGCTGCGAATAGGGGATGGAGTCGGTGAAGACGATTTCCTCCAACGCAGAGTCTTGCACACGCTCGCTGGCCGGCCCGCTCATCACACAATGGCTGGCACAGGCTCTGACACTCTTTGCCCCAGCTTCCTTCATGATGTCGGCCGCCATGGTGATGGTGCCTGCGGTGTCCACCATGTCGTCGATAATCACAACGTTCTTGTCCTTCACATCGCCAATGATTTGCATGCTCGACACCACGTTGGCACGGGCGCGCGTCTTGTTGCAGAGCACCAGCGGGCATCCCAGATACTTGGCGTAGGTGTTGGCGCGTTTCGAACCGCCCACGTCGGGCGAGGCAATCACCATGTCGTCCAACTTGAGGCTTTGCAGATAGGGGAGAATCACGCCCGAAGCGTAGAGATGGTCAACGGGAACGTCGAAGAAGCCCTGAATCTGGTCGGCATGCAAGTCCATGGTGATGACTCGGTTCACGCCTGCCACGCTGAGCAGGTCGGCCACCAGTTTAGCCCCGATGCTTACGCGCGGTTTGTCTTTCCGGTCCTGGCGCGCCCATCCGAAGTAGGGTATCACGGCGTTGATGGTGCGAGCCGATGCTCGTTTTGCGGCATCAATCATGAGGAGCAGCTCCATCAGGTTGTCAGAGTTTGGAAAGGTGCTCTGAACCAAGAAGATGTCGCGACCGCGGATGGATTCCTCATACGAAACGGCAAACTCGCCGTCGGAGAACTTTGTCATGAGAAGTTTGCCGAGCGGGCAACCAAGACTTTGGCAGATTTTCTCTGCGAGGTATTTCGTGCTGGTTCCCGAAAATACCATAAAAGAGTTTTTCTCCATTTTTTAGCTTTCGATGTGTGTATGATGTTTGTTTTTTGAAGTTTTGCTAAGAGGTGGCTTTTTTCAGTTTCAGGAAGTGGCCAATGAGTGCCTTGTAGTCCAGCTCGTTGTGAATGTCGAATCTGTTCCATAGGTCGCCGCAAATCACCACACCTCCGAACCCCAGGTCTTTTGCCAGCCGTATGTTGTCCAGGCTCATTCCTCCGAGGGCATAGACGTGTTTGTCGATGAGTCCCTGTCGCGAGGCTGCCTTCAGTTCGTCGAGCGTGTAGGCGGGTTCATCCTCGGGGTTGGTGATGCCCTTGAATAGTTTGCCCAGAAACACGTATTCGGCCTTTTTCTTGGCCGCCTTCAGCTGGTCGATGGCGTAGCAGGTGCGGCTGAAGCGTCCCTTGTACTTCTCGGGCAGGGCGGCGTCGGGCTGGTCGAGGTGGATGCCTGCCAGTCCGTACTCAGCTTTCAGGTAGAAATGGTCGTGTACGGTGATGCGTCGATAGTAGTTTTCGGGTAAAAGTGTGAGCAGCCGCTCCGAATACATGGGCGAAGAATTAGGTTTGCACAGGTGCAGATTGTCCATGCCTTCTTCGAAGAGCGTTGCGAGTATTTTGTCTTCTTCCACAAAGAATGTGGATTTTGTCATGATAACGAGTTTCATCGACGTTTGTTTGTTTTCTGATTGCAAAATTAAGAAAAATAGTTCAAACGTGCAATTTAAACAAAGACAAAAAACGGCCCGCCCTTGTTTTTTTCACAAATATCAAGAGGGGGCTTGCTTTTGTCGGTTCGTTTTCCGGCATAAAGAGTGTGTGGGCCGGTATGCACAACGGCCGGAAAGTCATTCGTTGATGACATTCCGGCCGTGGCTGTTGCAGAAGAAATGCTGTTGCTTGTCGTGTTGGCGGCAGTAGGCTTATTTCTTCAACACCTTGTGTACGGTGCCGTCGTCCATGCGGAGGATGTTCAGCCCGCGTGTGAGTTTCTGCTGTTCGGCACCGCTGACGCTAAATACTTTGTCCACCTTGGCGTTGCTGCTGACAGGAGCTTTTACGCCCGACTCATCGTCGATGTCGATGATTACATGCTTGGCCCATTTGCCGTCTCCGCCGACAATGCCATAATTGTCAAAATTGCCTGCAATGTCAATTCTTCCATCTAACGGTTCAGTAATCTTGCAGTTACCAAGGTCTATTGTCTTAAAGTCGCAAATGGCTCCATAGACACAATCGAAATCCAAATAACAGTTTCTGATGATAAGTGATTCATTGCTTGGACCATTTGGTCCGCCAATGCCCCAATCGCCAGTACCATAGACATACAGGTTGCGAAGTGTAAGGGTGGCACCGTCTAAGACATAAAAACATTCAAAACCGGGTGCATCAAGAGTAAGATTTTTATAATCTCCTTCGATAGTGGTGTTTGCATGGATGCGGAAAACAGAGTAGTTGTAAGACATTTTACAATCAGCTGAAGTGAATTTAATGGTCAGCCCATCCACACCTCTGTTTTCGATTAAAGGTACATTGTCTCCGCTTGTGGAAACATCGTCGGAGTCGATGGTCAATAATTTGGCGTCTTCATCGTAAGTGACAACATCTGATCCAATATAATGCATTAATGCTAAGATGTATTCGTTTAATGGATTGCCTGCAATGCTTATTTCATAATTTTTGCCAAGATTGAGTGTATTTGCAATTTCTCCATCAGAAGTGTTGATAAAAGTGAATTTATCTGTATTGAATTCGCTTGCTCCAGTAATGTCGCCATAATTGTCTGCGCAGTTGAATGCTCCATAACATTTAAAAGCTGAACTTCCTGTAGGAACATCAACCATGATCATGCAGTTTGCAGTGATATCGCCATAGATTGAGATTCCAATGGATTGTGAACTCACGGACAGATAGGAAAACTGTTTTCCTGTAATCTCCGAGTCCTCTCCAAGAATAGAAATACCATAACCGTCACTTTTTATCTCTAAATGCGACTCATAGTCAATGTCAATGATTAAGCTGGAACGTGACATGAGACCGTGGTTTTTGTAAATGTCTTTACCTCCTTCCGCCTTGATTTTGCATACGCCTTTAACGATTATCCTAAGACCTTCGATGGCATCTTCCCAAGTGTCTCCATTTTCAATACCTTTAACGCCGTTGCCATTAACGGTGATCGTGGCATTGTCGAGCGTGAGTTCTTTCGTAGTGTAGTTGTAGGTAACAGTGCCTTCGATGCCTTCGCCAGTAACGGTGACAAGGTTTTGCTGGCCAGTGACTTGATGACCAGCCACATAAAGGGGCACACCCCATACTTGCGCAAAAGCACAAGTTGGCAACATTGCCAGAATGGCAATAACGAAAATAGTAGAAATCTTTTTCATACTCATTGTTTTTTTAGAAGGTTAATATAAAAAATAAATACCAATTTAACAAAAGGTTGTATTTGTTTTGCAAATATAACTAAAATTGTCAAGCTGAGGATGTTTTTTGTAGTTAAAAAAACAAAAAGCCGATGGTTTCTTGTGACAATCTATTGTTGAGGGGGCTGAAGACTGTGTGCTGCCATGGTTAGTTCGTGTGTCACTTGTTTCAGTTCGCCAATGGTAAAATGTTCTTTTTGGCTGGTGACCGTTTCGGGGCGAAGCCGTAACAGGTCGAGCAATGCCTGGCAAGCGCGTGCAAGCATTTCTTCGTGGTCGAATGCGAGTGGGGGAGTGGATTTGCTGACAATGGCCTCGCACAGGTCGCTAAGGTTAAACCAGCGAGCAAGTGC
>ODAJ012092030.1_pt1 | contig 20355 bp, 26 predicted proteins | sample 1539241 | NCBI WGS metagenome assembly ODAJ01 (sample SAMN02144231, study PRJEB22623) | gut metagenome | biome: sheep rumen | host: Ovis aries | place: New Zealand | reverse complement strand
GTCGGCAATACCATCACCTTCACCCGCGACTGGTCCTACGACCGCAGCCACGCGGCAGGGGATAACCCCACCCGCACCATTGTCAAGCGCGTCCACCCGCTCCAGTACCTGCCGCAGTGGGCGGATGACGAGGTGTTCTTCGTCCAGCTTCACTTCACCACGGCGGTGGGGGACTACTCCGAGGACTACTCCCCGGACTACTTTGTCCACGGCTCGCGCTCGGAGGATCTGGACTACAGCGGGAACGGCACCACCCACTTCTTCAACATGGCTGAGCACCTGGGGGCGGAGTCCGTCACCATCGACGGGGAGGTGCTTCCCATCTCCGGCTGTGAGCGCTTCATCCTCTACTACGTGAACGCCTACGGCGGCTGGGACTGGCTCCCGGTGGAAGGCAAGACGAAGGAGGCGGACGCCATCACCCGTCACACCTACGACGCCAGCTATGACAACCGCACGGCCATGGCCCGCGGCCGCTTCAACCATGTGAACGAGCTCCAGCACCGCTTCACCTTCTACACCGGCCTCCTCACCGACGCCCAGAGCGAGCTCATGCACCACCTGCTGAACTCCGTCCTCGTCTACGTCCATGACACCAAGACCGGGGAGGTGCTGCCGCTGGTTCTCATGGGCTCTACCACGGAGCACAAGCAGAGCGGCCTCAACCAGTACACCATCGAAGCAGAGCTGGCGCAGCAGCGCCTGAGGAGGTAACAATGAGACGCAAGATAGAACTCTTCATCAACGGCACCCTGGCGGACCTCTCCGACCAGGGGCTCATCCTCTTCAACTACTCCCTCACCGACCTCCAGAAACCCACGGCGGTGAAGAACTCCTTCTCCAAGCAGATAACCCTGCCGGGCACTCCGCAGAACGACGCCATCTTCGGCCACATCATCAGAACGGACCGCGTCACCACCACGGGAGCCTTCAACGCAGGACAGCGCACCCCGTTCACCATCTACGACGCCCAGGGGCAGATAGTGGAGAGCGGCTACCTCCGTCTGGACTCCGTCACCCGCAAGGGGGCCGTGGTGACTGGCTACAAGGTGAGCCTCTTCGGGGGCCTCGGCTCCTTCTTCTACGCCCTGAGCTACGACGCCGCAGGCAACAAGCGCACCCTTGCCGACCTTGACTACCTCGGCAACGGAGACCCGCAGGAGCTGGACTTCACCATCAGCGCCTCCACCGTCGCGGCTGCATGGACGGCAAGGGCAAACCATGGGCACACCGACCCCATCTCCAGCAAGTGGCACGTCCTGAACTTCGCACCTGCCCTGAACGGCTACCCCTCCGGGGACTTCTCTGCCGACAAGGGCGTCGCCACCGCCGCCCTCATCGGACTGCCGGACGAGGTGACGGAGGACGGCAAGGTCTACCGAAGCAACAACGGCAAGGTCCTCGTCAACCTCGCCAAGGCCTATGACGAGTGGGCGGTCAAGGACCTGCGCTGCTACCTCCAGCGCCCCGTACTCAACATCCGCGCCTTCCTTGAGGCTGTGATGCGCCCGGAGAACAACGGCGGCTACACCGTGGACTACCCCAACTTCCCGACCATCCTCAGCGACATGCTCTGGAAGACGCTGCCGACCCTCCCGTCCCTGGGCAACTTCAAGAAGATAGAAGGCTCCGAGCTTGCCCGCTTCACCCCCTCCGCTGCGCAGCACTCCAGCGGAGCCACGCAGGTGGGCACCATCACCGTCACCGGCTCAACCATCCCGGAGAACGCGCAGACGGAAATCAACGCCCCGCTGGGCCTCGCCTTCATCCTCCCCACCACCGTGCCGGCCGCCTACCTTGACCTCCTGACACCGAGCGCCAAGCAGAACTACGGAGGAGACAACCGCAGCTGGCAGATGCGGGACATGGTCGTCTTCACTCAGCTGGTAGGCTACGGAGCAGACAACACCATGATATCGGCGTCGCCGGTGAAGGTCTACGCCACCACCGACCGCTATACACCCTCATCCGCCGCTACTGCAGCAGGTTTCACCCCGGTCTACGCCTCCGCAGGCTACGAGGCCGACGTGATTGCCGTGGAGAACCTTGGACACGTCAGCGGCTCCTACCGCTATACACTCCCGGAGAAGACCTACCACGTGGAGGGTGTCGGAATCACCTCCTACCGCCTCTATGCGAAGGCCTACTACTTCGACTCCCACTCCTGGGTGACCCGTGGCGGCACGAGTGGAAGGGAGCAGCACCACTACCAGCTGGACTCCGTAACCGGCTCCAGCGCCTGCCCTGCGCTCTTCTACTACTACGGAAACGTCTACCAGACGCAGACCGCAATGGGAACGACAACCAGCCGGGCCTTCTCTATCAGCTACTCCACCACAAGCACGCTGCGCAGCGGTGCGCATATCACCAAGGACATCCTCCTGCAGAGCAAGTACACCCCAGCGGAGTACGTCCTGAGCCTCGCCAAGATGTTCGGCATGTACTTCATCTGCGACCCCGCGGAGAAGAAGGTGACCGTGCTGAGCCGCAGCGACTTCTTCAACACCGGCCTCGACACCATCGACCTCACCGGCCGCATCGACACCTCCAAGGACATCACTATCACCCCGCAGGTCTTCGCAGCCAAGTGGTACACCATGAAGCAGGAGATGGCTGAGGGCGCATGGGCTGAGGAGTACCAGAAGGTGTACGGCGTGCAGACCGGCATCCAGCGCATCGACACCGGCTACGACTTCGACGCCTCTGACGTGGAGCTCATGGACGGCACCGTCTTCCGCATGGCCGCCTCCGTCCTGGACACCGGCCCCTACTACAACTGGCTCCTTGTCGGCGGCCAGTACCGGCCCTCTCCCTTCATTGACGCCGGTCACACGTTCACCGAGTGGGCGGTGAGTGACGGAGCAGGCGGAGAGTTCCCGGTCCCCGGCCTCCCGTCCAACGTCGTCATCAACTACCTCAACGAGTACGGCCATGAAGGCTCGGATGTGGAGTACGCGGCCAAGCTGGATCTGCGGACAGCCGACGGCTCCGGGGTGGACGGCGTGGACATCCTCTGCCTCTGCAATTCAGCGGACTATCACCCCTACTACAAACTGACGGACGACACCGCCGCCATGACGGCCATGAACGGCAACAAACCGTGCTGGAACCTTGACCCCGGCACGGCCGAGGGCATCAGCATCCCGAACTTCCACCGCTTCAACGACTACGGCGAGACATGGCGGGCGGAGCTCTCCTTGGACTTCGGCCTTCCGCGTGAGTGGAAGATGCCCATCGTCCACATCAGCGAGAACGAAGACGGGGAGGAGACGGTCTCCATCTATGCCCGCTTCTGGCGCTCCTACCTCCGGGACCTCCTCGACAAGGACACCAAGGTCATGAAGTGCCGCGTCAACCTCGAAGGGCTGCAGGTGGGCCCCCAGCTCCTCCGCCGCTTCTTCTGGTACGACAACTCCCTCTGGGTGCTCAACAAGATCACCAACTACAGCCTCACCACCTACGACCCCGCCGAGTGCGAGTTCGTCCAGGTGCGCAACATCGAAAACTACACTAACGGACAAATCTGGACATGGTAAAGGAAATCATACTCAAGGTCGGGACCGGGGAGGCCGTCAAGAACGTCGGCGAGCTCCGGGAGAACATCAAACAGCTCAAGAAGGCCCTCAACGACCAGGACCTCAGCAACCCGGAAGGGATGCAGAAGTACAACGAGCTCCTCGGTGAACTGAAAATAAACCAGAACGCCCTGAAGGACGCCATGTACGCGACCACGGCCAGCTGGGAGGACATCACCAACGCGGCCACCGGCGCCAACATCGCCTTCAAGGACAACAACGAGCTCGTCTCCATGCAGGGGGTGAGCTACAACGCCCTCGTCCATGAGCTGGCAGACCTCAAGCAGGCCTGGCGGGCCACCACTGACGAGATGGAACGTGCCGCCCTGGGTGAGCGTATCAACAACGTCAACGACCAGCTCAAGAAGATGGATGCCAGCGTCGGCAACTACCAGCGCAACGTGGGCAACTATATCGGCGCAGTGGACCACCTCACGGCCTCCTTCGGCTCCATGGGCAAGGGCGCTCAGGCCGTCATCAACCCCATCAAGGGAGCGACGACCGCCCTCAAGACCATGAGCGCCACCCCTGCCATCGCTATCCTCGGACTCCTTGCCAACGTCCTGCAGAAGGTCATCGAGGGACTCAAGTCCTCAGAGGAAAACACCAACGCCATGACCGCCGCCATGGCTCCCTTCCAAGCCATAGGGGACGCCGTCACCAAGGTGCTGCAAGGCCTCGGCGGAGTCCTTGTCAAGGTTGTGGAGGGTTTCAACAAGCTCACCTCCTCCATCTTCGGGAGCAACGAGGCTACCAAGGAGCGCCTGCGCCTCGCTCAGGAGGAAGCAGCCCTCCAGCAGAAGGAGCGCGACAATATCATCAAGAACGCCGAGGCCGAGAGGGAAGTGGCCCGCCTCAGGGCTGAGGCCTCCGACAAGACGAACCACGACGCCAAGGAGCGCATCGCCCTCCTGGAGGAGGCAGGCAACCAGGAGCGCCAGATAGCCGAGCGAGCCATGGAGGCCGCCCGGATGCAGTATGAGATAGTCAAGGCGAAGAACGCCCTCACCAAGTCCTCAGCCGAGGACCTGAAGAAGGAGGCGGAGGCCTATGCCGCTCTTGTCAATGCCGAGACGAACTACTACAAGAAGGTCCGCGAAATCAATGCCGGTATCACCGAGGCCCGCAACGCTGAGGCGAAGGCCGCGAAGGACGCCGCCAAAGCCGTCCGCGACGCCGCTACGGCCAAGATAAACGCGGAAAAGGATTACCTCACCCAGCTGCTCTCCATCGTCCGTGAGGGCTCGGAAAGTGAACTCAAGATCCAGAACACCATCGCCAAGAAGGAGTACGAGATAGCCGTCGCCAACGCTAAGCAGAAAATCACCGACCGGGCCGAGCTCAACCGCACACTTGAGATGCTGGAGAAGTCCTTCCAGGTCAAGCTCCAGAAGAACCAGCAGGACCACGACAACAAGGTCCTCGCTGAGGAGGTGCAGGCGGCCATCAACCGGGCCAACGCCTACAAGCAGGGCTCGGTTGAGTACCTTGCCGCCATGGAGCAGGTGGCCGCCCTGGAGTACGACGAGATGAAGCGCCAGATGGACGAGTCCGATGCCGAGTGGGAGGCCCGCCGCCTGGAGGCTGCTCGCAAGCTCGCGGAGGCCCAGCAGTCAGTCACCGACGCCGTCATCGCGGAGGGACGCCTTGCCCTGGAGAACGAGATGAACGTCCTCGCCACCGGATCCCTTGAGCAGTTCGGCAAGGCCGTGGAGCTGGCGAAGTACAACCTCGACACCCTCCACCAGGGCATCGACGAGAGTGACGACGCTTTCCTTGCCCGTCGTCTGGAGGCTCAGAAAGCCTACCGGGATGCCCTGCAAGCGCAGACCGAAGCGGAGGTGGAGGAGGGACGCCAGCAGTATGAGCAGCGCCTTGCAACGCTGGAGGAGGACAGTCTTGCCTACCTTGACGCCGAGGTCGCCCTGAAGAAGTACGAGCTGGACACCCTTCACCAGCTGGAGGGCGAGTCCGAGGAGGCTTTCCGCACCCGTCAGCTGGAGGCCGACAAGGCCTACCACGAGGCTAAGAAGAACCTCTGGAAGAAGTCCCTCGACGTCATGGGGCAGGTGGCCTCCGCCACCTCCGGCATCCTCGGCTCCATCGCCGACGCCATGGAGAGCAACACGGAACTGACCGAGGAGGAAGCCAAGAAGGCCAAGAACCTCCGCATCGCCGGTGCCACCATCGACATGCTGCAGGGCGCCGTGACCGCCTACGCCGGAGCGCAGTCCCTCGGCGTCCCCATGGGCCCTATCATCGGCGCCATCAATGCCGCCGCGGTCATCGCCACCGGCATAGCCAACATCGCCAAGATAAAGGCGCAGCCGGTGAGCGGCAACAGCTCAAGCACCCAGACGCCCACCGTCCCGGCTCAGGTGAACGCCCCCACCGTTACACCGCAGGTCCAGCAGGTGCGCAACCTCACCAGCGCCTCCGAGGAAGACCGGCTCAACCGCATGGCGGACGACCACCGCGTTTACATCCTCAGCTCCGACCTCGAAGCGGACCGCGACCAGCACCGCGTCCAGGTGGAGGAGACGACGTTCTAATTTACAATTTTCGCCGTTTTGATATTTCAAGAAAAGAACCGACACATTTATGGCAAGCATAGTGACAATAGACGGCCTCCCGGTGTACCAGGCAGTCATCGGCGACGAGAAGTGCGGCATGCTCCGCATCAGCCTCGTGGACGACCCCGCAGTCCAGTCCAACTTCGTCGCCTTCTCCAAGGACCAGCAACCCCGGCAGCTCATGTACGCCGTGCAGGACGAGGAAAAACGCCTCGTCCTTGGCGTAGTCATGCGTGCCGACTTTCCCATCTACCGCCGCGAACCACTCACCGACGACAAGGAGGTGGAGTTCTACATCATCTACAAGGCCGACACCATCCGCACCATGGCGGAGAAGTACCTGGCCGAAAACCGCCAGAACCTCGTGAACCTCATGCACGAGAAGGGCTCCGAGGTGGAGGGCGTCCAGATGGTGCAGTACTTCATCAAGGGCGCAGGCCTCAACCCTGAGGGCTTCGACAACATCGCCGACGGCTCCCTCTTCGCCGAGTTCCACGTCACCAACGACGAGGTCTGGGACGCCATCAAGGACGGCACCTACCGGGGCTTCTCCCTTGAGGGCTTCTTCGACCTGGAGCCGGAGACCGACAAGGACTTCGTGCAGGAAGTAGTCGACACCCTCGATGGCATCTTCTCCCGCATCTTCAAACACTCAAAAACATACGAAAAAATGAAAAAGAAAGGACTACTGGCCCGCCTCGCCAAGGCTCTGGTGGAGATGGGCAACCTCACCACCGACAAGGGCATCCTCGCCTGGGACGGAGATGAGGAACTGAAGGTCGGCGATGCTGTCTTCATTGAGGATAGCGAGGGCAACCGCCTCGCCGCCGAAGACGGAGACTACACCGCCGAGGACGGCCGCGTCATTGTCGTCGCCGGTGGCAAGGTCTCGGAAATCCGCGAAGCCGGTGCCCCTGCACCCGCTGCCGCAGCTGAGGAAGCCAACACCATCACAACCGACAAGGGCGTCCTCTCCTATACTGGAGACCTCGCAGTCGGCTCGGAGGTCACCATCGCAGACGAGAACGGCAACCAGGTGGCAGCCCCCGACGGCGAGTACGTCGCAGAGGACGGCCGCACCATCGTCGTAGCCGAGGGCAAGGTGACCGAGATCAAGGACGCCGCACCGGCTCCCCAGCCTCAGATGAACACCCGCATGCAGCGCGTGGCCGAGGCCTTCCAGGAGACCTTCGACGACAAGCTCAAGAAGATCTACGACGCCATCGTGGCGCTGGGCTTCAACTACCCCTGGCTCGTGGAAGCCGGTGAGGAGTTCGTCATCGCACGCATCTGGAGCGAGACCGACGGCGACATCTACTACCGCTTCAACATCAAGGAGTGGACCGAGGAAGGCAAGCCGGTGCTGGAGAACGGCGTCAAGGTCGTCCCCGCCTTCGTCACCCCGGAGGAGAAGGAAGCCGCCGAGGAGAACTTCTCCCGCGTGCAGCAGGAACGCGACGCCGCCCAGGCCCGCGTGACTGAACTGGAGGCCCGCGTGACTGAACTGGAGGCGAAACCCAAGGGGCAGCCCGCACACGTGGAGCATGAAGGCGCAGCCGTCCAGACCGGCAACAAGGGCCTCGACCGCCTCTCCACCATCATGGGCGCGAAGTAGGAAATTTTACGGCTTCGCGGCTTTTGATATTTCAAAGAAACGCAAACTCTTAAACTCTCAACACTATGGCATCAGCTAACTTTGTGGTAACCTCCCTGCCCGCCTACGTGCAGGACAACAAGGACCTCATCATCAAAAACTTTGCGCTCGTAGGCACGGCCACCCGCAAGCGCATCGGCATCCAGACTGGCATCAAGACCTCCGCGTACCTGAACTATCTGGAGCTCGCCCCCACACTTCAGGACGGCAAGGGCTGCGGCTTCACCGCTGCCGGTACTGCCACCCTTACCCAGCGCACCATCACCACCGCCATCATCAAGGTGAACATGGACATCTGCCCGGACTCCCTGCTTGGCAAATATGCCGAGTACCTCGTCCGCATCGGCGCCAACTCCGAGGAACTGCCCTTCGAGCAGTACATCATCGACGGAGTCACCACCGAAATCAACAAGAAGATCGAGAAGCTCATCTGGCAGGGTGACACCACCAAGACCACGGACACCGACCTCAAGTGGATTAACGGCCTCCTGAAGCAGTTCGCCGCCGACTCCAACGTCGTGACTGTCTCCGGCCTTGTCGCTGGCACCTCCGCCTACAATGCCATCAAGGCCGTCTACATGGCCCTCCCTGAGGAAGTCATCGAGCGCGGCGCTCTCATCTTCGTGGCCCCGGCCCTCTACCGCGAGTTCCTCCAGGAGATGGTGGAGAAGAACTACTTCCACTACAGCGGACCTCAGGACGCAGCCCCCGAAGAGTTCATCTTCCCCGGCTCCGACGTGAAGGTCGTAAAGACCCCCGGCCTTGCAGGCACCAAGTCCCTCGTCGGCACCTTCGGCGACAACCTCGTTTATGGTTGCGACGCTGAGGGAGACCTTGAGGACGTGAAGATCTGGTTCAGCGACGACGACGACCTCTTCAAGCTGAAGGTGAAGTGGAACAGCGGTATCGCCTACCGCTTCCCGAACCTTGTGGCCTACGGAACGATTGCAAGCGCGTAAAGCCCCCTGCGGTCGCGTTACGGACACTTTCCCGCGCGGGTTGGTAAATTACCCGCCCGCGCTTTTTCAAACGCTTAAAACGAAAAGAATATGGCTTGTGCACAAACACTCAACGGCATCATCAACGACTGCGCCCCCAGCATGGGCGGCATCGTTGAGGCATACATTGCCAACCACTCCGACGTCTCCGCAGTGACCGTTACCGAAGGGAAGGTAACCGCCATAACTATGGCAACCTCTGCCAAGTTTAAGAAGTACGCCTTCCCCAGGAACACCGGCTCCCTGACGTCCAACTACACCATCGACGACACCACCGGCGCCAAGTTCGTGGTGTCCGACCTCGTCCTTCAGTTCAACCGCATGGAGACCTCCAAGCGCATAGAAATCTCCGCCCTTGCCCAGGGCGAGCTCGCCGTCATCGTCAAGGACTCCAACGGAGCCTTCTGGTACCTCGGCAAGGATGCCCCCGTCAAGGCCTCCGCAGGCGACGGCCTCACCGGCACCGCCCGCGCTGACCGCAACGGCTACTCCGTCACCCTGCAGGACAACTCCCTCGAACTCCCCCTCGAAGTGCAGGAGAGCATCATCAGCGACATCGTGGCAGCCTAACCCCTCCACCGCTTTACCTCCGCCAGCCGCGTCCCTCAACTCTGGGGCGCGGCTCTTTGTTTACGATTTTGCCCGTTTTGATATTTCAAGAAAAGGACAAACAAGATGCTCTACATCACACGCGACAAGAACATACAGCAGATATACATCCAGCGGCAGGGAAACGCAGCCCTCCCCATCGGGCTCTCTGCGGTCAGCACCTCGGATCTGGGCGACGGCGTCAGCTTCGTCGTCAATAAAGCCGAGATCTCCGGGCGCTTCTACCGCCTCACCATCGGCCTCCCGGATGAAGGCTTCCATGAGGGAGAGTGGGAGTGGTCGCTGGTTCTGGCTGACGGCGCCACCATCGGCGGCCTCATGCAGGTGACCGCCACCGCCGAAGAAGGCATCCAGTACAACAAGACAATAAACTACAAGCAATATGGAGAATAAGCCCACCACCCTGAGGGTGACATTTGCAGCCATCGACCCCTACATCGAGACCCACATCGTGGCCCCGACTGAGAAGCCTCAGCCGGGCCGCGGCTGGGTTGAGTGGGGAGAGCGCAACGGCTATGCAGACTACCTGCTTGAACTGAGCAAGCAGGCCCCCACCCTCCGCGCCGTCATCAACGGCACCGTCGACTTCATCACCGGCGACGATATCACCATCCAGTCCCTGCCGGACACATCCTATACCCCCGGCGTAATGAACACCAGAGGCGACACCATTAACGCCCAGGTGGAGTCCCTCGCCCGCGACCTTGAGATATACGGAGGCTTCGCCTTGCAGGTCATCCGCAACGCATCGGGCAAGATTGCGGAGGTCTACTACTGCGATATCCACTTCCTGCGCACCAATAAGGACAACACCGTCTTCTACTACTCCGAGAACTGGACCGCAGGCAAGCGCAAGATAGTGCAGTACCCGGCCTTCATGCACATAACCCCGGAGAGATGGGGGACTCTTTCGAAGGAGGAAAAGGAGCGCAACTACAACTCCATCCTCTGGGTGAAGAAGGAGCACACCCAGGTCTACCCTCTGCCGGTCTACTGCGCCGCTGTCAAGGACTGCGAGACTGAACGCTGCATCTCCAGCTACCATCTCAACTCCATCAACAACGGCTTCACCTCCTCCATGATTGTGAACTTCAACAACGGCGTCCCCGCCGATGACGTCCGGGAGGAGATTGAGAAGGACTTCAACGAGAAATTCGCCGGCCATCAGAACGCCGGGCGCATCGCGTTCTGCTGGAACGACAACAAGGACGCAGCCGCCACCATCACCGAGCCCCAGGTGAAGGACTTCGGGGACCGCTACAACGCCCTCTCCAAGCACACCCGCCAGCAAATCTTCACAGCCTTCAGGGCGAACCCGAACCTCTTCGGCATCCCGACCGAGAACCTCGGCTTCTCTCAGGAGGAATACGATAGCGCCTTCAGGCTTTACAACCGCACTGTAGTCGAGCCTGCTCAGCGCCTCATCATCGAGGCTTATGAGAAGATCTACGGGAAGGAAAACGTCATGGAGATAAAACCCTTCGCCCTCTCGGAGCAGGTTAACCCCGACACTCTTGCCAGCCAGCTTGGCGTCGGCGGTACTCAAAGCCTTACGGCAATACTTGAAAGCACAACCCTTTCCGTGGAACAAAAGCGCGGGATACTCGGAGTCCTCTTTGGTATTGAGGGGGATGACGCGAATAGGATGCTCGGCCTTCCCGTGCAACAACAAGAACCTAACACCGTATAGCCATGGCAACCACCGAAATACTGCTCACCAGCGAGACTTTCGTCAAGGGAGTCTCCAGCATCAGCGACAACCTCGCCGGGAAATACCTGCGCCCCTCCATCCGCGAGGCGCAGGACGTTCAGTTCCGTGGCATCGTCGGCGACACACTCCTGGCGAAACTCAAGAAGCTGGTGGCCGATGACTCCATCGAAGCCGCGGACAACTCCGCCTACAAGGTCCTACTGGACCGCGCCCAGTACCTCATCGCCTACGTGGCAATAGTGGAGACGGCCCAGAAGGTGACCTTCAAGATAGCCAACGCCGGGGTAGTGCAGACCCCGGACGAGAACGTCCAGGTGGCCGACCAGCCCGACATGAGCCGCGTGCAGGCCTACTACCAGGCGAAGGCCGACTCCGCCACCATTGACCTCCAGAACTTCCTCCTGAACAACTGGAGCGACTACCCTGAGCTCACGGAGGGGGACTACCACCGCATCCACTCGAACCTTTACAGCGCAGCCTCATGCGGTGTCTTCCTTGGTGGGGCCCGCGGCAAGCGTCTCCGTTCAACCAAACACCGCTGCTAAGATGAACCTCATCCAGACCATACGAGCCATCGAAAAGACCGCCGCCCTCCAGCCCAACGTGGGGACGGTCGTCCGCAATGACGTCTTCAGGCTCAACGCCTCCCCGGTGGTCCGCTATGGCGTTGTGGCCTGGCTCCAGAATGAGCACACGTCAAACGCCGACACCGGCATCATCACCTACAACTTTACCCTCTTCTACGTGGACCGGCTCACCGCCAACAAGTCCAACGAGATAGCCATCCAGTCCGACGGCATCGAGACGCTGGAGAACATCCTGCAGAACCTTCCCGCCCTTGGGCTCTATCCCTCCGATTACTCCTTCCGCACTTTCAACCAGCGCTTCTCGGATGAGTGCGCCGGGGCGTTCTGCAACGTCTCCATCGAAGCGGCCAAGGACACGATCTGCGCTGAGGCTTACGAGTTCATAGAAAACGAGGGCGCCTTCAACCTGGACTACAACGCGGACTATCACGTCTGGGAGTGGAAGACCAAGGACAGAACGATATACTTCATTTAATCTCAAGAATATGGAAAAGAAACTCAACGCGCAAATGTGGCTGGGGGTGGTGATAGCCATCGCTGGCATTGCTCTCCTCTTCTGGGGTCTTCTGACTCCTCCCGGTGGGCAGATTGACTCATCCGTGCTTGTGGCCTTCGGTGAGGTGGCAACCTTTGCCGGGAGCCTCATAGGTGTGGATTACCACTACCGATTCAGGGAGTACGAAACCAAAATCAAAAACGAATAACATGGCAAAAATCAAAGTCTCAGGGGAGCAGCCCTTTCAGGTAGGGGCGCCCCGCTTCTGCATCGGCTCAACGCCCGCAGGCTACACACTCCAGTACAGCGCCGACGGTGTGCACTTCACTTCCTGGGAGGAAGGGACACTGGCGGAGACCGACCAAGTGGTCGCCAACGCCGCGGCCGGGATGTACTTCCGGCTCCTTGGCAATACCGGCGAGGACGTGGTCGTAACATGGTAAGACCATGGCCGCACTCATTGACCTCGCAAAGATAAACTTCGCCGGGCGTGGCTCAGGTGACCCCGGCGAAAGACTCCCGGACTACAACGCGGACTACTCCCAGGACTACCGCGCAGCGCTGCCGGAGGATAACAACGAATAAACCAATATCTCAAACATTATGGCAAAGTACAACAACCTCATCGCGGCTATCAAGGCCGCCATCCGTACCAACGGTTCCCAGGCTATCACGGCCGCCATCCATCAGGGCATCCTGCTGCAGGTGGTCGGTAAGCTCGGCGCCGCCTACCAGGTGGGCGGTGTCGTCACACCCACGGACGTCTTCGACTCCGAGACCTTCGGAGACGTGAACGTCATCTACGTGGCCTTCACCCAGGGCCGCTACCACGCCAGCTTCGGCGGCTTCTCCCTCCTTCCCGGCCAGGTGGCCCTCTTCATCTACGACGGCAGCTGGAAGAAGCAGATCATCTCCTACTACGGCAACGACCAGGTCTACGGCATCCGCCACTACTACAACAACTCCAGCCCGGACCTCACCCGCATCGGTGCGGCCGCACTGCATCAGGAACTGCCCGTCCAGAGCAAGATGCGCCGCTGCGTAGTGGACTCCACCGGCGCCGTGAAGTACTACCTCAGCGCCAACGACTCCACCAAGAAGGAGGACGGCACCGCCGCCGACCTCACCGGCGCAGACGGTCAGGTGATGGTGGAGATCCCCGCCCACTACCGCAAGTGCTCCCTCAACAGCACCCAGGGCTACATGGACGTGGAAATCTCCCTCTACCCCTTCGAGGGTGCCATCCCCGTGCCGCGTTACCTGGTGGGCGCCTACGAGGCCTCCCTGGACCGCGACAACAACCTCCTGAGCTCCGTGGTGAACACCACCGCAGCCTTCCGTGGCGGTAACAACACCGCCGACTGGGACGGCACCTACCGCTCCCTGCTCGGCATGCCTGCCACCAACATCAGCCTCACCGCCTTCCGCACCTACGGCCGCAACCGTGGCACCGGCTGGGGCTGCTATGACTGGAACGCCCACCTGGCTATTTACTGGCTCTTCTGCATCGAATACGCCACGCTCAACAGCCAGAAGGCCTTCGACTCCACCCTCACCGAGGAGGGCTTCCACAAGGGCGGACTGGGTCCCGGTGTCTCCAACATCGACTACACGAAGTGGGGCACCTTCAACTCCTACAACCCCTTCGTCCCTTGCGGCTTCACCAACAGCCTGGGCAACGCCACCGGCGTGGTCTCCTTCAGCTTCAACGCTGCACAGCAGGAAGCATACGGCGGAGAGTTCACCACCTCCGTGCCCAGCTATCGCGGCATCGAGAACCCCTTCGGCCACATCTGGAAGTGGACGGACGGCGTCCTCGGCAAGGGTGTCAACGACGAGTACCAGGAGATCTACGTGAGCCGCGACCCGGCCCAGTATGCCAGCGCCCTCAACGACTCCTACGTCGACATGGGCCACGAGGCAACCGCCAACGGCTACTGCAAGGCCATCATCGCCTCCGATCCTTCCCATCCTCAGGAACAGAGGGTCTACGGCGACATCTTCGACCGCGACGACTCCGGCAGTGCCAGCACCTTCTTCTGCGACTACCACTACCACGCCAATGCCAATAATACCATCTACGGGCTCCTGGTTGGCGGTTACGCGGCCAACGGTGCCCATGACGGTCTCGCGTGCTTGAGCGTCTACAGCGCTCCCGAGAGCGCCAGCGCGTACTTCGGCTCCCGCCTTTGCTGGTCTGAATAAACCCAGCCTTGGTTTAACGAAATCACGCCCCACGAACCTGGGGGTCACATCGCGGCCCCCAGGTTTTAACGAAAAAACGAAAACGACATGGAAAAGGAAATTTTTGAAGACGACGGCAGCCTTGCCTGCCTGCATCTGCCCGCAGACCGCGCGAACAAGCGCTTCGTGTGCAAGGAGGAGCGGCAGGAGAACCTCATCAACAAGACGTTCTGGCTGCAGGACTTCTTCCCGGACGTCCAGACCCGCTTCGGCACGCGTCACCTCTACAAGGCGACCTACGAGAAGGACGACCCCGACGGCAAGGCCTTCAAGGTCTTCACCGGCGCGGCCGCCTGCAAGTACGTGCTGGAGAAGCTGGCCGAAATGGGAAAATTTCCGCGCCGTGTGACACTCAAGAAGGAAGGAAAGAACAACTACTTCTTTGAATAGTCCGAAAGGTTGCAAAGGGGCGCGGGCTCCAGGTTGGCGGTAACGCGAACAACGGTGCCAATGACGGTCTCGCGTACTTGAACGTCAACAACGCTCCCGAAAACGCCAACGCGAACATCGGCTCCCGCCTTTACTGATCCACTCAGCAAGTAAAACCTCCGCACGCATAAGTGCACCCCCTTTGGACCCTGCCTCTCGGCAAAAGACATCGCTGACAAAACGCCGCGTTAGTACCCAGGAGGAAAGCCCGGCACAAGACCAGCAACAAAATGAAAAGAAACGACTATCTATTCGACAAGATCTGCAGCATGGAGAACCTCCGGCTGGCTGACTTCAAGGCCCGCAAGGGCAAGAAGCACAACCGGGGCGTCCAGCTCTTCGACCGGGACCCTGAAGGCAACCTCCAGCGGCTCCGGGCTCTCCTTCTTTCCGGCCAGTACCACACCAGCCGCTACTCCTTCTTCACCGTCCACGACCCGAAGGAGCGCACCATCGCCCGGCTGCCCTACTACCCGGACCGCATCGTGCACCATGCCATCATGAACGTCATCGAGCCCATCATCACGAAAATGTACACGGCCGACACCTACGCCTGCATCAAGGGCCGGGGCGCACACCTCGCCCGCCACCGTATCATGGAGGCCATGCGCAAGGACCCGGAGGGGACGACCTACTGCCTCAAGCTCGACATCCGCAAGTACTACCCCTCCATCGACCACGACATCCTGAAGGGCATTCTCCGCCGCAAGTTCAAGGACGTGCGGCTGCTGGGCCTCCTGGACGAGATCATCGACAGCGCCGACGGCCTGCCCATCGGCAACTACCTCAGCCAGACGCTCGCCAACGTCTTCCTGGCGCACTTCGACCACTACGTCAAGGAGGTGCTCCGCGTGAAGTACTACTACCGCTACGTGGACGACATCGTCGTCCTGGGCGCGGACAAGGCCGAGCTCCGGCGCATCTTCTACGCCATCCGCGAGAGGCTGGCCGCCCAGAAGCTCAGGGTGAAGGACAACTGGCAGATCTTCCCGGTTGAGGCCCGCGGCCTCGACTTCCTGGGCTTCGTCTTCAGGCACGGCTACGTGCGCCTCCGCAAGCGCATCAAGCGCAACCTCTTCCGCACCCTCGCGCACCTGCGCAAGGTATGCAAAACAACCAAGGAAATCCGGCTGGCCGTTGCCTCGTACATCGGCTGGCTCAAGTATACCAACTCCCGAAACCTTATCAACACTTTAAACACTTTTTCTTATGGCAAAGTCTTTTAGCACTACCCGCCCGGAGAAGGTCGCCAGGTACGACCACTCCCACCTCATCGTCTCTTACAACGTCGAGCCCGTCGAGGCTACCGAAGACCGCGACGCCGGTTTTGAGTTCGACACCATCGTCGTCCCCGCCCTGGAGAAGGGCCCCATCGTGGAGGCCATCGTCCGCGAGAAGTACAGCGTCTCGGACGAGATTGCCATCCTCAGGCAGCGCACCACCAAGAAGGCGGAGTTCAACGAGTACAACGACTTCGCGGAGGCCGCCAAGGCAACCGCAGACGCAATCCTCGCCGAGTAATGAGACTCAAGCTCATCCGCATGTATAAGAAGGCCACCTACACCATCGGGCAACTGCTGGTGGACGGGGCCTTCTTTTGCAACACCCTCGAAGACAAGGACCGCGGCCTCACTCAGGACACCGAACTGCCCATCATCAAGGCGGCTAAGATGTACGGGGAGACCGCCATCCCGTCCGGGGTGTACGACATCGACATGGAGACGCGCTCCCCGAAGTACGCGGAGGTGGAGTGGTACCGCAAGCTCTGCAAGGGCTATATGCCTACCTTGGAGAACGTGCCCGGCTTTGCCCGCGTGCTCATCCATCCCGGCAACTCACCCCTCGATACCTACGGCTGCATCCTTGTGGGAGAGAACAAGGTGAAGGGCAGGCTCATCAACAGCCGCGCCACCTTCGCCAAGCTCTACAATCTCATGAAGGCGGCCCACGTCAGGGGTGAGGCCATAACCCTCCAGATAGTATGAGCAGCGTAGCACGTAAACGACGGCTGCCGGAGCCGTGGCAGAAGTGGTTCATCTTCTTCCTGACGGGCCTCCTTTTTGCCATGCTTCTGACAAGCTGCTCAACCATCAAGAATGTGGATAGGCAGAACACCGAATACCGGGATACGACCACCTACAAAAAGAATGTGAAGGATTCGCTAATCTATGTACCCATCCCCCTGGAGAAGAACCAGGCCATCGTGGAAATTGGTGACACCTCCAGACTGGAAACGAGTGTGGCAAAAAGCGAGGCCTACATCAACGCCAATGGCCGACTTTGCCACACCCTGGAGAACAAGCGGGAGAAACTGCCCGCCCTGGTCCCGGTGACATCCACTATCATCACCCACGGAGTAACCAGCCATTCCACGCATACGATTACCAATGTGCAGTGGAGGGATAAACCCCTATCCGCTTGGAAAGCGGCCAAAATAGGCGCTTTTTGGTGGCTGGTGGCCGCCGTGCTCCTTCTCCTCCTCTGGACTTTTCGCAAACCAATCCTCAAACTATTGCATCTATGAGAAAAATCTGGGACAAAATCGTCGCCTGGGTGCTGAGCATCCCCGCCGACAAGCGGCTGCACTTCGTCTGCGGCCTCATCATCGCCGCCTTCTTCGCCATCGCGCTGGGCATGAAGTTCTGCTTCTGGCCGGTGATCTTCTTTGCCGCCGGCAAGGAGGTCTTCGACATCTTCTCCAGCGGGCAGAAGTTCGACTGGAAGGACTTCGCGGCCACCCTCCTGGGGGCCCTGGTTCCTCAGGTCTTCGTGCTTCTCCATCTTTGGTGGTTCTGACCTCAGGGAGCCGGGCCCGTCGGAAAGGCTGCGAGCTCCTGGAGCGGGGGAGTCCTTCGGGGCTCCCTCTTTTTTCGACGTTTTGTGCAATTTTCTTGGCGTTTCGTGCAATTTTTCAACATTTATTGAAATATTATTTTGAAAATTCAAATAAATGTTTTATCTTCGCATCCAGAAACAACAAAGAACCCTTAAAACCCGAAAGCAATGACACAGCAAGAATTTGAAACCCGCACCGGCCTGACCCTCACCTCCAACGAGTTCGATTATGTGAACCGCATCTACATGGCCGCCGGCTCCCTCGACAAGGACTCCTTCTGCAAGGAAATCAAGGAAGACAAGAAGGCAACCCTCCGCACCTCCGACATCGTCTGCACCATCGTGATGGAGAACGAGAACCAGGCCGAGACCATCCGCCTCCAGGGCAAGCAACTCCAGCGCGAGCAGGAGAACTTCAAGGCCTACAACGACCACATGGCCGACTTCCTCATCCTCCAGGCAGAGAAGTGGAGCGCCTCCGACCTCCGCGAGAAGGCCATCAAGATGGTGGGCACCAAGGAGTACATCCGCCGCCGCCTGAACTTCGGCTTCGGCCTCTGGGAGGAAGACAAGCAGGCACTCACCGAAATCCTCGCCGCAGAATAATCAACCGGGGGCTCCGGCCCCCTTAAACCCTTTCACCCTATGAGAACAATCGCAGACTACAAACTCGAACTGACGCCCGGACGCGACGACGTCCTCCTCACCGTCACCATCACCCCCGGCATCACCCTCTCCGGCGGCATCAACGTCGCCGAGGCCATCCGCCTCATCCGAAACAACGACGACGAAGACTACACGACCGAAACCCTCCAGATTATCCTCTCCGAAATCTACGAAGACGACGAAGAGACCCTTGCCCTTATTGACACAATCACCTACAAAAGATAAACCCTTTCACCTATGAACTACCTCCGCAAGTACGACGGCCGCACCAATGCGGTCGTGGAAGAGCGCCAGCTGACAATCAGCCGCGACGACTTCATGGACGCCATCGAGACCCTCTGGCCCGCCGTCCGTTTTGAGCACACCACCGACGCCCTCCGCGTCTCCGTCTGGCCCACCATCGCCGCCTCCTTCCTTTCCCGTCCCCGCTACATCTTTGAGCTCTCCTGATATGCAGTTCCAAGTAGCAGAAAGAAACGGGGACTACATCGTCGAGGCCTACGTCATCGACGACCCCAACTCCCTCCGGGGGCACTGGTTTCCCCTTCGCAACTTCGGAGACCATCAGGGGGACGCCATCGCCTTCAAGGACTACGACTGCCCCAAGCTCGACGGCCTCCAGCTCCGGGCACTCATCAAGCAGTATAACCCAGCCGTCAGGTACTCCCGTATCTCCGGCAAGAAATTCATCCGGCAATGAAGACCATGCGCTGCCTCGACTGCTACTGGTACAAGTGGTCCTTCCTCACCGAGAAGCACACCGAAACCAGGTCCACCTGCGGCCTCCACGGAGGCGCAGAAGTGACGCCCGGAGGACCACAGCAGAACCTCAACAACCGCGGCTCCTGCGGGTTCCTTCAACTCCACAAACCGAAACAATTAACCCTCTTCTAACGATGAGCAAGAAAACCCCACACAAGTACTACTCCTGCCTGGAACAACACAAGAACGGCTCCTGGTGGTATCACATGAAGACCTTCCGCCACGCCGTTGAGGCCATCGGATGGTGCCACAACTTCCTCCGCTGGCGCGACTCCGTCCAGACCGTCATCGAGCACGACGAGCCACTCCCTCAGGAGACACTCTGGACCACCGACTTCGAGAACTTCTGCCCGGTGGGTGACTCAAGGCCAGCCGCCACCATCAAGGCCTCGCAAATTTTCACCAAAACCTTCAAAAAATCAGAGTAACAATGACAACCGACGAAATCATCCAAGCCTTCCAAAAGGTCAAGACCGAAGACCCCAAGACCTACTACAACGCCATGGGCGCAGGGGACGACGGCATCAACATCATGCACCCCTTCATCGGCGACGCCTACGCCCTCGGCCTCGTAGCCGGTGCGAAGTACGCCCTGGAGCACTTCACAAAATACCCCCCCCGGCAGGTAGACCTTCTCTGCGCCGGTCTGGGCGCTCTCAGTAAGCGCGTGAAAGACCGCATCAAAAACAACGACAAATACCCGGACCGCCCCAACTCCGCCAAGCACAAGGCCCACAACGAGGCCCGCCTTCAGGAGATAGAGGCTCTCCTTCAAACCATCAAAACCATCGAAAAATGAAACAATTCCTCAACACCCACAACACCTTCATCGACGACCTCCGCGACGCTGCCGAGGTCGCTGCAAAGCACAACCGCCAGAGCCTCGCCGACAACCTCACAAGGCACGCCGAGGAGCTCAGGAACTTCGACATCCACACCGGCTGGACCGACCCCTTCCACGAGGACAACATCTTCCGCCTCGACTGCGGTGACACCAAGAGCAGCTGGAAGCGCTGGCAGGAGCAGGCCTTCGCACTCGCCAAGAAGCACGACGGCCAGCTCTTCACCTACGGCACCATCTCCGACCTGGTGAACCACATGAACGAGAGCGTCAAGGTCTTCAAGAACGCCCAGCGCATCAACATCCCGGACTGGAAGTTCTGCTGGGAGTACGGCATCCGCCCGTCCGTCGGTATCGGAGAGGGCTGCACCATCG
>ODAJ012100711.1_pt1 | contig 20361 bp, 14 predicted proteins | sample 1539241 | NCBI WGS metagenome assembly ODAJ01 (sample SAMN02144231, study PRJEB22623) | gut metagenome | biome: sheep rumen | host: Ovis aries | place: New Zealand | reverse complement strand
ATCGGAATCACTGAATCCTGAACAGCGCAAGTCGGATACAGACACCAAGCAGGAATCGGAATCACTGAATCCTGAACAGCGCAAGTCGGACACCGATAAAACGGTCAGCAAACTGCACCCGGATGCGGGGTTCCGTCACAAGGAGGACACTATCAAGCTTAGCAACGACGAAATACCTCCCTATCTTCGCCCTACAAACATGCGCCACCGTGACAATGCCATCGTGGAGCATCACGACGAATGGACAGACTGGAGTGGTACAGGCATCGCCTTCCGTGACAGGATGCCTCATCATCCATGTTGTGAACCACTGGAACTTGCCGGCTGTGGCATCCCTTCCAAGTCCTGCCGTGTCGCCCGTGGCCAAGGCTATACTCCCTCCCATAAGCCCTATCGGCCCCATAAGCCCCATCCTTCATTACCCAGAAGCCCCATTAGCCCCCTTAGCCCCAACTACCCAGAACCATCCGTCACCGGCAAAGGCTGGACTGACGACCCCTTGTATGACCGTGAGGGCTCGGAGCACGATATCCAGCATGACTGTGGTGAAGAGGGCTGCGACGGACGTAACGTCGACCTCAATTGGAATATTAACGATTAAAAAGCATATAGTATGAGTAACGAAAAGAGAATTTCGCTGACGTTCAAAGTAGAACAGATAGCAAATGATGTTCTGGAGAAGTGTAACCTTGTCAGTCAGTCGGTACGCGAAGAGGCCATGACGGATATCAAGGCGAACGTGTTGGAACCTGACAATCCCGAGACGCGCTCTATTATCAACCGTGCGCTCACGGAGGCGTTCGGTGAGGTGAAGGTGATGTGCCAGCGTTACCTGAAGGTGGGACGTACCATCGACAATAACGTACTGGAGCGTATGGTGAAGTCGGTGACGTATCCCAAGAAGGTTATTACTGTTCAGGACATGGATGACAACGGACACTTGCTGTTTGTCTGTGAGGTGTCTGCTGTTCCTGCTGTGGTGTACACGCCTGACAATGGTGAGACATGGAAGGATGCTACCAGTGGTAACACGGTAACGCCTGATGACGAACCGACGGCCAAGATGGTCGAGAAAACAGTTGACGACACGGATAATCCGACCATCACCTTTGAGGAAATCCTGCTGGAACTGTTCATCCCCAACTTCAACGTGGCTGTGACGGACTCACTGAAGTCCAATATTCATAAGTTTGTGGTCGACTACATCATGTGGCGCTTCTTGCAAGACCAACTGGCTGACAAGGCTGCCGAATACAAGACGCTGGCTGATGGTGAAGACAGAACAAAGATTGTACGTGACCTCAACACCCGTGACCGCTTCAACATGCGTCGTCCGTCATGGGTTTAATACCATACGGCTATGAATGACTTCAAGACGTTTATCGTGACATTAATCATGGGATTTCTGTCACTGCTGGCCCCAATACATAACTTCATGTATGCCATGCTCATCCTGTTCTGTCTTAACTTCATCTTCGGACTGACGTCGGCACGGGCTAAGGGTGAGCACTGGAGCACTAAGAAGGCGTTATGGTTCTTTGGATATGTGGCTATTTTCCTCGTTATCGCCGTGAGTGCATTTATCATTGGCCACCTGATGGGAGAACATGAACAGGCCGTGGCCGTGGTGAAGATTCTCTGCTACATTGCTGTATATATCTTCGGAACCAATATCTTCCGAAACATGAGACACCTGACACCAAGGGGCAGTGCCTGGTACAAGCTGTTCGACTTGTGCTACTACGTCCTGAGTGTGAAGTTCATCGAGCGCTTTGAGTTTATCAAGAAATGGCAGGAAGAGGCTGCCAAGTCTTCTACGGGAAATACGGTCATCGATAAGGACGATAATTAATGTTCAGGCTTATGAAAATTGATCTGCATCGCAAATGGCGCAAAAAGGGTTACTCCATAGGCATCCTGTCTATCAACGGAGAACGTATCTGTGAGACGTTGGAGGATGAAGACCGTGGCCTGAAAGCGGAGTTGTCACTGGCAACCATCAAGCAGTTGAAGGTTCCCGGCCAGACGGCTATCCCCGTCGGAACCTATCAGGTGGTCATGTCTTACTCACCTCGCTTCAATAAGATGCTGCCGTTGCTGATGGGTGTACCCGGATACTCAGGGGTACGTATTCACTCTGGCAACACGGCTAAGGATACGGAGGGCTGCATCCTCTGTGGACGCAACACGGCGGTGGGCACGGTGAACAACTCACGCTACTGGACGAATAAGGTTATCAGCCGCATCGAACAGGCGGCAAGCAATAAAGAGGAGATTCTAATCACGATACACTGGTAGTCATGAAAAAGTTGTTACTCATCACATCCCTGCTCCTGCTCTGCTCCTGTGCCACCAAATATGTCACAGTGCCGGAGTATCATACGGAGTATCGCACGAATACGGTACGTGACAGCATCTACTTTGAGAAGCATGACAGCGTCATGATGAAGGTCAAGGGTGACACGGTAACTGTAGAACACTGGAAGATACGCTACCGTGACCGCTTCGTTGAGGTGACGGACACGTTCATCAAGACGGACTCCATCAGGGTGCCCTACCCTGTCGAGAAACAGCTGACGTGGTGGCAGCGCCTCAAAATAGACTTCAGCGAATGGATTATAATATTTCTTATTGTTATAGTAATTGCAATATTGGCTAAATCGAAGCTACAGCGGTAGCAACACTTGTATTTGTTTAGTAATAAGTAGTTTTAGATTTTTTAGTTTATAGTGTTTTAGGTTATTAATTCAAGAGTTAGATTAAACAGAAAAGGATGTTACCTGTGAAGGCAGCATCCTTTTTCTTTTCGGCAAAGCCAGTCATCACAGCTTTGCATACTTGCTGATAATTTCCAGTTCCAACTGCTGGTATTCTTCCGACGGCAGCAGACTCATCTTGATGGCTACCCTGAAGAAACGGTACGGATGACCGGGCATGTACTCGTAGAACTCACGGCCTGTCTTGCCTATCAGCCTCCAGTCGCGCTGGTTGTTACTGCCATAGAAGTACAGCACAGGCATCTGGGCACTGTCTGTCAGCTGACGGAATCCCCTGATGATGTCCATCGTGTCTGAGAAGGTCAGCGTACGGGTAATGATCAGACCGTCGTGACGGGTGCCACCAGAATAGCCATACTGCTTGTTCAGCACCATCACCTTACCGTCTGTTGTCTGCACATAGGGCGACGGATAGCCGGGGATGACACTCAGGATGCCTGGCACCATCATGGACGACCATGCCATATCACGGATGCTGAATACCAAAGCGACACTGGGATTGCTGGTATCTTGCTGCAACACCTCAATGCGCGACGAGGCGTAATCGTAGAACACCCTGCCGTTATTGAACAGCTCTACGGCTGGTGTACCAAAGCTTAGCAGTGTAGCCAAATCGCCACTGACATCCAGTCCAGGCAACATATTTGCAAGGTCAGGTATCGGACCGTCCAGCACATCGGAGATGGATGCCACATCACTCTCTACAAACTTAGACAGGGAGCGCTGCGTGGCAAAGATAATAGACTGGTCTAGCTGGCAGATGCTCCTTGGATTCGAGCACACCTCACGGCTGATGTTGTGCGAAGACATATAAGTACCAGTCGACGACACCTTTAATACCCAGATGCCATCCGTCGAGAATACCACCAAGTCATGGTCACCAACCTGTCCCTGACTTAGTGCCCTGGTAACGGCGGCTATGCCGATGATGCTGCCTATGCCCACCGTGTTACGTCCCTCTATTGGGAAGTAGTACGGATTGTCCACATCCGACGTCAGAATCTTGTTGGGCATGGGTAACACGTCTTTAACGGTGTAGCTTGGATGGTCAATAAATGTAACCTCACTCCATTGCGTTTTACCATACAATTCCGTTGACACAGCACCGTTTAAGAAATTATGCGGCTCCAGTTTTAAAACGACTGCTTTACGTGGTGTGGGAAAAATCACTGTCCCATTAAAGAACAAGGTCATTTTCTTAGCCCTGCTATCAGGATAAAAGAATAGCGAATTACACAAAGAAAATGCTGCACAGACATACCCGTCAGTATTCTCTACACACTTCACACCATCGTCCGTTTCAATTTCCACCACCACTTTTTCTATACGGTAGAAATCGCCAGGATTTGGTACGCTTTCATAGCGCCATCCGCCGTTACTATGCACAGCCTCAAAGTGGTTGGCCATACTGCCTATAGGAATGCCACCAAACAGCTTTTCCTTCATGCCATACAGGTTTACACGATGGTTATATACATACATGCCCCTGTTGTCCTCCAGCGGAATCAACTGGTTATGGGTATGATAGTCATCATTCATCAATTCCTGTGAGGTAATGTTTGGTACAATAGACTTTTCGTAGGACAGGCTGCTATAAGTATCATTGGCTACAAACGATGTGTCCGAACTCAGATCTACAGATTTTAGCAGAAAGAAAGTGGACGTATCTTTTAGCTTGTTCAAAAACTCTGTTTCTGTCAACATCGGAAAGTCAACCATCATATTTTCAGAATGACGATCTATAACTTTATAATTTGCGTATATTGTTTCGGTGGTGAATCCTCGCGTAGTTGTCGAATAAATAAGTTTTTCTTGGCGAATGCCGCATATATTTGACGGCTCAGTATGTAAAGTGGTTATAAGCTCACCTGATTTCTCGCGTGTCATCATTGGCGATACAAAAATATCAAGTGACTTGACGATATCCTTCCAGTCTGATTTCAGGCTGCTCAGCTCAGATGCACATGCAGAAGGTATCATATAGTCAATGCCTACGTTATTGGGCTGGTAATTAAGAAGAGTGCCTGTCAATCCTCCATATTCATGCCCGCTCTCAGCAATAATTTTCATAGCGTCACCAGGTGAAAATATCTGAGGTTGACTGCGGCCATAATAGACAGGATCTCCGACAGGTTCATGAGTAATTCTGTCTTCTGTTTTTGTTTCTATCTTTTTGCCTATATTCAACACATACACACGGTAACTTTGAGAGTGTGACACGTTCATCAGCATCGGTGCTGAGTGCATCACCATCGAGCCGTCATACAGCCTGTAACAGTATCGTATCAAGAATGGTGCGTAGAAATGACCGTCCTTGGCTATGGTATTGTTGCTTTGATTGACCAGTGCCCATACAGCTTCGGTAAAAGCAGATCTTTGGTCATTGTTTTCTTCATTCTTAACGTTGGCCAATTCGTTATCTCCACCAGCATTAATGGTAAACACGTCACCAGCACCAACAAGCATTTGGCGAAATGCTTCGTCTGCTGTCGTGTCAGAATGGTCGTTGGTAATAGTGGATAAGTCAAAAGACGCTTTTTGGCTTTCTCCCGGCCTGAAATCTATCTCTACTAAGGGAAAGTTTGTTCCCAAGTACTTATAATTTCCATCTTTCCACAGGATATAGTGGATGCCTGTATTCTCGGTCATCACCAGCAAGGTATTGCCAACACTATTGATGCTGACAATCTTCTCGCTGACAAAGTCATGAATAACATTAGTATGGGGCGTCCCATCAGCCTCAAACCAGTACACCTGGCCACCATCGGCACCAATGAAATGCCGGTACGACGCCGTCTCATGTACGTACAGCAGCGTGGCGACGTTGTCTCCTACCTTCAGCGCATTCTCCACCTTGCTGCCTTCCAGAACGCTGGGCCTCAGCGCACCGTCATGCAGCTCCACACCGGCACACAGCGACAGCTCACCATGATCTGCCGACTGCTCGTCCTTGTTAAAACTCAATCCACGAAATCGAATATTCTGCTTCATATCCTTGTTGTTTTGTGCAAATATCGGCAAAATACCTGACAGCAACGTCGTAAAAAGTCAAATGGCCTGCAGTTTCGCAACTACAGGCCATCATCGAAAAAAGTTCAAGACAGATACAGTTTTAGCCTTCGTCGGTTCCGTCTACAATCGAACCTGTGTCGTCACTGCCTCCCTGGTTGCCACCAGTCGTCTGACCACCAGACTGCTCGCCGCCTACGCGCTGTCGGCTACGACTCCCGTCTGCGCTCCTTCACACCGGCACAGGTGCGCCTTATCGTAGAAGCACTGGGAGAACCTTAACCTTATCATATATTACGCACGCGCGAGAAATCTCCAAATTTCCAAGCGTTTCATCCGAAAATTCCGAACTATTCCCGAACTTTTTTCGCTTATTTCTCACTTTTTCCTTGCAAGTTTACAAAGAAATCACTATCTTTGCAGCCGAATAACAAGAATAAAGCAAAAACAAGTCTTATATATCCGTTTATGAAATCACCGGAGAAAATCAAGAAGATTGAAGCCGTTGTACTCTACATCCTTCAGTCGTTCAAAGACGGTGTGGACTACATCAAGCTGTTCAAAATTATGTATTTTGCTCAGCGCAGGTTCCTTGTGACTTACGGAAAAACCATCATGGACGATACCTTCAAGGCACGTCCTAAAGGACCTGTTCCCGCACTTACCTACAAGGTCGTAAAGATTGTTGAGAACAAGGAGCATACAGCAGAATACCCCGACCTGAAGGAGTTTGCCAGTGCCATACGCATCAAGAACCAGATGGTGAAAGCTACCTGTCAGCCAGACAGCGAATACCTCTCTGTCATGGATAGGAAAATGCTAGACTGGGCCATACAAGAATACGGCAGCATGGACTCCGACAAGCTCTCCGAGATGACCCACGATGCCGTCTATGACCAGGTGAAGGCACGGACGGAGGATGACCCGCAGAAGGACATCTTTACACTCATCGACATAGCCAGGTCCGGTGGAGCCTCCGAGGACATGATCAATTATATCCGCGAGAAACAACTCATCACAAGGGCACTGGCATGATCATCGACGACGCGAAAGGCACACTGAAGGCATTGAAAGAAGCAACAGTTGCCAAGGCAACGGTAAAATCGAATGACGACCTCAAGCCAGGCGACATCATAGAGATGCTGATGGACGCAAACGACGGGCTCATACTCAATGAAGGCTATGATACCCGCAGGAAATTTGTTGTCATCATAGGCTGCAACTCCAAAGGCGACCTCTACGGGGCATTCCTCATCAACTCCGATATCGACTTCTCCAAGCAGAACCCTGAGATGATGAAATACCAGTACAGGATGCTGAAGGCCAACTATCCTGAGCTGCTTGATTATGACAGCTGGCTCGACTGCACAGACCTCTTCGACCTCAAGCGGCGCAAGATCATAGCCCGTAAGGCAGTTGTCAAAAGCCATCTTACGCCTGATGACCACACACGGGTACTTGATATTGTACGTAACAGCGAACTGATTGAGGAACACGACAAGCATATCTTCGGAATTATCTGAAAATATTTCCAAACTTCCAAATGTTTCAACCAAAAAATTCCGAACTATTCCCGAACTTTCCCGTAAATTTTGAAGTTAAATGGAGGTTATTGGAATTATTTTCGTATCTTTGCAGGCAGAAACCTAAAACGGATAAGCATGATCAGGTACAAAGACTCTCCACTTCATATTCTAAACAATGGAAGTATTTCAATATTTGATATTAGTATTGGCAATACTGAAAAAGAAGCAACAGACAAGCTATATGCACAAGAATTGTCATTTAAAAAGGAAAATAACTGTATAATTATAGACCCTATTTCCTTTACGTCTAACTTTCCGCAATCTATTATTCGCATCTATATTGATTACAATAATATGGTTGTGGCATTTTATATAACTTGCCGAGAAACGACTAAAGAATACGTAGATAACGAATATCATTTCTTTAACGGTTTTTTTAGACTACGTGGATTCAAACAACAAAAAGAAACATTTACAAACGATATAGACAACGAATCAAAGTATACTAATGGCTTATGTAGCTTTGAAATAGATAGAGTTATATCAACACGCCCATTTGAAACAAAAGAGCGCTACAGTATAAGGATAATAGTACAAAGTGGTATCTCTGCCTATCACATTCCAGATAACGTAAAAAAGGCGCACATGCGACTGCTTGCAAATCTGGATGATAATTTAATAGGAAAAAAGAACTCTGAAAAACATACTCATAGGAACATAGTTAAAATTAGCAGTGTTGCGTTACTTTGTATCGTGATTGGGTTAATCGGTTTTGTAACTTGGTCAAAAGAAAACAAAAAAACTTCTTTAGACAAATATGTTTATGTAGATAACGCATATGTTATTCATTCCCAAAATGGATGTACAGCTGTATTCAAGAAGAACAATAGTCAATCCGTTGTTCCTATTAATCCAAGATACTTATACTATGAGGAATCTATGCCCAAAGTATGCTCAGTATGTTTTACGGATAGCTTAATAGAAAGATTATATAGCATATTTTCGTCTGTTGCATATCAAGACAGATTGTGGCTATTTGAAAGACTTAAAAATCAATATAGCGATGTCAATGACTGGAAAAAGTTTAATATATATCTTGATGATATAAACAAACGAAAAGCACTTTATGAGGAAATTAAAGACAAGTATAATCTTGGAGATTTTGAGGAGTTTAACGAAAACCTTACTAATTACGACAAAAAATCCGAGTAAAATCTTGCATATTTCAATTATAATTGTTACTTTTGCAAAGTATAATAGTTGACTAATATGTCAAATATACTTTGCAAAGTGTTGTAAGTCAGAAATTTAGCTGAAAAATAATTCCAAAAAAGTTTGGAAGTTACGAAAATAGTTCGTATCTTTGCAGTGCTTAAATATTCCAAATGCGGTACAGATGCCGCTGGTTCCACAACCAGCTATTTTTGTATCCAAACTTTATAGGAAACCCCTAACAGGACAGCGTCGGGTAGCGGAAACGCCCCGGAGGTTTTGCATTTGGAGACCTAAGCAACGCGCACGTCCTGTTTTATTTTGCTTAAAATCCAAATGGCTAACACAACCGCCAGCAGCAACGTCCAGCTGTCGCTATTCCCCCAGGAGGGGAACTGCGTAAAGGACGCACAGAACGGTAATCAGCAGATTGCCAAGTTATCAACCTATCTGAAGACTCGCGGAGGCCTGTGGCGACTTCTCGCGCTCTTCCCTGACAAGTCTGTCGAGGAAGCCCTGCGTCTGGCTCCGTCGGTACTCACCAAATGCAGAAAGGAGGAAGCCCTATGATTAGTAAAGTAACCGTGGGCGGTAAAGAGCGCCTGGCAATCCTGCTGCATGAGAATTACGATGCGTCTTGGGTTGAATGGTACCATAAGGCCATCATGGATGCACTCGAAGCCATCAGCATGTCCAAAGAGTCCAAGGACACGCTGTCATCAACGTCTATGTACTTCCTGCTACAGCTTGTCAAGGCAATGGAAGAGAAAGGAGATGAGAAATGATAGAAGTTATAGCTAGTTTATGCTTGCTTATTATTACTATCTGTATTTTATTCTTATCCTTCAAAGATTCCTTTAAGAAAAAGAATAATACACAAAAGTCACAAAGGGTAATAATCAAAGGATTCAGAATGTATAAACCAACTTAAAACAGAACAGCAATGAACAGACCAGATAACACCCTCATAGAGTTTGCCGATACCCAGCAGACCATGACTTCACTAGAGATTGCTGAGGTTACGGGCAAGCCACATAATGACGTGCTGAAGGCCATCCGAAAGATGGAACCAGCATGGGAGAAAGTACAAGGGGGAAAATTTTCCCTTATGTTGAGAACCAGCAAGTTAGCTAACGGAGGCAAGAAGGAGAACCCCTACTACGTCCTCACCAAGACCGAGACGCTCTACATCGCCACCAAGTTCAACGACGAGGCACGCGCCAAGCTCGTAGTGCGGTGGGAACAGCTGGAGCACGAACGCCAGGAACAGCCGGAGCCTGCAACCATGATGGCCGGACAGCCTGTATCCGTCATGCAGCAGCCATCACGACGCCAGATACTCCTCATGGCACTGCAGGCCGAGGAGGAATGCCAGCGGCTGCGCGAGGACAACCGTTGGCACAAGCTCAACATGATTTATATGTCGATCGAACTTGGCAGGCGCTATCAGATCATCCAGCAGTATGCGCCTGAAGCCCTCCATTTGATACAGGTACCTGAATATGAGCCGCACCCGGAATCCTACACTACGCCTGCACCGGGTCCTGCCAGACTGACATCCAGCGCCAGTACCTACACAGTCACACAGCTGGCCCAGGAGTACGGCATGAAAGCCATATCTTTCAATAACCTGCTGCAGCAGCTGGGCATACAGCACAATGCAGGAGGCTACTGGGTTATCACACCCGACTATGCAGGGCGTGACTTCACGCAGACCAAGCAGATTACCGTACACGACAACGGTCGTGCCGTGCGCAAGCCCTTCACCGTATGGACGGAGGCAGGCCGTCAGTTCATTCACGACATGCTGTCACGGCAGGGCATCAAGCCCGTAACAGGGAAAGGAGGCAGCGTATGATTACGATGGTAAAGAGCGGGGGCATGATGATTCCATCCATATCCTCAGAAGAGGCACTGTCCGACATTGACAGCATCAAGGAACTGCGCGACTCTCTGCACACCATGCTGGAGGTGTGCCTGGCCGACGACGAAGTGAAGTTCTGCATACCATCGTCACAGTTCTACATCGTAGCCGTGCTGATACGTGAACTTACACGCGACATTGAAAAGGCAGCACAGAAAGGAGGTGACCAATGAAGGACTTCATCAAGCACTTCCGCATCGGCTCCCTGCACCTCTACATCACCACACGCAGGCTGAAGAATCCGGGACGCAACGAGCGGTTGCGCCACAATGCGGAACACGCTATATCAAGAATCAAGCGGTCACGCTACCGCAAGATGGACGGACGCTGCCAGGCATGTGGGCAGAGGTTCAGTATTGACAAGCTGGACATGCACCATATCAAGCCGGTCAACACCCATCCGCAACTGGTGGCAAAGAACGGCAACCTCCTCATGGTATGTCGCGCCTGCCACTTGAAGCTCCATCACAAGGCGAAGGCGCAATAGCACCCCCTGTATCACAAAAAGGCAGTAACCAATATGGAAACTGCCTTTTTGCGTACTGCAAACTGCCGTTTTGCCTATTGATCATTTCAAGTCGGCTATCTTTTCTAGCATCTCCTTACGCATGGCCCTTATCTTTTCCAAGCGCCATTCGTCGGTCATCAGCTCACCGTCTGCATTCTCCGTAGGCGCTTTGCCAAGCTGTGTCTTGTAGAATCCATAACCTTTCTTGGTACTGGTATAGTCGCTGACAAGCTTATCGGCTCTTAGAAGTCGGTTGTTTTCTGGCTTCTGCATGAATCGCTGTATTTCCTCCTGTGATGCTCCGTCATCTTTCAGGGTATTCAGCTCCTGCTTTATCTCCCTGATTCTGCTTCTCAGCTGTGATATACGGGCTTCCTCAACCATGTCCTGCGACGTGGCTCTTTCCATATACTTCTCGTTGGCCTTACTAACCTCAGCGTAAGTACCGTCGGCAAAGTCGTCAAACATCTCCTGGAACTCATGGTAGGTCATGGCAGGCTTCTGTTCTTCATTGCCAAGCTCTGTCTTTATCTTCTCATACAGACGCTTGCGGGTAGTCAGATCGCTGGTGGTGTCAAACCGTGTCATCATATCCTTCAGCTCTTCAGCACCATCCATCTGGCGTTTGGCCTGCTCAGCCTTGATGCCGTTCTCAGCACTCTTGATGGCTTTCTGTATCTGGTCGTCGGTAAGCCCGTTCATCACACAAGCCCTGACAGTTTCCATATAGCCTTCCTGATCACCAGCCCTCATAAACTGCTCGAAATACTCACGTGCCTTATGGGCGCTGAATCCCTTTGACGACGGGAAGAAGGTGTCCGTCCATCGCCAGTTCTTTCCGTCCTGTGTGGGAACCCAGAACGGCTTGTAGTTCTCACCAAGCTTGGTAAGTCCTGCGGAAACGCCTACAAAGGTTATATTGTCCGAGAACTTCTTGATACGCTCCTCCAGCTGCTTGTCGTCGTACGACTTATCCCAGCGGGTATAGTAGTTCAGCGTGTTATAGAGCATGCGGATGTTAGGATTAGCCTTACCCATCAGTCGGTTTATCAGCGGACGAGGGAACTCCAGCTCACCCTTCTCGTTCTCCCAGAAGTCGGGGAACTCCTTAAACTGCTTACCCGTGCGAAGATACACCTCTGCACCTTCGTCATAATGACCACCGAACACATGTGTCTTCTTACCCAGGGCGTTACCCTCCATGCCATAGTCACCAAACAGAACGTTGGTAAGTCCGAACATGTGCATAGGATTCCAGTCCAGACGTTTGAGGTCAAACCACTTCATACCGTCAGGATACATCAGCTTGTACTTGCTCACATATCCCTCCGTCTGCTTTTCCTTCTCTTCCTCCTGTTCTTCATCCCATTTGCGCATGATGGCATTGACAATGTTGTTGGCAATATCATAGAAGATGTTGACACCGAGGGCATAGCAAAGCAGCGAACTCATGGCACGACGCATCCTGCCGTGAGGCAGCTCCATGTCGGCCCACTGATCTACGTTCTTTCCGTGAATGCCCACCTTGTTGGCACCCTTGCCTATCAACCCTGCGTAGAGTCCTGGCAGACTGTTCTCATCAAACTCCACCTGTTCACCCTTCACGGCTTGATAGAACTTCTCAAAGTCTCTCAGACGGGCCTTGCTATGAATATCACCATAGCCAAAGGCTCCCAGGAAGTGACGCTGTGTGGAAATCAGCCAGTCGGGCGATAGCAGGAAGCGACGCATCTGACGCAGTGTATATGGCGAGATGTTGATCAATTCCCAATGCTGACCTCCGAACATGTCGTTGACATACTGTCCGTCACGATCCAGCTGCTTGTTCAGCTCCGTCTGGTATTCCTCCGTCTTCTGGATGTCCTCCAGATTCATGTCAGGATGCTGCTTCTGGAACCTTGCATCCATAGCGGTACGGGTGCGGTCTTCCATCATCTTGAAGGTGGCTATCTTCAGTCCGTCGTGCAGCCACGTCCACAGCACCTTGTCGCTACCCTCGTTGATAAACCGAACGGCCTGTGCCAGCACGTCTGCAGGCATCAGCGCACCCGACGTACCCTTGCCAAGCATGCCCTTGGCTTTCAAGGCATCCCTTGTATCCTGGATGAAGTTGACCATTGTGTCACTCAGGTTCTGAATGGCAGTTGCCGAATAGTCGTCCGTAGCACCCAGCTTCACAAAGTGCTTGGCAGCACTGCGGTAGTCCTCTGGGTTTGCGTAGGCAGGCGACAGTCCAGACTCCAGACAGTCCTTTATCAGATACTTATAGAAATACTGTGCGGTCTTCTTGGGGCCGAACTCGATACTGTTCTGTACGGCATACACCTCAGTAAGAGCGCCTGCATGGAATCCTGACCACGACAGCTCTATTTTCTTGGCAATATTGGCCATGTTGTCATAGACCTTCACCGCATTGCTCACAGAATACTGCTCAAAAACCTGTGCGAAGTTGTCTGCAGCATCATTGTAAACCCACAAAGAGCCGACTCCAGGCACTTCAAAATAGGTGTAGCGGTCAAGACCGTACAGGTCGGGCGACTTACTTGACATCATAGGATACAAGCCTGTCACCTCACCTTCATCATTGCGCTCTACCACGTCGATAAAGCTCAGGTCACTGATCATCTTCTTGTTGGCCCATGAAAGGATATTCTTCTTGGAGTAGTCACCCATCATGTCCGTAATGTCTGTAAACTGAGGAACAAGACCTGCCTCCAGTCCGTCCATATAGGTACGCACCTGACGTTGGCGCATGTTTCGGCTGGTGGTAGGCTGACGGTTCACCACATACTTCTGGTAGGCATCGGCATCACTCTTCTTCTGGTTCCATACATGGTTCACATAGTGCTGCACATAGCCTACGTTTTCCTTGCGCATACCTGCCTCATCAAGCCACGTATAGGCTACGCTGTACCAGTCACGGATGCTGTTAATGAGACCTTTCAGCTCTGGCGTGTCTTCACTCACCTTCAGACCTTCAGGAACAACACGCTTGATGAAGTTGCTCAGCGAAGCCATCACATCGTCAGAGGTAAGCTGCACGCCAACCCTGTCAGGCCTGCTGTTAATGGCGTCGGCAACAGCCTGTGCGCCTGTCTTCACCTTATTATATATAGTCTGTTCCTCAGCTGTCATAGTGGTACGCCCGCTTTCCTCCATGTCCTTGTTGATGTCAAGCATACGCATGGAATCTTCACGAAGGGCATCTATCTGCTGCTCGGCAGATTTCAGGTCTTCACCATCAACAGCACAGGGCGAAGAGTGCTTTTCAAGTTCCTCGTTGATGTCACGGGCTATATCGTTGCGACGCATGGGAGCCTCTATGATGTAAGGCAGTGCCTCGCGGATGTCCTTGCCAGAAATATGCTGCTGGCCCTTTCTTCGGCTCTCAACCTCATTCATCAGGCGCGACATGGCATCGTCACCATCCCATTCATCACCACTCAGTTCCTTGCCCAGACGGTCTGTCTGCTCACGGACATTGTTGATATAGATGCTGTCATCGGCAGACAGCTCCTCAATGTTCCTCCTGCGCTCTATAACACCTTCACGCACTGTGTCACTGGCCTGCTCACCGTCAAACTCACGGGCTAACGTGGTGGCTATTCCGTTGACTATCTTCTGGGCAGGTGTCCTGGTCTGCATCTCACGCTCGTTAATCAGGTCATCCTTTGTTAGCTCGTCGGTTTCCTTGGGTATGTAAGGTTCCACCTTCTTCAGATACTCGTTGTATGCCTCACGATATTCCTTGTCGCCTGTGTACTGGAAGAAGTTTGGCACAGGGTCTTGGCGGTCAGCCTCAGCAGCCTTCCATTTATCCAGCTCTGCGCCCTGTTCCGTCGGGCGAGTGCCCGTCAGTCCATGACGCTGCTTCCACTGCTCCATATCTTCCGTATATCGCTGGGCAGCATCACGCTCAAAGGCTATGCGGTTAGGCTCCTTGATACCACCCTGGTCTGCAGCAAGCCTCTTACCAACCTCCAGATTGCGCTCTTCCTTCTTCTTGCGGATGGCTTCGTTCATCTGGTGAGGTGTTGGTTTCCTGACTTTCGAGAATCTTGGGAAGTCTTCCTGCATGGGGTTGGCTGGTTGTTCTGATTCCGATTCCTCATCCTTAAAAGCATCTAGGTTTTCATTTTCTTGCCCCTCACCGGAAGATTTTCCTTCATTTCCTTGGAACGTATCAGAATTTTTCGTATCTTTGCTGCCAGAAGATGATGTTTGCGCTTCAGCGTTAATCAGTTCCCCGCCGTTTTCATCGGGAACTTGGGGCTTAGAAGCATCAGCTGCGGCATCTGATTGGCCTGGTTCGCTCAGGTCGGCAATCACTTCTTCAGAATCCTTCCATTTACTTTCCGCATTTTTTTCCTCGATTTCCTTGCTTTTCTCAAAATAAGTTCGTAACTTTGCATCGGAAATCCTGTCGTAGTCCAACCTACGCCCACCGTTAGATGAGGGATCGTAAGCAACTTCGGCAGGATTTTCATATAGTTCCACATTACTTACAAACGAAGAATGTAGTCCGCTCTCACCTTTCTTTCTCTGAACAGTAAAGCGAACATAGTAATCCTTTCCATCAATAGTTACACGGTTGAGATAGTTGCCATATCCCTGCATATTTCGGTGCTCTTTATGAATTGAACCATCCTTGCGTTTCGTGCCTGCTAAAGATTCTGCCTCAGAGTATATCAGCCTAGATGTTTTGAACAACTCTCTTATCTGAGGAACAATCTTCTCAAACAAGCCTCCTTCACGATGGTTCTTGCCGAATGCGCTGTTATAGAACTCAACGGTCTCTCCTGTACTGTCATTAGTCTCAGGCCCAAATGACTGGTATAGCTTCTTCTGTTCTTCCCGTGTCAGAGAATGAGCCTCTATCTTTGTTGGCTTCATGTCCTGTACTTCAGAAGCTGGCGTATGGATGCGCATGGACAGTTTCTTGCCATTATTGTTGTCATACTCAACATCGGTTCCTTTGTCATACACAGCCTGCACATGTTCATCCTCCCTTACCCTTTTCTGGAACATAATGTCATCACGGCCCTGTACAGCGTCCATGGCAGCCTGTGTACGATTGGCATTATTCTGCTCCGAGGTGCCTGTATTGTCATACGTCCGCACGTCAAGGCCTGCATTCTTCAATGCCTCAACGATATCTGGCGAAGTATTCTCAGGAACAACAGCAATAGCAAACTCACCAAGTCCGACGGGGCGCTTAAACTTCGTCTCGAAATACTTGGCAGGCAGCTCCTTGGCTTTCTCGATAAAGTTCATCAGCTGTGAGGCATATTCGCTATCCTTGGCAATGTCGTAACCAAATTCCTTATTCAGATATGCAATGGGGTCACGCTTGGTAATAGCTTCCTGCAAACGTGCCTCAGCATAGTCGATATTCATAAAGCTGTTGTCGCTGATGACCTGCATATCGGAAAGCTGATGGATAATGTCAAACAGCTCGTCAGACATTTCCTTCTGCGTCTCATTGTATGCTTCCTCATCTTTCAGCAAGTGCTTGGCCTTGCGGATATCGGAAAGTGTAGTGAGACGCTTCAACAGTGATGACTTGGTAGCGTTCAGTCCGTGCTCGTCGTAGGCATTGGTGTCTGCTTCCTTGTTCATCAGACGGCTGGCGTTTTCTATGGTGTTGGCTACATAACGCTTGTTGCCGTCGGATGTCCATCCGGCAAACAGCTTCTCGTTAAAGTCACCATCACCAAACAACTCACCTTCCTTCCATTTCTCGTAGTCCTCAGAAAGTCCTTCCTTGGCAACACGGTAGCTGGCTTCATTGTCGGTGCCATACCAGTCTATCGGTGCGTTCTGACGACGCTTCTCATCACGCCAGTTCTCATAGATAAAGTTGTCACCCTTGGCAAACCACAGCCTGCCGTTCTCGTCAACCAAACCGTCACGGTATTTTTTTATCCGTTGATCGTTCAGCTGCTTGATACGCTCATAAAACTTACTGCCTGGCTTCTCTGACTCTCTCAGCTTCTTTTCATAAAGATCTGCCATCAGGTCAACCAAAGCTTGACCTTGCTCATCAGTAAAGTCCACTGATAAGTTAGATTGCGGCTTACCAAAAATTTTGGTGATGGCATCATACTCTTCCTGACTATGGGTAGTGCGCTCCTTCAAAAAGTCTGGTTTGATACCTTTCTGTAGGAGATACAACAAATGTAGACGGCTTGCATTGCCCTCAGCATAGTCGTACATGTTACGCTTCAGGTGTTGCTCCAGCTCTGCATCGCCTCCGGCAACTTCCTTGGCAATACGCTGGATACTCTTCTCTCCCTGTTTGGTAATCATGCGCTGTACATTGGGATATGTGGGTGTATAGGCATCGCCAGTGTACGTTCCAGCATTACGGCCCGTCTTGGAGTCTATCAGACTGGCTTTCGGAATCAGACTTATCTCACCATAGGATGTATGGATGCCGTTTTGTGTGTCAATGATAGCCAACGACGGATTAGCCAGTCCACCTTGCTTCAGCACCTTGCGAAGCTTTTCTTCAGAAAGATTATGAACACCCATCAAGGTATGCTCTATCTCCTGCTGGCTCTTCACCTGGGATGATGCTTCCTTCATCCTCTCCCTTGGGTTCACACCGTTCAGCATGTCGCGCAATACAGCATCAGCAACGTCCTCTGCATTGGTGTACTGCCAACCCATCAGGTCGCATACACCCTTCCAGAACTCATTCAGGATAGACTTGACGCGACGCACTGCAGCCTCAGCAATGGTAGCGGCTGTAGCATCATCACCTAACTCGGCCTTGATTTCCTGTGCCATCTTGCGAAGTTTCTCTGCACCATGTTTGCCGGAGAACTGAGTAAGCACTTCCTCTACGAAGTCATCCTCCTTGCCCTCTCCAGTCAGCTCAGGATATTCGCGTTTAACCTTCTCAATGAATGGTTCTATAAGCTTGTCACCCAGAAGGGCCTGCTTAATGTTATTCCATTCCTCGAGTGCCGACTGGCGTTTCATCTCAGCCCACAGGTGGCCGTACTCATGGATAGGCGTCTCACTGGTGGCGATACGCGGATCAATGTATATCTTACCCTTATAGGTGAAGCCGTATGCCTGACCGTTTGGAGTCTTGAAGAACATCGGCTGACCTTGCATCACGCTTTCCTTCATCTCGGGAGCAAGCTCGTCGGCATCAGAAACCTTATGAAAATCGACATATTCCGAAAGATTTTCGTCTTTCTTGACATCATTTTCCATATTATTTCGTACCTTTGCATCAGAAAGAACTGCTCCCAAGTCTTCACGACTAAACGTAGGGTTGGCTTGCGTAGCGTCGGAGTGAGTACTAACCTCGCCGTCAGCACCAGTTTTTTCATCTTTTTTCCAACCGTTAAACAGCCAAGTTTCTTTTTCACCAAACCTTGTAAGAGCAAGCACTGCTTCATATTCACCATCAGTCAGGACAACGGTCTTGTTCCCTGGCACATAGCGGTCAATATTTCCGTCAGCAATAACGTTCAACACTCTTAGAAGCGTGTCGGCACCATGCTTACCACCTATATGGGCAATGCCATAGCCACCCTTGAAGTTCTTTTCAGGGTTTCCTGTGCTACCATAATAGAATGTGATGTTATTGTCGCCTCCATACTGGGAAAGGTCATCACGGGTCATGGCATTTGGCACACTTTCCTCTCCATCGGCAATCTTCTGAAGAGCGTCTATGCCATTTTCAATATTCTTCCTAACGGCCATTCTTTTTAGTTGACCGCTATTGTTATAATCGTCAATAACCTTCTGTCCTTCCTCTACGTCAGTGACAAACTGCACGCCTTTCTCGGCAGGCGCCTTCATTACCTCCTGCATCAGTGCCTTGTCTATCTCGGCATCGGTAACGGGCTTCTTCTCCCGCTCGTCCAGCTGTCTCAGTGCCGAGTCAAACGAGGCGTGATCCGTTTCCGCCATGTGCTTCTTCACGCCTTGCCTTGGCATACCTACCAGAATTTTATACAATCGGTTTGCTTCACGAGGAGGAAATTTGTCTTTTATCCATTTTTTTAATTCGGGAAGTTTTTTCTTCCGAAGGAATTTCTCAAGATTGGAACCATCCTCAAAATGGTAACCATAATGAATGTCTAGCCATTTTGCATATATGTCTGTGTCTGCCTCCTCGTCGGCGTTGTTGCTATTCTTTCCATTGTCCAGCCCATTCTTAGCCGGTTCTTCAACGTTTTGTAATTCAGATTGAGTGTCCTCGCCCAGTCTGCCATTTTCATCGTCCTGCCCTGATATGTTATCATCCTGGAGTTGGCCTTGATCCCGTCCGGAGTTTCCAGCGTTTTCTCCACGCTCCAATGGTACGTCAGTATTCTGGATTTTATTCTCTCCAGCGGAAGTCCCGTTTCCGCTGCCCACTGTCGCATTGACATTGTTCTCCCCTTGTATGTCAGATAATGGGCTGTCCTTCGGTTCTGAGACTGGGTTATCCAGTCCGTCCACCTGCAGTTCTCCTTGTAGTACCCCTTGTTCACGTCGATTCTGTCCAGTGTCGCTTTGGGATATGGTCGCCTGCCCATGTCCTCCAGGAACTTCGGAAAGCTCTCCGCCCATTCCTGGCATACGGTTATTCCCCTCCCTCCGTAATACTTGTACCTCTTGTTGTTCGGGTTCTGGCATCTCCCCTTCATCTGCAACCATATCTGATACTCCGGGATATACCTTAGCCCATGCTCCGTCCTCTTTATACGTTCCTTTCTGGTTTCCATTTTTCAGCCATTCTTTAAATGAGTCAATATCTGTTTCTATAATTGCTTGCATACCATCCCATCCTTCCTCGTAATTGGAAAGATAGGCATTAGACGCCTGAGCCGCGTCGTCAAAGCCCAAAAGCACTTTTAATTCGTCAAATTTCCAAGCTCCATTGACTTTTTTCCTCTGTTGTACTATAAAGACTTTATCTGAATGTGTAGGATCGTCGGACAGGAATACGTCAATATGATCCTTGTCGGCGCCTTTCGTTCCTCTGATATATCCATAAGTATTGTGCATGGTAGATTCCCACTCCTTTCCGTTAGCGTCAGTGCCACGACGGATGCTGCCTTTTGGATTCTCAATAGATATATCAAGCCCGGTAACTTTGATATGTCCCTTCTGATAGTTGCCAGCTTCCTTCTGCGCCTCACTGGGATTGGTGTCTACCTTGGCTTCCTCAGCTGCAATCTCTTCGGCAGATGATGTTCTTCCGAGAATTTCTTGGTTATCTCCGGAATTATTTGTATCTTTGCTCTCAGAAACAGTGCTTTGCGGAGTAGCAGTGTCATTCCGCTTGCCTCTGTCAGAGGTCTTGTCAGTGTCCGTCGTATTGTCGAGGGCACTGTTTTTCTTTTCAAACACTGCTCCTGCAGCTTCCTGGTCGAAGAGTACAGGCTGTTGTGGCTC
>ODAJ012149147.1_pt1 | contig 20380 bp, 19 predicted proteins | sample 1539241 | NCBI WGS metagenome assembly ODAJ01 (sample SAMN02144231, study PRJEB22623) | gut metagenome | biome: sheep rumen | host: Ovis aries | place: New Zealand | reverse complement strand
CCGCGAAAACGAGCCAGCCGCAGCGACATCTGCGTATAGCCACTCAGATTCTTGCCAAACAGAGCCACTGCACCGTTCAACACCTTCCCGGCACATCAATGTATTCAGGCTTCACTTCAACTGCTGGGTGCAACCCAGCCAACGCTTGGGCTATTTCCCGCTGAGTAGAGTCAGTCACCTGTTGTCCGAGAATCTTCAGCGACGTAGGCGCAACGCCAAAGATTAGCAAACCGCCCTCAGTATTCAAAAAAGCGCAAGCCGAGTGCATATCGTTTTCTTCAACTCCAGACAGCGATGCTCATCCTTCGCAATAAGTTTTTGTATATCTTCAATTTCCATAAACGGTAAATCATTATAAAGTAATGGGTTCCTAAAACTCCAAAACCTTGGCATTCTCCAAAAATGCCATCTCCATCTCCTCTTCAATCGAAAGAAGAATTGTATCTATCATCATAGAATTAAGCTGCATCATCTCTTCTACCAACTTTCGTCTATATGTTATTGCTTCCTCTACCGTCACATAACGCTTATCATAGATTATTGCAACATCTATATCAGAGGGAGTTTCAGAATATACGGCAGAGCCGAATACATAACGAGTGATGTGTTCACGTCGCTCTATATCTAATCTAAGTGTTTTCATTTGCTTTTCCTCACATAGTTCAGGAATGCATTTCCCGTACAGTTAACCGCACCGAAAAATTCCCTATTATCATACAATCCAATTTTTCTTTCTCTTGCAAATTCCTTTGCAGCTCCAGAGTAACGGTTATAAAAACCTACCAGTACAATGCAGTCTATATCTGTATAGTCATACGAGATCTCAATAATATCACCTTCACCTGCGATATAAATATCAGCTATGAGAACTTTTATATCGGGACGATCTAATGTTCGTTCAATTAGATATACATCGTTGTCTATATGCTTAATACACTTCACAGCCGAGTGTCCTTCCATTCCTCGAACAAAGAAATCTCTTGTTGATGGCGCAATATCTTTTCTCATTTAAATATATTTTCAAATTCCACTGGAAATGTCGGAACAGTAGCGTTGACATCTCCAGACAATTTATTATATTCAAATCCTTCTCGATGTAGTTTAAACTGGACGAACCAGCCCATCTCCTCTGGTGTCAACAAGTCTTCGCTTTGTATAATAGCAGACTCTATTTTCCTATTATTAGGTATTATTTTCTGTATAGACAGTCTTTCCCATTCAAGTTCCGTAGCCATTGGATCATTAGCTGCATTTTTTGAATAGGGACCATATGAATCAAAAATAGCTTTATTCTCAACCATTAAGGGATAAATAAATTTTCTTGCATTCTCGCGAGTGTCAAACCTTGGCGTTACGAAAAGATTTTCTATACTCTCTTGATGTTCCTGTTTCCACTTCCTAATAGTCGCTTTGGGAAACAAATGGGGGTTCTTATCTATGGTGGTATGACAGGTTGGGCAAAGCAAAATTATATTCTCGAATTCATCCCTTTCCGTCAGAGGCAATTCATCATCACCCCTTGGTCCGTTTTCTTTTTGCCCTATTATATGTGCCAACTCCTCAATATTTTTGACTTCCCCTGTCTCAAAGAAATCAAACAAATTCCTATGGCAATTGGGATTTCCACAAAAGCCACCCGATGCTGCAAGCAGTTTCCGTTTTACCTTATCACTAATTGCCATGGCCAATAATCTCTTTTTTTTACTTATACATATACTTCTACCCCCACTGATTCACCCTCTTATACTCCTCCCACAAAGATAGCAGCCATTCCAACATCTCCGCTCTCTCCGTCATCAGTTCTCCCTTATTTTTCAATTTTCTTTGCTGCTTAACCCAGTTGAGCATATCATGCTCCTCTAAACGGTGACGTGATGGATTCCTATGGTTCCTCTCCATAAAGTCCATCACGTCCTGATATCTTTTATTCCAACGCTCGTCCTGAGTCATAGTTCCTTTGTTATTAATTAACACTATCACAATTACGACTCTAAATTCTCTGCAGCATACCATTCCTCAGGAATAAGCTTCTCCCCGTTATACCAACTCTCCACCACATATTGCTGAAATTCTGGATCCTGAAAGTTTGCGTGCTCAGTCAAGATGAGCTGGAAATCTCCGTTCATTTCGTTTGTACGGTCAATGATGAACTTAAACATTCTTTTCACGGCATCTACGTCCTTACACTCCCCACCATCCGACGGGAAGTATATCTGACTGGGCTGGTCAAGCATTAGGAAATGTGGGATTGGCCTGTTATTCTTTACAAAGAACTTGTGTAGTGCAAAGTGTATCAAAAGATGCATCCCTAACCAATTAGCCCCACTTCCCATCTGATCCAGAGGAACATATTTCTCCTCTTCTCTTGAGATGGAGTATATCTGCATCCGTTTAGAGTCAAAATAAACGATTGCGTCCTCATCTTCAAGGTCTAAGCTCCTCTTCCAGTCTTGATTCATATAAGAATTGATGACCGCAGTCTTTGCAGCTAACAACTCTTCCTTGGTGCTCTTGCTTATCTTGGCTTTCAACCTCCCTATTTCTTTTTCGAGTCGTTCTATCTCTTCGTCAAGATCGTCGTGCTCCGTAACCTGTAGTTTTTCCAGAAACAACGATATCCTACCTATCACTTTTCCTCTCTGCACATTAAGATCTCGCTGTCTGCGCGCCTGTTCATTTTGTCTGTAAAGCGCATGAATAGAAGCCTCGGTTTGGACGATTTGTTCCTTAATTTCTGATTCTTCCCTAATTAAACCTGCTACGTATTTCTGCGTCCGCTCTGTCTGTTGCTGTGTTTCTTCAAGGGCATCCGCAATCTTATGGAAAGATGACAATATCTCCTGTATTTTAGGTGTTTGTTCGCTAACCCGCTGATTGCATAGCGGACAGGTACAAACCTCTTCATCTGGCAACAGTTCTATACTTTTAAGTCGTTGGTGCTGTAACTTCAATTCACTCTGATACAACACGCTCTCATTCTGGTAACGGGTCGCCATCGATAGCCTTTCCTGTATCTCGCCCAAATGTTCGTTAAGTTTACTCCTTTGGCTTACAAGCTTCTGGATTTCATTTTCAATATTTGTAGTATGGACTGTTTTCACATCAGTAGGTGTCCATTTCAAGATTTCCTGCATCAAACCTATGGGATCGCTGAAAGTTTCTATCGAACTAAAACTAACAAGTCCGAATGTCTTTGCCTCTTCAAGAAGACTATATACAAGGTTACTCTGCTCACTTGCCATTTCTTCCCTCTCTCTCTTACTGCGCTTCAGGCTTCTCTGCTCTTTGCTTAATGCCTTGATCTGCTGTTCTATCACAAGAACATCATCCTGTACTGCTCCAACCAAATAAGGGAAAGCATCCTTCAGTGCCTGAAATTGGAAAGTATCCATAGTATGGTAGAACAACCGTTCTTTGATTGCAATGAGCGACTGGGGCTGGTAGCAATACTGCCTACAATGCAAAAACGTGACTGGTAGTGGTTCCCTCGTTCCGCCATCATCCACTATTTGGACATTCTCTTGTAAACCGATTTTTGCTGCCATAAACTGTCTGACAGCCTCTATATTGGTATTAGGATAGATGTCATCAAAGGCAGGAAGAAAGTCGTCCTGAACCTTTCCAAGATACATCTCTGATACAGAGGACACTTGCTTTACATCAGGATTCTGACGTGCCAAAAGGTAGGTATCCTGTCCGAAATCAACAACCACAGCAAACCAGTTCACATTGTCTCGGATGACACCTGATGCGATATGGCAACTACCACTTCCCAAGCAGTAGTCAACAATATCTATAAGCGCACTCTTGCCCGTCTTACTGTCGCCAACGATGATGTTTACCTTTCCTTTGTTAAACGGGACGATGCGGCAATGGTCGTTATCTTTATAGAGGACAATTTTTGATATCTGCATATTATATCGTAATTCCAATCAATGAAAATATAGTTGTTATGTCTCCAGCCTTAGCGAGCCAGCCCCCGAGCATGTCTGCGCGATTTTTGAGATAATCTACATCCTCTCTATTGAAGTTGCGCTTCCTTGAAAACTGATGTTCGCCGACTTCTATTTCTCCATCATCGTTTATTTGCAAGAGATTCAGTGAAACATACAAAAGCAGCGATTCATTTGTATAGTCTTTCATATCCCTAGCCTTTTCTGCAAGTATTTGAGCTAGATGCCTGTTTGCATATAACCAAGGGAGCATTCCAGTCCTTGTTGTTCGAGGCATCTGGCTACATATCTCCGAATTCAACAGAAAGGGCAACACAATATATGACATGGCATAGGGGAAGCAGCCACTCTTTACTGTTTTGTTGTACGCAATGACTGTATGTCGAATCAACTCACCACAAAAAGCAGGATTGAAGAGAGCGGCCTCAATATCAGAGCGCTTATTCCACGGTCTCATCATCGTTCAACAAATCTTTGTAATCTGGATGCCAGCCTATAATCTTGTCATTTGACAACATCTGACAGCTCCCCTTAGTAATATAACCCGATGCATTATTTCTAAACAGCGGCAACTGGTATTGTGGTGCCACATAGTTCTCGCGGTAAAACATGTGACCCGCCGTTTTACGTTCTTCTTCTCCTTGCCCCTCTGTATCGTCCAACATCATGTCGAAACGAGACTGCCACTCTTCTTGTAGGTTTGCATCAAAAGAATCATACTCTGACTGGGCCACACGACCATCCCTAAGCCACTTTGACCGCTGGCCATAAGCCCGTTTGTAGTCACTAATGGCAGTTTTCTTTTCCCTCTTTGTAGCATCAACAAGGGTCAGTTGTTTAACAAATGTCTTATCCTTGCTTTCCTCCAACGCAGCGTCATCAATTTCTACTTTTTCAAAAAACTCATCTGGCAAAGCGTCTGCCCTTATCTGATCACGACAAGCCTGAATATAGTTATTGACCGCCGCCTTCGAAATTGTTTGTTTTGTGCCTGCTTGCAACATATCAACACTGTTACGAAACCACCAGCCTAAAACGGAATCAATAAAGCTATCTAAAGCTCCGATCGGAGCAGACAGTTCCAGTCTGTATTTGAGTTGCTCCATTGTGTCATCTATGGACACATTTGAGTCAGTTATTCGTATGTTACCTATCAGCGTTTGTTTTTGCTCTTCAGTCAATGCAGAAAAAGCATCATATCCTGGTTTGTTTTCTTTGTTTGTCGTCTCCGTGGCTATTGACTCCATCGTTGCAATAATCTTCTTTCTATCCTCTTCTTTGTCACTAAAGAAAAGATTCAGGAAAGAACCTTCTGGTATAGACGCTGTCGTAATGAGAGTAAAGATGGTCACTGAGGGATTGAAACAACCATTTTTGACACCTTCGCTCCATACCCTAATCGTCTTCCAAAAATCAGTAGAGCGGTCTGTTAACTGTACTGGTTTAATATGCAGTTTTGCTTGATAGAGAGCAACATTTCCTTCATCTTCAATGGCTATGTCATCAAGACATTCGAATGACAAGCAGGGACTCGCCATTCGGTTTTCCACAAGCAATAGCACCAATCCTCTGATTATCTGGTAATAATAACCGAGTGCTGGTTCTTTTGCTGAAAATGTTGATGACATATTTATTGCTTTTTTAGTTACGAACAAATATACAATTTATCTCGCTACCTCATCCTCCCCGCTCTCCTCAACTCATCCTTCACTCCTTGGATATACACATCAAGGCCCTGTTTCATCTGGCGTTTCTGCGCCTCCTTCTCTTCACGCGAAAGAAAAGAGCGCCCTATCTTTGTTTCACAAAAATGCGAGATATTCTCTTTTATAACATCTATCTGCCACTCATCCACAGGGCTATTAAAAAAGTTCGCCCCCAAATATGCAGCTAAGATACCTTTAAAATATTGCTCTCCCATATTAATTGTATTATTTCCATTTGCCATAAGTATTCCACCTTCTCTCCCTGCGCATCTTACAATTATCAAATGGAGCCTAATTCACTCCCTTCATCAACTCATGTTCCAGAATATCTGCCAGCTCTGCAAACTCATCATATAGTTTCTCTTGTGCCAGAAGATAGTCCTGACTCGAAGTCAATACAGGTTTCCCAGAATAATATGCATAGGCACTCCCTATCATCTTATTCTTCTTCCTTATATCCCCATCCGCCCCATGCTCATAGTCATGCCTATAATCTGTTCTCATAGCCTTAACCCTAAAGATACATTGGAATGCATCTTCTCCACGAACGACTGCATCAGTAACCAGCCCTTTTATTCGCTCCAGATTCTCGTAGAAAAACATATAAAGGCCATCTATTATAAATCCAAAATCATCCCTGCTTGCACAGGCCGTACCACCCATAGTGGCCGCCGCTCGCGTAGTAGTTGCTGTATATTTGAAGAGCTGCTCACGCCCTGTCCTTAAGCAAAGATTATTAATATCCACCACCTTGTTGATAAGTCGTTTTCCCTTCTCACTGAGTCTGAGAATAGTTGTTTTTTCTAGGGCTTCCTTGGGTTTGATATCCTCTTTCTTCTTTTTCTCCTCCTCTAATTCAATGGGCAGCCAGCTCAAAATATTAACGTTTGGCGATATAGCATCCAAACCATCAATTTTCTCAAAAGGACGCTCACCGTAAACAGAATGACAAAACTGCGATGTCCAGTCAACCTGCCTGTCCACTAAATATGAAGCGCTGTCCACAACCCCTAATTTCCACTCCGACAAACTACCTGCATCCACCATCGATTGATGCGCATCCAGGGCAATCTTGCTCAAGTCCGACAGCAACGTCGTAGGAGCAATCAGTTCTCTCACGGATTCTGACAACGGAGACACCAAACCCGTTATTGATGAAATCTGATTGGCAACACTCGTTATTGGGTTTATCCCTAAGCTGCTCGCAAGCACACTCGTTTGTGCTTCAAGTGATGCCAAAGCCGAAACACTAGCGCCCAGACTTTCTTTCAATGACGACAGAGCGGTTGTTGCCGCACAGACAGAATCAGCAGACCATTTTCCTATACCCAAAACGGATTCTTTTGTCTTGTCCAAGTCTGCCCATAGCGTACTTTTCAAAGGCTCAAATGCGGCTTTAGTGGTTAGGAATGAATTCTTACCACAGATCGCATCTACTTGTGCGGACAAAACTGAGAAGTTCGCTAAAGGTTGCTTCAAAAAGTCATATTTGACGTGGGACAACACCGAATCCATTTTGCTGATTTCTCCTATGATGCCTGTCTGGAGCACAGGTATTTTGTCTTCTGAGCCATCATACAACAACAATTCTTTCGGTAGTTTATTGTCATTATTCTCTTCACTCATGTCGCCACAAATCTTCTAATAACTATTTCTCATCTCTCCACCAGCATCTTAAGCTCCTCTGCCGTCAGTTTCCCGCTACTCAGACTAAAGACATCCGCAGTCTGCTGTTTGCTCTGCTGCAGAGCCAGAATTTTTTCTTCTACGGTGTCTTTGCATACCAGTCGTATCACTTCCACATTCCGTTTCTGTCCTATCCGATGAGCCCTCGAAAAAGCCTGCACTTCCACAGCGGGGTTCCACCAATCGTCCAGCAGCAATACATAGTCTGCCGCCGTCAGATTCAACCCCACGCCACCTGCCTTGATGCTCAATAAGAACACCTTCACGGTGGTATCCTCCTGGAACGCAGCCACAGGAGACTCTCGGTCACTTGTCGTACCATACAAGCAAACATAAGGAATACCATATTCCATCAGATACTCCTCCAACTCTTCCAGTGCCTGCACAAACTGCGAAAATACTATCAGCTTATCATCCTCCCCCAGTTGTCCTATCTGCCCAAGCACAAGTGCCATCTTCGACGACATCCTGCGTCCGCCTTTATATAGTGTCGATGGCAATAGGTTCACCGACACACAGGTCTGCCTCAACCTCAGCAGAGCCTCCAGAGCAATACTCGTCACCCGTCCGCTGGTGCCGTCCCGCAATGCCTTTCCGAATATCTTCTGCACACGGTCATACGTCGCTTGTTCTTCTTTGTCCAGTGCCACGTAGATATTCCGCTCCACGCACTCTGGCAGCTCTTTCAGATAGTCCTTCTTCGTTCTCCGCAATATAAACGGATTCAACAACTTCGACGAAATCTTCAGAAATGCCACCGATCGGGTCTCCCCTTCTGCCATCCTCTTCAGCCGATCGTGCACTGCTCGCATCCCGGGCATAATAATATAGAAGTACGACCACACATCATCTACGGCATTCTCTATCGGGGTGCCCGTCATCACAATCCCATGATCGAAGTGCAGTTGCGCTATCACCTTGTGCCGCTGCGTGCCGTCATTCTTCAGCACCTGTGCCTCGTCCAGCACCAGTGTATCAAAATGCTCGTTCTTGTAGTGAACGATATTACGCCGCAGCATTTCATAAGAGATGATATGCACTCGCTTATCCACTACCGGCTCTCGCTCATTCAGAGCCACCTGCCCTTCCCACGATGGTAGGAACCGTTGTATCTCCGCATTCCAATTGCTCACGAGCGATGTCGGAACCACGATTAGTGTCTGTACATTACCGCACGCTGCCAGATGAGCCAATACCTGTAGGGTCTTGCCCAGCCCCATCTCGTCTGCCAGGATACACCCACAGTGTTTTTTCCGCATCGTGGCCAGCCAATACACACCATCCCACTGATACCCGCGTAACACAGCCTTGAAGTCCTTTCCTATCACTTCCCTGACGGCCTTTTCCTCTTCTTCCGTCAGCGTTTCTTCTCTATATTTCTCTACGAGGCTCTTGTTCTGCAGATAAACCGCTGCAAAATCTTCCCCCTCCTGCTTTTCAACGCTCGACCCCGAAAAGAAAACAGCTCCGCCGCGTCCCTGCTGGAAATTCCGTCCGTGCAGATAAGCTTCCAATAGTTTTCCTGTAATCTCATCTTCCGTATCCTCATTGGTCGAAAACCACTGGATACCAGAAGATGTTCTCCTAAAATGCAACTTCGATGGTTTTGCCTTCTTCTTAGCATACATCACTGTCCAGCCTTGCGTCTCCAAACCGCTCAGGAAGTCCACATCATAATTCGCCAACGTAATGCATCCACTCTCATCTACAGCATATGGCTGCAAGGTCTTCAAGAGTCTCTCTTCAGCCCAGGCGTCACGTTTCAGATAGCCGCCTTGTACCGTTCTTATGGGATATGTGTTGTAATAAGGTAGTACCTCCGTGACGGCATCCTGATAACACAACCTCACCTCAATACCACTTTTCCAGTTGGCCAGATTCGTAATGTATAACGTACCGCTCAAAAGCATTCCTGCATCCAAGCCCGCTCCACCTACAATCAGCGGCAGGTTTCCCTTCTTCAGCGACCGGCTTCCGCCACTCTGTATAAAGCTATACCCATTTCTTTTCAACAGTTCCCCGACATCAGGGTTCTCCAGCACTCTCCCATTCAACACAAAGGGCTGGTACACGAACCCTAATCCATTCAACAAAAGAGCGAAATCCCGTGTCAGTCTGTTCTCGTCCTTTGCCAAATCCGCGACAGTAGCCTTACGCACAAACGGAGCAATTTGGGTGGATGTGCCATCATTGCACACCTCCAGCCTCACCTCCTTGAGCGAGGATTGCTCTTCCACGTATATGCAGGCTATCCTGTACGCCATGGTCTAAAACGAATATTTATACTCGTAACTCTCCACCATCATCTTCAGCAGATACTCATTCGGACAGCCACACTTCGTTTGTTTCAGTATCTGTCCCTTCTCCCAAGTACGTCCTCTGAAGTCATATTCATCTATCCGGCAACCTCCACCACACACATTTCTGATGGCGCAACGTCTGCATGGCTCCACGTGCGCTATACCAGTCTCCTCGTGAGCCTGTTCACCCAATTCCAGGAAATAGCTCAGCGGATGTTCCCGTACATTGCCTTGCGACACAATCTCCAGCACGCGGTTGCAGAAATACACTTCTCCGTCTGCTGCTACCGAGAGTCCCCCAAATCCGCAGTTGGTCGAAATCAGGTTAGGCGTATGCCCCTCCATAAAAGCCTCATACTTCGCATTCGCATCCGTCAGTTCCTCCACCTGTCGTATCTTTTCCTCGTAAGCCTTGTTTTCCTCTTCACTATATTGTGTGTCCCTTCCGGGTAGTATTTTCTTGGTCAGTTTGAAGATGACCTTTTTGTCGGTCTCCTCATTTATGCGGTTCACCAGCTCTGCATAGTGCTCCGCAGCGTCTATATTGTCATTCGTAAAAGTGGTGGCCACCGATACCCTCACGCCGTTTCTCGAAAAACGTATTACATTCCTCACCAGCGTCTCAAATGTCCCAGCTTGCCGTATCTTGGCATTCGAGGCGTCGTCCACACCGTCAATGCTAATCTGCACTTCTGCCATACAGGGCGACAGTTCATCTATCAGTTCGTCATTCCACAAAATGCCGTTAGTCAGCACCGTCAGTTGCAGTCCCATCCCATAGGCACTTTCTACAATGGTTCTGAACCCGGGATGCATCGTTGGTTCACCGCCTGTCAAGGTCACGGCTGTTCCCCCGCATTCCTTAAAATCCCTCAGCACGCTTACCCATTCTTCTGTCGTCAGTTCGTTCGCAAGCCGCTTGCCCGCTTTCATAAAACAATGTGGGCATCTCAGGTTACAGGCATTTGTCAGATAGATATTCAGCATCTTGTGACCTGCAACATACTCGGGTTCAGGAACTTCATCCAGCCCGGCAAACTGCCGCGCCATGATGGCCGTCAGCAGCTTAAGGAAGAGTCGTTTCTCTCCTGCATTCTCTATCTGCCCCATCACCTCCCCAACGGTCTTTCCTGCACATAGTTCTTCCAAGTATCCCTTGCTGTTCACCGATGGCAGCACTATCCAGTTGGCCGTCTCCACGGCCACGGCCACAATCCTGTCCTCGTAGTGCAGGTATGCTATGTCTTTCGGGAAGTGGAGCACATCCCCCATCCCTATCTCACGCTGCAGTTGTTTCATCTTCTATAATAACGGATAAAAGTCTGTGTCGGATTGTGCACCGTCCGACACAGACTCGTTTTTTGTTCCCAGAAGCCTTAGTTTCTGTTCACATCGCAGCTCTTGAAGCAGTACATTGCTCCCATACGAGCCGTCTCATTGGACTCCTTCTCAGTCCAGGTCAATACAATTCTTTCTTCCATGGTGAAAAAATTTTAAATTAAACAATTTGTTACTATATAGTCACATTTTAAGTGATTTCACATAATTTGCCAACAGTTTGGCTGCGCCCCGCGCATCTTCTATACTTACCACCTCATAGGGCGTATGCATATAGCGGCAGGGAATGCTCACCAACCCCGTCTTCACGCCACAGCTACTCAGTTGCATCACATTGGCATCGGTTCCTGTGGGACGGGCTATAGCTTCATACTGCACGTTCCCCTCTCCCGTAGCCGTTTTCAGTCCCCGACAAACCTCCCGGTTAATATTGGGCCCCATCGTTATCACTGGCCCTTTTCCTATCCCAATAAAGCCAGTCAACTTGGTGTCTGCCGTGGGATAGTCCGTTGCATGGGTCACGTCTATCGCTATGCCTACGTCGGGGTGTATATAGTCTGCTGCCGTCTTAGCGCCACGTGCGCCCAACTCTTCTTGGCAGGTGGACACAAAGTACACGCTGCATCCCAGTTCCTCACCGCTCAGCTGCCGTGCCGTCTCTATCAGTGTCCACACGCCTATGCGGTCATCTGTTGAGGGACTAGCCACTATCCCGTTGTTGTTGAATACGGCATCTTTGGCAAAAGTCACATAGTCTCCTATCTGCACTTTATCCTCCGCATCCTTCTTGTCACTTGCCGCTATGTCCAGCCACACATCGCTGATTTCCAGTTTCTTTTTCTCCTCTCCTCTTGTCAGGTGAATGGCTTTTTTCCCGAAGATGCCGTTCACTGTACCTTTCGCTGTGTGTATCTCCACTTTCCGACCAGGCAGCAGTTCAGTGTCTATGCCGCCTATTTCCTGCACAAAAAGGAACCCGTTGTCATCAATATTGCTCACCAGAAATCCTATTTCGTCGCAGTGCGCTGTCAGCATCACCTTCGGGCATCCCTCTGGTCCTGGTTTTACGGCTATCACATTCCCCATCGTGTCCGTCTCTGTGCTGGCCACGTAGGGTGCGATGTGCTCTCTGAACACAACCTGCACCGCCCCCTCATATCCCGAGGGTGCCGCTGTCATCAAGAGTTTATTGAGCAATCCTTCAGTCATCCTATTTTTGCAATCAGTCCTTTACTTAATGCCCCTTGTTCATTCAACACCTTCACACAAGCATCGTCAAATCCCCACAATTTCAGCGACTTCTTCATCGTCTTCTTCAACTGATCTAGTACAGGTGACAACCATTCACGTGGGTGTCCATTGATAATAAGACAAAACTCATAATTCTGTCGGGCTAACGGTATCGACTGTTGATTGTGCGAAACCTCATCCGGCTGCTGACGTTTCTGGTGGGCGGCATTGTAATATGTATAACTGTCATTAAACTTTTGTGCTATTTCGCCTACAAATGTCAAAAACTGCTCCGCATTCTCTGGACGGGGAGTCGAACTTTTGGCTTCTATCAAAGACACCTTGCCATCGTGCAGTACCACACACTCACATGGCTTTGCGCCTTCAATCGTGCTGAAACGCTCCGACTTCTCAATGTAGAAAATATCGCTCTCCTCAAATGAGAAAGTCATTCCTGACTCTTCAAATGTCACCATAAACCACTTCTCATTTTAAAGATTGATTTCTTCGGTGTAAAGCCTTATTGATTCCTCCACAATAGGATTCTCGGGCATCTCTTTGCGAAGGTCAGAAGTTCGCCAACCGCCGTTCTCATCAAACGAAACCACAGGAATCGACAGATTCTTTTGGTGAGCCAGCAGATACAGTTTCTTAATTACAAAGTATGAATGCGAAGCAATAAAAAACTGCAACCCAGCTTTCGTCAGTTCTGCTATAATATCCATCAATTGTGACACCAGTCTGGGGTGCAGCGCACACTCAGGCTCGTCAATGAATATAATAGAGCCTTTTGAGAGATAGTGATTTCCCAACAAGGCATCCAGGATGGAGAGCTTCTTTACACCTTCCGATGCCATAGCTATACTGATAGTCTGCTTTCCCTCACGGAGCACCCATTCCTTCCGCTCCAAATCATACTCTATATGACCACCGATAGCACTCTCCAACGCCATTCTAGATACGGAAAATTCCTTATAATTTCGTCCCTTAACACTAGGTGTTAAAGCCTTTGCAAGGTCATAATAAGTGTCATCGAAACCGAACTCCTTATAGTCATCTCTCACCCTAATAATAATCTGCTGCAAAGATATAATCTCTTTGGCCGGCAGAAAAATGGAGTTCTGCGGTCGTGGCTGGCAGGTATTCTTTGTCACTGTCACCTGCTTATTGGCTGACGGACCGAAAGAATACGCGAAGTCTTGATTCCCCTCCATACTCATGGCAAACTCCACCGCCTTGCTGCCGGTAGAAACGAGCTTCCCTAACTGGTCCGGCTGATAGGTCCAGTACAACTTGTCAAACAGAATCTCAGCATCGCGTCTCACTTCCTTGCCACGCTTGTATGCCTCCACCGTTTTGACGGCTGAGTAGAGAGCCTTCAACAGGTATGTCTTACCCGACTTATTGGGTCCTATCACCAGGTTTATTCTGCCGGTGCCGTTCCATTGAAAAACCCTCACCGGTCCGAATCCCTTTATTATTGTAGAAGTTATCATCGTTTCAAATCAATGTTTATTAATTTGCAAAAATACGAATTATTTCTCATCTAAATGGCTAGATATTCGGAACTAGCCAATATTTAACATTTCTTTAACACTTAAGCTCCTTAAACCTCCATTATATCTTCGGGAGATAATGGTTGATACGGCCCATCCTTCGCCTCAAACAGCACGGTTCCGCTCTCCAGACACTTCAAGCTATGCCACTGTCCTTTCTCGATATTCAGCACCATTCCACCTGGCACCATATCAATGGTATCCGTGAGGTTGCCATTCTCATCATAGAAATATTCGTATGCATCCGTTGCGACTGGTCATCTGCAGAGTTGCGCATATCCAGATTGCAACGCAACCTCGGATCCTCCTTGGCCTTAGCAGTTAATTCATCCAGTATCTCCTTTGTTGTAATAACCATTAGCTTTTAACTGTCTCTAAACTCTAAACTATCAGATCTCCTCCCCAGCATACTTCATATTCTTCCCCACTACAGTACACAGTATCATCTGTATATCCTTAATGAAAAAATAATGTCTGTATTAAGTTTACCACTCTAAATATCCTTCACAAACCTCTGCTCAACCGACATCTTCCGCACCCTGTTCAGCCATTCTTTTACGGCTCTGGGAGTATTCTTGAATTGTGGATTGTCTGTCTTTTCCAAGGCAATCCCCATCAGAGCGTACTCACGCTCCAAGGACGTAGCAAACACGCCAGAATCGTCGGTATTTATAGAGACGCTTATCTCGTGAGGTGGATAAGGGGTGTTCAGACCAAAGTTATTAAATCTGAAAATAGGATGCTCTATAAAGCTGGTCATCTCACCTATACGGAGGTTGGAAGATGGATTACATTCTATGGCTATATGAAGGCGCTCTACCTTGCAGAGAAGTACCTCGCGGATACGGTCAACCATTTCCACAAACTCTTCATAGTGGTTGTGGGCTATGGGCAGTATAATCGCTTTGTTGCCGTTCTCCTTGGCCTGTTTATTATAGTGGTACTCATAATAGAGTTTCTTGGCATTATCATTCTCACGCGCGCGATTAACATCTTTTTCTACAGTATTCTTGGCGCACTTGTCCCAGCCACTGATACTCAGGTCTTCTTTGACATCACTGATGACTGTCTCTGGTGCATCGCCACGCAACAGCCAGGAGTCGTAGTAGTCATAGACATCGAACGGAATTTGGTCTGCGATATCCGAGTAGATAATTCTGTACAGATGCTTAGCTTCTTGTTCCAAGTACTCGCACAAGGCGTTTCTGCCTGCTATCTTCGCTGTCCTCACATAGAGCCATACAAAATTGTCAAGCAACACTTGGCGAGTTGCGCGTATTGCCCTGTCGCGGCTGTCATAATAACGTTTCACATCGGTGCCCAGAACTAAGGCGTGACCCAGACGATCGTTGCTGCGAAAATTCATAAAGGTGAGCACCTCATCAACTGCACGCAAACCATCCACTATATCATAGAAGTCTTCGCCTACGTGATAGGTAAAACCAAGTGAGGCTGGATGATTCTTAACATCTTCCCGAATGTCGTGTCTGCGCAGAAAACGGAAGGCTTGCGCAAACACTTCCGGTCGGCACTTAATCTCAGAGTTAGCGGCATCAACGCCTACAACTCGGGAAGAACTGATATAACCCTTATTTCTGTAATCGAATAACGCAATCGCTTGCTTCTTTACTTTCTGGCGCAACTTGAAATGACGGGGCGCAAAGGCGGAAGGAGCAACGTCACCCTCCTTAATGAAGTGGTAGATATAGTAGCCCTTAAACTTCTTGTCTTTCTTCTTATCTTCTTCGTTAGATTCTTCTTCCGGAAGCCAGGCTTCTACATACCGGTCCATCTTTCTCACCGCCTCACTGTTATCCTCTACGCTAGCCTTGGGCGCTACCCGTCCTTCCATATAGCGGTTGCTTTCCTTTTGCCCAAGGAAGAACAGGAATGCCATCGGTATCAAGAGGCGTTCGTAAATTGAACCGTCTGGGATGAAACAACTCTTGCGACGCTCGTAGTTATCAAAATTGGCAAAACCTACCACATCATTCAACTGGATAATCTTCTCTCGCAACTGCTGCTTGAAAATAATGTAGGAATATAGGTAGAGTGAAACTGTTTCATCACCATCATACGCTTTGCGGAAGGCATTGTACAAGATGCTTCGTTCGCCACTTAGGATGGACACCAGTTCCGAGCCTCCATCTTTGATGGCATAGTCCGGACATTTCCCCTTGATACCGCTGATATCATAGCGATACCCCAATGCTGTCCGGTAATTCCATGCCATTGCGGACATCTCACTCAATACACTGCCTATTTCTTCAATGCTTTTGTCTTTGTCTAATTCTTTTATCCATTTCTCTATGTCCGCTAATGAATCATCCAATCCTGATTGACTGGCAAACAACCATAGCCGTAGGGCTACAGCAGAGGCAAAACAGAGGTACAATTCTCTGAGGTCTCGCATCTTTTTGTCTTCACCCTCAAAAGTCTTTTTGTCAAAGAGTTGAAGGAAATCGCTCTCTCGGTGGCTAGGATAATTCATCAGTGAGAGCCAGCATAATTCAAAGTTGGCAGATGAGCCTTTCAGGTGGGCATGAACCTCCGCTATACTGCGTGTAAACAGATGGCTCACATCTGCGGTTTCCACATTCAGGTAAGGATCCCATAAGAAGCGTTTCCGAGGCCGGAGGCCGCGTTGCAAGTCGTAAGCGGCCAGGTAGGCTGAAGTGAAGAGGTCTTCTCCTAAGCGTGAGGTCACTTCGTGCCATTCGTCAATCGTCCTATACCGGCAATTTAGAGATCCATCGTCAACAATCAGTTTATCCTTCGTAAAATGAAGTAACGGGTTAAGGACTGATGGGGTGTCTGAAAAATGTAACTCACAGACATCCTCTGGTTTGCTGAAATAGAAGTCACCAATGACTTCCAACTGCACGACAAGCTGATCTAACGAGCCTTTTGTCCCGCGACGGCTGGCTCGGTAGAGATAAGGCTCTTTATTGACAGTGTTGACTGGTGTTTTCCAGTCTTTACTGGGCTGTTTCAGTGCCTTCAACAGCGTGCTGGGCTGCTGGGTCTGAAACAACAGGCGCAGGGTTTCCTGTAGCATCTGGAGTTTCTGGTGTCTGAGGGTTCGTGTTCTCAAACAGTTTATTGATGGTTTCCTGGTCGTTCCTGGCGGGTTCTACCGCTTCCATAATTCTTTTCAGGAAGGTAAGGTGTATCTTGTTGTAATTCTCCTGATTGTCATCTTTGTACTCGTACAGCGGGAAGGAATAGCCGGCCACATAAGCCAGTTCATTGAAGAACTGGGACAGACGGGAGTCTGACTTTTTCTCTTGATAATCGGAAAGAAGGTCTTGCAATACCTCGAAGTTACGAAGCGATACTCTGTGGATATACCCAAAATCGTTCTTCTGTTCTTCAGCGTTGGTGATGCGTTTCTTGAAGGACATGTAACTGGTACTGCCGCTGATTGCCTCGTAAAAAGCTTTGTTGTAACGGCAGATGGACTGGTCGTAACGGGTGATATTGAAAAGTAATGCGCCGACACTAATCACCAGTTCCGGTTTGTCCTCCTTGGCAGGAAGGGTTTTCCACTGCTCGTATAGGTTTATATTGGCATCTTCACTATTGACGCGGGCACAGTAGATAGATAGTATCAGCAGTTCTGCCATCAGAATCTTGGCGGACTCTTCAGCACTCAACGTCCCCTTCCCGCACAATGCTATACACTCTGTCGCATATTGACTAAGACCTTCTGCTTTCAGGACAGTATCTTCCGTATTGGGTTTGCTCAGCCGGATAAAAGATCCACCAATCAACTTTTCGTAGTCATAGTATTCGCGCCAGCGGTCTTTACGAATGATAGGGCTGTCGGTTTTGCCATCCTCGCCTTTCAGCTTGCGTTCCAAGGGTCGCATTCCGTTTTCATCAAGCTCACCCAACACTTCACAATAGGTGTCATACAGAAGGATGGAATAGTAGGACTTGATAAAGAACAACAGCTTACGATCACGTTCCTGTATCAGTTGTGGCTCAACGGCAGAAATGATAGCCAGAATATTGGAGGTACTGACGGGCGCCTTTTCGTATTCCCTTAAATCGTCCGTTACCGTAAAACGTTCTATGAGAATCTGCTTCAACGTCTTGTTGAAAAGTGTCATGTCGTGTACACTTTGCATCTTCTGAACCAGCCTGCGGTCCTCATCCGCAAGGTTGGACTGCACCCAGGAGCCATAGAAATACTCCTTGAAAAGGGTCTTGTTGTGGCGGTTGGGCTCATTTCCTGTATTGTAGTCGGGCATCGTAATCAGAAGTTTCATCAACTGACGCAACTCGCGGAGGTTCTGGGGTACTATGTAACTTTCATAATAGCTGGTGTTATAGAAGAGGTAGCGGGTCTTCTTCAGAATCAACTCCAGCAAAGCTTGCTTTACAGAGACAAACTTCCGGCTGCATAGTTCTTTGTCTTTAACATCCCCGTCATTCTCAGGCTTAACTTCCTTGCCTGCCTCTGTGACAAATTTACCGGTGACCACCAACTCGTAGTCGTGATAGGTGGCGGGGGCGGGCATCTTAATACAATGGCTTTGGGGGAACACCTTGCCAAGATATCTGTCGGCCAACTCCTGACACCAGGCTATCGTCGGAAGGTCATCTTTCTTATCGGTAACCTTTTTGACAAAATCCTGGGTTTTTATCTTCTTAAGTTGCTCCAAACTGCAGGACACAAACACTAGAAGATTGGGCTGCACAAAGTATTTCCGCATAGACTCTATCATTTCTGAGGCGTGTTCGAAGTCCATATCCACATCATCGATACGCAGAATAAGGATAGTGTCCTTCCAGTGGAAACAGTCTATATAGGCATCGACAAGGTCTTTGATAGTACGCTTGAGATTCACCGAGGCGGATACTTCCTCTACATACTCCATCAGGTCCTCGTCAGAGAAATTGGCATTTTTATTCTCGTGGTACAGCCGGTGAAGTTGGGCGTGGGCCTCGCGATAGTAGCTGAGAAAGTCTTGCTTGTCGCTGGTAGATATACGAGAGCCTGCCTTTTCCAACTCCTGAAGGAAACTTTTATAGAGTTTGGCCAGAAAGAGTGACAATAGATTGTGCGACTTGTCAAAATAGGCGGGATCAATTAGGTCAATGGTGACAAACTTGTCTTTTTCTATCTTGGGATAGCACTTGGTATCAAAACCTGTTTTGTCTTGAAGCATACCGACCACGGAAATCATACAGGAGGTCTTGCCAGTGCCTCGACCGCCCTCAAAGGCGAAGATATTGTTGTTGTAGTCAATATCTGCTTGGATATGCTCGGTATAACTCTTGTCCTTAGACTCTTTCTGACTTTCTTCGGTCTTCTCGAGTTCAAGTTCTCTCAAATAGGTCTCTATCTGAAGTAGAGACTGTCTGTATTGGGGCTCAAATAGTTTTCCCTCTATTTCTGACTCACGGATAGGACGGTTGTCATTGTCAAAATCAAAGGTGATGGTTCGTCTCTCTGCCATATCTTTATACATTAGCGTTAATCCACTTATTCATTGCAATATTCACCGGGGTTGCCTCGTAATGACCTTCCAAAAGTGCTTTCGTAAACAACTTCTGGTAATCTTCCTTCAAATTATTATAGATAGTGAACGAAGCACATACTTTTTTACCGTAGGAGGCCTTCTCACTAAGATTCATTGCTGTCGTAATTGCTTCACCGCTCCATGTGTACTGGGGGGTATCACCTCCCATACTTTTGACCAATAAGGCTTTAGCATAGTTCATCCCTACGCCATACGTAATGTCTCGCTGCATGGTCTGACCATAGACCTTATTAACCAAGTTAAACAATGCCATAACCTTTCCGACGCTGTCCAGCGAACTGTCTATATCATTCTTGAAAGCGGTGTTGAAAACACCTACTATATAGTTGCCAAGTGAAACTACGTCCTTACATTTAGGGTGTTCCGCAAAAGCAGCACATATGGATTCTGTGATTATTGCACGATCTGCCAAATTGCGGTAAGTAGTCTCATCAATATACACACTGACCACTGTAACATATACAACAGCCTTGGTGAAAGAGGACATATCGCCAATCTCACTCATGCTCTGAAGTTCTTCTATCTCCGCACTCCTTTGCAATGAGTTTTTTATCTTGGTGGCAAATGTCTCTATATCTATAGACGGATGAATCTCTATCATATAGTAAATCACCATTCTAGCGTACCCCTGTTTTTCAACAAGTTACGGGAATGACTATTTTAAAAATTTTCTGTTTGGAATAATTATTCCTGACTTGACAGTGTCAGGCGCACTCTTTTACCTTTAATTCATCCTCATGCTCCTGTGCTACATAATTACAAGGAAGCATAGTCATATAATTGGTATAACCCTTCATCATACGTGTAAGGATGTCATTCAGGTATTTTCCGAAATTAATATTGTTGAGCCTACAGCTTTCGTATAGTGAATACATGAAGGCTACATTCTGAGCTGCCATATGGCTACCTATGTGCAGCCAGTTCTTGGACAAGCCAAGCGACAAGGTCGAGCGACGACGGCCCATGGCAATATGTCTGAACATTCGTTCAGCAGCATTGTTCGACAGCTCTATTGCACCATCTGTAAGGAAAGCCTTGAAACCTTTTTCATCATCCAGC
>ODAJ012156841.1_pt1 | contig 20407 bp, 17 predicted proteins | sample 1539241 | NCBI WGS metagenome assembly ODAJ01 (sample SAMN02144231, study PRJEB22623) | gut metagenome | biome: sheep rumen | host: Ovis aries | place: New Zealand | reverse complement strand
GGTTCTCGGCCCGCTGCTCCTTGCTCATGTGCTCTACCTCCAGCCTTCGCATCTCGAAGTTGAAGGCATCCTCGCCTTTCAGCACGGGGGTCTCTCTGATTGGTCTTGCCATAATAAATACGTATTTATGTGAAATTTCGGCTGCAAAGGTACACAAAAGTTTGTAAATTACGCGCGATTGGGGCGTTAAAAGTAATGGAAGGCGGGTGCTTTTCGTTACTTTTGTATTCTTTCTGATGGGAATAGACCCAATAACCATCAAAAAAAATGCTGATGAACGGAAAACAAACAGCCAAGACTGGCCCGTACCGTTCAGCCGCGTTTGCCAATGAAAAGAACGGCCAAGATTGCATATTCATGTAGTGCTTATGCAAATGACGACGAAATGAAATAAAAAAAGTTAAAAAAGTAACAATTTGCCAGATTTTGTTGTATATTTGCAGTACGATAACTAAAAAGTGGGAGGACTAACTATGAAATCAACTCAGCAACTCATGCACGACCAAGAGTCGTTCGAACTTGACAATGTTTACAACGAGGCAGATGAACGAGACGCGAGAGGCGAAACGCCCTCCATCTGGTACACCTGAAGAAAAAAGGCCCAAAAGAAGAGGCAGACCATCGAGGTCTGCCTCTTCTTTTGGGCCTTTACCAAGGAGTGGGGCTTTATTCGAACACGCGGAACTCGTAGCCCTCTTTCTGCAGCCACTCTATGGCCTGGGGCAGCGCGGTGTGCAACTTGTCGATGCTCTTCAATGAGTCGTGGAAGGTGATGATGCTGCCATTGCGGACGTAGCGCTTGACGTTGAGCAGCACATCGTCGGCGGTGAGCCACTTGGAGTAGTCGCGCGTGACGAGGTCCCACATGACAATCTTGAAGTGCTTGCGCAGCCAGTAGTACTCGCTCCAGCGCATAATGCCGTGGGGCGGCCGGAAGAGGTGGGCGTGGATGAGTTCGTTGGCCTTGAAGGTGTTCATGATGTAGGTAACGGTCCAGTGCTTGAAGGCTCCCAGATGGTTGTTGGTGTGGTTGCCCACCTGGTGGCCCTCGTCCCTGACGCGCTGGTAGAGTTCCGGATACTTGCTGACGTTGTCGCCCACCATGAAGAAGGTCGCCTTGATGCCGTAGGCCCTCAGCGTGTCGAGTATGAAGGGCGTAGCCTCAGGAATGGGCCCGTCGTCGAAGGTCAGATAGACGGCCTTCACCTTGGGGTCCATTCGCCAAAGGGCCTTGGGGAATATCCAGCGTAGGAACTTCGTGGGTTGCTCTATCAGCATGATAGACTATTTTACTATTGCACCATTTTACTATTATACCATTTTACTATTGCCGACAATCGTCAAATCGTTCAATCGTCAAATTGTCCATTTACTTCAAGTTTCCACCCATGTCGGTATATTGCGTCATGAGGCCCACCAGTTCCTGCATGTACTTGTCTGACTGAGCCCTGTCGAGCGTCTCGACAATCATGTTCAGGTGCTGCAGCACGAGGAAGTGCATGTAGTTCTCCTTGTCCTTAGAGATAATCTGGCCGGTAGCCATGTTCTGCTTGACGACGCTGGTGGACTGCTGCCACAACGGACGTACGAATTCCATTACGCCGAGTTCCTTCGTCCAGGCGGGATTGGTGGAGCTTATGATGTCGGCACACTTCTCAAGGCAGTAGAAATTGAGTATGATTTCACGCTGCGAGGAGTAGAACCAGGCAGAGGGCTGGTTATAGTAGTAGTTGATGTACTGCGTAGAGCGCTTCCAGAGGTTTCGCAGGTGCTCGAGGGTCATCTTCTTGTCGCCCACGGCGGCATAGGCCTTGGTAATCTCAAGTGAGCCGGAGTCGAAGCAGTCGGGCACGTTGTAGGTGGGAATCATCTTCTCGCTGAGAGCCAGCACCTTCTTGGCATCGTCGTAGCGGCCCTTGCTGACGAGGTTAGTAAGCAGCTGGGCTATGATGCGGCGGTGAGTGTAGCACATGCGCATGACGGTCTCGTCGAGGTAGAGTCCGGGCTTGTCGAGTCCGCCGTACTTGTAGCGGTGGAGCACCATGTCGAGCGTCTTGTCGGTGTCGAAGTTCTCGGCTCCCGGGGCAGGCACTTTATTGCCGGCATCATCGGTCATGGTGGTGGTGAAGGGCGTGATGCGGTTGACCAGACCCTCCTGTACGAAGTTCTGCCAGAGGTTCATGTAGTTGTCCTCGCCCACGGTCATGGCCACGTAGATGGGGCGCACCCAGTTGGCGTTGGCAATCATTTCGAGCATCATGAGGTCGTTCTTATAGAGCGCGCTGCGGCCCTTGAGCGATATGACCATGCGGTCGGGGATGGAGTCGCCCTGCATGAGCATGCCACTACGGCGGACGGCATCCTTGTCGATGGTGACGAAGACGGTGTCGGTAGGTATGACGTGGACGGAGTTACCCTCGCCAACGAGCAGCTCCAAGACGCTGCGTTGGTATTCATTCACGTCGTTACGCACCCAAAGCTTCAGAATGTTCTTCAGCTCGAAGGGGTTGTCGCCTAACAATTCGTGGGCTTCATGCGGGTAGAGCTCGTAAAGGTCTTGCAGGTGGGACTTCAGTTCAGGATCGACCTGGACGTAGTCGTTGGCACGGCCGGCATACTGAATGCGCGGCCACGTGATGGGCAACGACGGAGAGTCGTAGGCCGGACGCACCATCTGGTCGATGTACCAGTCGGTCTGCAGGTAGCTGAGGTTGCAGACGCGGGCATCGGTTCGGACGCCCTCTACGTCCTGGTTGTACCAGAGCGGGAAGGTATCATTGTCGCCATTGGTATAGACAATGGGGTTGCCCTCGTCCTGCAAAGACATGAGGTAGTTCTGGCCGAAGTCACGACAGGTGTAGCGGCCTGAACGGTCGTGGTCGTCCCAGGTCTGGCTGACCATCTGTATGGGGACGAGGATAGTCAATATAGAAACTATAGAGGCTATGGCTACGGGGTTGACCTTCTTCAGGTAGCGGCGACTCAGTTCGTAGAGGGCTGCCACACCCATGCCGCACCAGATGGCGTAGGCGTAGAAGGAGCCTGCGTAGGCGTAGTCGCGCTCACGGGGCTGGTTGGGCGTCTGGTTCAGGTAGATGACGATGGCCAGACCGGTCATGAAGAAGAGGAAGAAGACCACCCAGAACTGGCGTATGCCCTTCTGCTGCTTCATGAGCGACTGCCAGAAGAGTCCCAGCAGGCCGAGGATGAGGGGCAGACAGTAGAAGACGTTGTGACCCTTGTTGTTCTTCAGGTCGTCGGGCAGGTTATCCTGATTGCCTAAGCGCAAGTTGTCGAGCGGAGCAATGCCTGTTATCCAGTTGCCGTGCTCGGGCTCGCCGTTGCCCTGAATGTCGTTCTGGCGACCTGCGAAGTTCCACATGAAGTAACGCCAGTACATGAAGTTGCACTGGTAGGTGATGAAGAACCACAGGTTGTCAATCTGCGAGGGCATCATGACGGTCATCGGTTCGCCACAGCGGTCGTAGCTGACCTCCGTGCCATCGATGCCGTTCATCCACATGTCGTAACCCTGGCCATGGCTGGAGTCATACATGCGGGGGAAGAGCATGTTCTGGGCGTACTTGTACTGGTCTTTGGTGTTGAGCACGAAGTACTGGTCGGGCTCGTCGGGCGAGGCTTTCTCCTTACGCTGATAGACGGGGTCGCCCTTCTTGACGACGGGCTTGCAGTACTTGCCATCCACTTCGAGCTCTACCTGCGAGGTGAAGGCCTGACCGTAGAACAAGGGGCGTGTGCCATACTGCTCACGGCCCATGTATTCGCCCAGGGTGAAGAAGTCCTCTGGCGAGTTCTGGTCCATGGGCGGGTTGGCTGACGAGCGTATGACGATGACGGCATACGAAGAGTAGCCAATAATCAGCATCAGCATACAGAGCAGCGAGGTATTCTTAACACGAGCGCTAATGAGCGGCTTTCCTGCCTGCTTGTACTGCAGAATGAAGAACACGACAATCAGCACCACGAAACCAAAGAGCACCGAGAGCAGGCTCCAGCCCGTAAAGGGAATGCCAAGCAGGCCAATGGCCAGTGTGAAGGCCACGTTCTGGCGCAAGGAGCTACGGTTGCAGAAGGTTTCGTAGATAGCCCATACGGTGATGCCGATGAGCAGGGCAATATAGACGATTTCGCCTGTATTGAACGGACAGCCTAACGTATTGACGAAGAACAGCTCGAACCAGCCGCCTACACGCACAATGCCGGGCACGACGCCATAGAGCACGGCAGCCAAAATGACAAATGAAATGCCCAGGGCAATGAGCGAGCCCTTCAGGTCCTTTTTGGGGTCCTGGTGCTGGTAGCGCTTGTAGTACCACACGAGCACGATGGCCGGCAGGCAGAGCAGGTTAAGCAAGTGGACACCAATAGAGAGACCCGTCATGTAGAAAATAAGAATAAGCCAGCGGTCGGCATGCGGCTCGTCGGCGTGGTCTTCCCACTTCAGGATGAGCCAGAACACCACAGCGGTGAAGGCCGAGGAGTAGGCATAGACCTCGCCCTCGACGGCCGAGAACCAGAAGGTGTCGCTGAAGGCATAGATGAGCGCACCCACCATACCCGACGCCTCAATGGCAATGGTCTTGGCGGGGGTCAGCTCGTCCCAACTGTCAATGAGCAGGCGGCGCACCAAGTGGGTAACCGTCCAGAAGAGGAACAGAATGGTACATGCCGAGAGCAAGGCGCTCATCACGTTGACCATATAAGCCACCTGACTGGGGTCGCTGACCAATTGCGAGAACAAGTTGGCCGTAAGCATGAAGAAGGGGGCACCGGGCGGGTGGCCTACTTCGAGTTTATAACCTGTTGAAATAAATTCCGGGCAGTCCCAGAACGAGGCAGTCGGTTCGATCGTGGAGATATAACAAATGGCGGCTATAAGGAATGCCAGCCAGCCGAATGCATTATCCACCAGTCTGAATTTTTTCATCTTAATAGCTATTATCAATATAAATAATGTGCAAAGGTAATAATAATTTGCGACTTACTATTGCCGATTTACGATTTTTAATAGTTTCTTTTACATAAAAAGACTTGTGCCATAGATAACGAGAACGTAACGCACAAACTTGCCGATGCTGATGGCCGTAAACGTGAGGGGCATGTTGGAGCGCATCAGCCCCAGTGCCACGGTGATGGCGCTGCCCAACAGGGGAATCCAAGCCAACAGACCCATCCACGGTCCCCACTTGGCTACCCAGCGCTGGGCACGCTCCAGTTTCTCGCGCTTGACGCGCAGGTAGCGTTCTATCCACTCCATCTTGCCCATTCGCCCGACAAAATAGTTGATGACGGAACCTAGGATGTTGCCCAGCGTTCCCCAGAAGATAAGCGCCCAAGGGTCGAGACCGGCCACGTAGAGTGCGGCCATAATGGTCTCGCTGTTGAAGGGCAGCACGCTGCCTGCCAGCACAGCACCTATGAAGAGTCCGGCATAACCCCACTCGGTTAGAAGTGCAATGAAGGAATCCATAAGTTGAAAGCGGTAATGAGGAGTGAAAGTACCATGATGACGTAGAAGCCGATATTGGTCCAGCGCGTTGAGGTAAGGGCCAGAAAGTGGCCTATGAGCGTGCTGAGAGAGACCACCATCATAGGCAGCAGAAGCGTCGCGTGTTTCGGCTGCAAGACCAGGAGTACAGCGCAAAGCCACGTCATGATGACAAAGCAGTCGTAGAGCAGACGCGTACGTATCTTGTCCTTGTAGCGGGAACGCAGGTAATGAACGGTGCCCGTCAAACAGAGCGCCACCAGGAAGAGGAAATAGACCACCTGCTGGACGCTGAGCGTGGCATAGTCAAACGGCTCCACCTGCAACAGCGACATGAAGTGGCCGGCCAGAAGCGAGAAGTCGGCCTGCCAGATGAAATAGGGCAGCGCCAGCCAGTAAGGCAGCAGCACACCCAAGAGCGAGGCAAAGAACGTACGCCACGAGAGCGAGAGCACCTTAAAAGCCATGAACAGCCAGAACAGGGGCAGGAAATAAAGTATGTGAGCGTGAATGAGGCTGGCGAATCCCAAAAAGCAGAAAGCATAAAACGTCCCGCCTGGCGACTGCTTATCCTGATAGGTACGGCTAAGCAACAGCAGGAAAGTCACGAAGCAGAGGCAGCCTACAGCCGCCTTCCACGAGGAAAACAGGAACATTGCAGCACACGACAGCACCAGAAAGGAGCAGCTGACCATGCGCGAATAAATGCGGATGAGGGCATTCTGGTTGTTCAACTCGACCATGAGGTACGTTGTGACAGCCATTGCCACGAACGACAGCCACGACTGGTACGTCAACAAACCGGCTGCAACCCATACGGCTACGGCATAGGCGGCCACTACGGGCAGCGTCGTCCGGCTCTCTGCTACTCTGTTCTGTAGGCGTTTCTGCATTTACAGGTCTGCTCCGATGTCGCGTCTGAAATATTGGTCGGTGAAATGTATCTTCTCGGCTTCGGTGAACGATTTTCTCAGGGCCTCGGCCTTGTCGGCACCATAACTGCTGACGGCGATGACACGGCCGCCATTGGTCACCACCTGACCGTCCTTCAAGGCGGTGCCGGCATGGAAGACGATGCTGCCCTCCACGTCGCTAATGCCAGTGATGGGGTAGCCCTTCTTGTAGGCTTCTGGATAGCCGCCGCTGACCAACATGACGCAGACGGCTGCGCGCTCGTCGAACTGGACAGGATGCTCGTCAAGACGCCCCTCAGCCACGCCCTCGAACAAATCGACAATGTCGCTTTTCAGGCGTAGCATGACGGTCTCGGTCTCCGGGTCGCCCATGCGGCAGTTGTACTCAATGACGTACGGCTCCTGGGTCTGCCGGCCGTCGGCTGTGGTTTGCAGCCGGTTAATGAGTCCGAAGAAAATAAAACCCTTATAGAGGATGCCCTCCTGGCGCAGGCCGTCGATGGTGGGACGGATAATGCGCTCTTCCACCTTCTGCATCCACTCCTTTGTGGCAAAGGGCACAGGGCTCACGCTTCCCATGCCGCCAGTGTTCAACCCGGTATCGCCTTCGCCAATGCGCTTGTAGTCCTTGGCCTCCGGCAGCAGCTGGTAATGCTGGCCGTCAGTCAGTACAAAGACGGAGCACTCAATGCCCTGCATGAACTCTTCGATGACCACACGGTTGCTGGCGTCACCAAACATACCACCCAGCATGTCGTGCAACTCGCGCTTGGCCTCCTCGAGGGTGGGAACAATGAGTACACCCTTGCCAGCGCAAAGGCCGTCGGCCTTCAGCACGTAGGGTGGCTGGAGGGTCTCCAGAAAGTCGTAACCCTCCTGCACCGTCGAGGGAGTAAAGGTCTGGTAGCGCGCAGTCGGTATGTGATGGCGCTGCATGAAGGCCTTGGCAAAGTCTTTCGAGCCTTCGAGCACCGCACCGGCCTTCGTCGGCCCAATGACGGGTATCTGGCTGGTACGTACGTCGGCCTTCAGGTCGTCGTAGATGCCCTTTACCAACGGGTCTTCAGGGCCAACGACCACCATGTTGACGGCCTTTTCGACACAGAACTGCTTAATGGCCTCGAAGTCGTCGGCCTTCATGGCCACGTTTTCGCCCACACTTGCCGTTCCGGCATTGCCTGGTGCAATGTAGAGTTTTTCACACTTGCTGCTCTGAGCAATCTTCCACGCCAGGGCGTGCTCACGACCGCCGCTGCCTAAAAGTAGTATGTTCATGATGTCTGTCTTGAATGTTTTTTTATCCTAAGTTAATGTTCTCCACCTCAACGGGTTCGTGCAGGAAAATCTGGGCTGACTCCTTGAACTTCTCTGGGTTCTCGGTCGTCAGGTAGTGAACGCTGCCGCCTTTGGTGCAGCGCTGTTCCAACTGGGGGTGATGTTCGAAGTAATGCAGCAGACTTTCGGCCACATACTCGCCCTGCGACACAATACGTATGCCACGCGGAATGTACTTATGAATCTTGGGCAGCAGAAGCGGATAGTGCGTGCAGCCCAGGATGATGGTGTCTATCTTACTGTCCATACGCAGGAGCTGGTCAATACGCTTCTTGACGAAGTAGTCGGCTCCTGGCGAGTCAGCCTCGTTATACTCTACCAAAGGCACCCAAAAGGGACATGCCACGCCGCTGACGTGAATGTCGGGCCAAAGCTTGGCTATTTCCATTTCGTAACTCTGGCTGCGAATGGTTCCCTCTGTTGCAAAGATGCCTACATGGCGGGTTTTGGTCAGCGTGCCGATAACCTCGGCAGTGGGACGTATGATGCCCAGGACACGACGCTCTGGGTCCCACAGCGGCAGGTCATGCTGCTGAATGGTTCGCAGGGCCTTGGCCGAGGCCGTGTTACAGCCCAGAATGACAAGTTGGCATCCCAACGAAAAAAGCCGCTCGACGGCCTGACGAGTAAACTCATAGACGACGTCGAACGAGCGCGTTCCATAGGGTGCCCGGGCATTATCGCCCAGATACAGATAATCGTACTCAGGCAGCAGCTGCCTGATGCCATGCAGGATAGTCAGTCCCCCGTATCCGCTGTCGAAAATTCCTATTGGCCCTGTCAATTCTCAATGATTAATGATGTCAAGCACTGCCTGAGTGACGTCCTCACCCTGCTGGGGCGAGATGAAGGGGCAGGCGTTCTGGTCTGTATTGATGATGAAGGCGTAGCCACGCTCAGCCCCCACCTGTCTGATAGCGGCATCGAGGGCAGCACGCAGCGGAGCCATGGCCTCCTGCTCGGCAGTCTCTAAGAGACGTTTGCTTTCTTCCTTGAAAGCAACATTCTTCTCCATAATCTCCTGCAGTTCAGTCTGCCGTTTCTCCAAAATAGTCTGCGGGAAGTCGCGCTGTCCGTCAAGGAACTGCTCGTACTTGGTGTTAAACTCCTGCTGAGCACGCTGTGCTTCGGCCTCGTACTGGGCCGTCAGGGTGGCCAGGTTGGCCTCAACAATAGCATAGTCAGAGGTAGAGCGCAGCACGCTGTCGTAGCTGAGGTAGCCGAAACGGAAAGCCGATGCGCCATCCTGCTGTGCTGAGACAGCAAGGACAGCGCACAAGGCTATAAGGATGGTTGCAAGTCGCTTCATGGCTTAGTGCAATCCGAGTTTTGCCTTCACCTCGGCCGTCACGTCCTTGCTGAGCGTTGAGCTGATGAAGGGAATGCCGGCTGCAGTGTCCATGATATAGACATAACCGCCAGACTCACCTACCGACTTGATGGCGTCGAGCACCTTGGTCTGGATGACGCTCAGCTTCTCCTGCTGAGCCTTGGCCAGAGCCTGCTGGTTGTCCTGATAGCTCTGCTGAATCTTCTGGTACATGTCCTGAAGTTCCTGCTCACGACGCTGCTTGATGTTATCGGGCAGCGTAGCCTGCTCCTTCTCTAAAGCCTCAGCCTTCTTCTGCAGTTCGTCCTGCATGCTCTTCAGGTCGGCTTCATACTGCTTCTGCAGAGCCTCAATCTCTGTACGAGCCTTGGTAAATTCAGGCATGGCCTGCATGATTTCTGATGCGTTGACATGGCCAAACTTCTGAGCCATCATTGTGAGTGGTGCGAACACCAACAGCATTAAAATTAACTTCTTCATTTCTTTCTTTTTGTTATTGTTGTTAATTGTTCTTGGGTCTTATGGGGCCTATGGGGCTTATAGAGCCTATGGGGCCTTATAGGTTAATAGCCCAGCTTCTGAAGCACCTCGTCGGAGATATCGACCTTGGGCGATGCGAAGATGATTCCGCTGTCGCTGGCACGGTCAAGAATGAGCTGGTAGCCACGCTGCTCGGCAATGTCGGCCACCGTGTTGTAAATCTCCTCCTGAATGGGTCCCATCAGGGCGGCACGCTTCTTAAACAGCTCGCCTTCGGGGCCGAAGTAGGTCTTCTTCAGCTCAGCAGCCTGTTTCTCCTTGGCCACTATTTCTTCCTGACGGGCTTTCTTCTGCTCGTTAGAGAGGAACACCACGTTGTCCTGGTAGTTCTTGTAGAGGGTCTGCGCCTCGGTCTGTAGGGCTTCTACTTCAGCCTGCCATTTCTTTGACATCTGGTTCAGCTGTTCGTTAGCGCGTTCGTAGGCTGGCACACTCTTCAAGATGTAGTCCATGTCGAGCAAAGCAAACTTCTGTGCCATTGAATGAAGAGTGAAGAGTGAAGAGTGAAGAATCATTAGCAGAGCTAACATCGACAGTCTTTTTCCAATCTTTGATCTTTTCATTTGTCTTTTCGTTTATTATTATTCTTTAATCAGGAAGAGGCAGCACAAGAGCGGAAGCAGGTCCTTCACTCTTCGCTATTCACTCTTCACTTAAAATTCTTGTCCTAAGATGAAGTGGAACTGGCTTCCGCCACGCTGCATGGCTCCCGTCTGGTAGCTGGTGCAAACCTTATCGAAGCCGTAAGCCCAGTCAATACCCATCAAGCCCACCATAGGCAGGAAGATACGTACACCGACGCCCGCCGAGCGTTTCATATCGAAGGGATTGAACTTGCCAGCGTCTGTCCAAGCATTACCTCCCTCCACAAAACCGAGTCCGTAGATGGTGGTGTTACCCAGCAGGAAGGGATAGCGCAGCTCCAGCGTGAAGCGGTCGTAGGCGTAGGCATTATACGACGTAGGAGCCTCGCCGTTGCGCATGGCCAGGTAGGCAGACGACTGTGATATGGAGCCGTTCTCGTAGCCACGCAGTCCGACAGTTTCTTCAGCATAGCTCGTGGAGTAGCCACTCATGCCGTCACCACCCATGTAGAAGGTCTCGAAGGGAGACTTCTTTGATGAGTTGAACGAGCCTAAGATTCCGAACTCCACACGTGCCATGAGCACCAGACACTTCTGACCTTCAGTCAGTGCCGTAAAGGTACGTCCCTTGAACTTCCACTTGTGGTACTCAATCCAGCGGAACTTCTCCTGCTGCTCGTCCTCGTAAGTGGCCGAGAGGGTATTAGTAGCCAGGTTGGCATAGTCCTTATCGTCAAACTTCGACCAAGGCGGAGTCACCGTTACGGAGGCTACGAACTCTGAACCGCTACGCGGGAAGAGCTGGTTGTCGGTAGAGATGCGTGATAGCGTCAGTCCCAAGTTGAGGTTGTTACAGTTACCATTGTTAATGACGAAGTAGCGCCAGTCTCTCAGCATGTAGCGCTGGTAGGCCAGCTGCAAGGAGAGCTGGAAGAAGTCGTCAGGCCAGCGCAGTCGTTTACCCCAGCCTATGCTGGCACCGAAGAGCTGGATGTACTTATCGTCGTCCAGATAAGCATCGTAGTTCATGTAGTTGCTGCCGTAGTAGCCTACTCCACCATAGTAGTTGTACAGGTTGTTCATCCAGGCGGAGTTGTAGTAGGAGCTGTTCACGTCAGTCTGCTTCGAGAAGAAAGCGCTCACGTTCAAGGCGTTAGGACGCTTGCCGCCAAACCACGACGTTGAGTAGCCTATGCTGTACGACTGATAGTACTTACCATTGGTCTGAGCTGACAATGACAGTTGTTCGCCGTCGCCGGAGGGCAGGAAGCCACGATGCAGCTTGTTCTTTCCGAAGAGGTTGCGCAGCGAGAAGTTGTTGAACTTAATGCCCACACGGCCTATGACACCCGTCTGTCCCCAACCTAAGGAGAACTCCAGCTGGTCATTCGATTTCTGCTCGAGCTTCCAGTCAATGTTAACCGTTCCGTCTTCGTAGTTGGGCTTAATGTCAGGATTGACCTTTTCCGGGTCGAAGAATCCCATGGAGGCAATCTCACGTGCAGAACGCTGCAAGGCGTCCTTTGAGAAGAGGTCGCCAGGCTTCGTGCGCAGTTCGCGGCGTACTACCTCCTCATAGAGTCGGTCGTTACCAAATATGCGCACCTGGCTGATGTGCGCTTGCGTGCCTTCTACGATACGCATCTCCAGGTCAATGGAGTCGCCCGTGATGTTAATCTCCGTAGGCTGCAGGTTGTAAAACAGGTAGCCATTATTCCAGTAGGCGTTGCCCACTGCGTCATCATCCTCATTGAGTCGTTTCTGCATGAGCTTCTGGTTATAGACGTCGCCTTTCTTCATGCCCAGCAGCCGGTTCAGGTATTCAGTAGGATAGACGGTGTTACCCACCCACGTTATGTTTCGAATGTAGTAACGCTGACCTTCATCTACCTTGACATAGATGCTGACGTGCTTGTCATCGACGTTCCAGACGGAGTCCTCGAGAATGACAGCATCGCGGAAACCCAGTTCGTTGTATTTCTCAATCAGCTTCTTCTTGTCTTCCGTATAGCGCTCGTTAGTAAACTTCTTCGACTTCAGGAACGTAGAGAGCTTGCCGGCTTCGTGGGTCTTCTTGAAGACACCCTTAGTGAACAGCGTACCCTTGATTTTCCTGCTGCTCAGGTAATAGTTGCCGTCCAGGATGATGTCGCGCACCTTCATCTTGGCCTTCTTGTCAATCATTACGTCGAGAATGACCATGTTCTTGTTGGTGACGTCGTCACGCTGCACAATCTCGATGACGGCATTCTTGTACCCCTTCTCATCAAAATACTTCTTGGCCAGGATTTTAGCACGGTCAATCACGTTGGGGTGCACACTCATACCCTTTACCATGCCCAGTTTCTGCTCCAGGTCTTCGCGTTCCGACTTCTTCACGCCGCTGTAGTTGATGGTGCTTACGCGAGGCCTGATGGCCAGCTTGAAGCGCAAGTAAATCTTGTTGCCCACCAGCGAGTCGGCCGATATGCTGACCCTCGAGAAGAGTCCATGCTTCCAGTAACGGCTGACGGCTTGCGTTATTTCGGAGCCAGGCACCGATATGCGCTGGCCTACCGTCAGTCCTGACAAGCTGGTCAGCACATAGTCTTCGTAGCCTTCCACGCCCTCAACGGCTATGCCGCCAATCTCGCACTGACGTGGTGTGCCGGCATAGGAAATTTCAGGATTCACAATGACATCCTGGGCCAGAGAAGTGATAAGCGATAAGTGAAAGGCGATGAGCACCATCAGTACTCGTACCATCCACTTATGTCTTGAACTTCCAATTCCTATTCTTTTATTTATTCTCATTCCTTACTACTTTTCACTTAACACTTGCCTTCGTCTTCTACCTGCGCCTCTGTCTTTCCGTAGCGACGCTGCCGGCGCTGGAAGTCGGCAATGGCCTTGTGCAGTTCTTCCTCATGGAAGTCGGGCCAATACGTGTCACAGAAATATAACTCAGCATAGGCAATCTGCCACAGCAGATAATTGGAGATACGCAGTTCGCCACCCGTACGGATAAGCAAGTCTGGGTCTGGCATGAAGCTGGTTGTCAGGTGACGGGTGATGGTCTCCTCGCTGATGTCTTCAGGCCGCAGGCCTTCGGCCACTATTTGTCTGGCGGCTTCCGTTATTTCCCATCGGCTACTGTAGCTCATGGCAACGACAAGCGTCATGCCGTCGTTGGCGGCTGTTATGTCCTCCATGTGGCGAATCTTCTTCTGCACGCTTTCTGAGAGCCGCTGCCGATTGCCTATCAAGGTGAACTTCACGTTGTTGTCAGTAAACAGATTTATATCTACGAAGCTCAACACCAGTCCCATAAGAGCCTCTATCTCGTAAGCCGGACGGTTCCAGTTCTCGGTTGAGAAGGTGTAAAGCGTCAGGTACTTCACGCCCAGACGTGCACATTCGGCAGTAATTCTCTTCACTGTCTGCAGTCCTTCCTTATGTCCGTACGTACGGTCCAGTCCGCGCTCCATAGCCCAACGGCCGTTGCCATCCATAATGATGGCGATGTGCTGCGGTATGCGTTCTCTGTCTAATTGATCGCTCATATCTCTTCTGTCTTTACTGTTATCTTTAGTCTTTGTCATTATGACACGTCTTGCACTTCGCCCACAGGTCGTAGGTCAGTGCCACCTGGAGCACGCCGTAGCAGTCGGTATTTTTAAACAACCCGCTACTCTTGATGCCGTAAGGATCTTTCACTCCGTCCAGCTCGTCGCTCAGAGTAAAGTGCATGGCCCACTCCACGGCCAGGTTCAGGCGTTGTGCCACCTTATATTTAACACCTACCGCTAACGGCACATTGGCCGTCACGGTGCTTTTGTCGCCGCTTACCACCGTGGCTCCCAGTCCCAGTGCGAGGTAGGGCGTCAGGGGCTTTGCGCCACGATATTCCCGTCCTGTTCCGTAGGGCCAGAAGTTGTACTCGTACTTCAGGCTGGCGTCAATGAGCGAGTTCTTGAACGTCGAAGGCAGTGCTTCAGCCTCAGGGTACCAGGTCTTCTCGTCACTCAGCTTGCCTTTCAGCTGGCCGTAGCTCACCTCGAACATCAGGGCCATGCGGGGGTTCATCTTCAGTCGTCCTATGAGCCCACCCATGGGTTGAAGGTTCTTCATCAGGTTTCCATTCAGGTCGCCCAGGTAGTTGACAACCCCTACGCCGCCACCCACGTCTAAGCGGTACTCAGGCTCCGTCTGGGCCTGTGCGGCCAACGGCAGCAGGAGGAGAACACCTGCGGCCAGCGTCTTCTTTGCCAACGTCCTCATTGCCCGTATCGTCTGAAAACCTTTCACTCTCAACCTTCAAACTTCAACCTTCAATTTCCCCAGCCCATCCTGTTCAGCCGTCCGCGCCACATCTTGCCAGTAGTCTCCTGAACCATCCAGATGTAGTCCTCGTCATCGACAACAGCCTTGACGGGCTGCGTCTTATCGATAGCTGCAGGCAGGGTGTATATACTGCTCTTTTGCCACGTCACGCCGCCGTCCAGCGTCTCATAGACAGACAACTCCGCGCCGTTCAGCCCGATGGCCAGCACCCTGTCGTCATAATGCAGCAGCACGGGCTTTTTCAGCCGTGGCAGGAATTTAGTGAGGTTATTGTCAGGACGCTCCATATAGACCCACTTCTGAGTCCACTCAACGCCCGTTACATCGACCAGCTTGTGCCAGACCATGGCCGCGTCGTCCTGCGGGAAAACGTCAGCCGACCGGTTACCTATCATCAGCACATAGTCCATGTCGCCATAGTCGGCATAGTCGTAACTCACACAGGCCCAGTCTTCTGTAGGCAGGAAGCTGGTATATCCGTCTAGTTCTTCGTCGGTCCACGTCTGCCACTGGTCAGTAGTCATCACCAGATGGCCGTCGGCGGCAAAGGCGTAAGCACCCTCACGGCTGCTTCCCACGTAGTTCATGGCAGCCTGTTCGGCGCTTTGCTTCTGCTGTTCCTGGGCATTGAAGGCAGTCTGCGCCTCAGTCGAGAGAGCCGTCTGCTCGCTCCAGCTGAACTGGTTGCCCTCCTGCTGGTGCACATTGACGTTAAGCGTGTAGGTAACGTACTGCGCCGTGCCGAAGGCTACAACCCTGAGTTTTCTCGGCTGCGAGAGGTCGAGCGAGTCGGCGGACGAGTAGGCTGTCAGCGTGTTGGCGTCAGTCAGGCTCTCTATATACACACCACTATTATTATATGTACCTATAGTGACGAGCACCTTCTTTACGTCGGTGCCAGTAGGCAGCGAGTCGGCATTGAAGATTCGCCGCCCCACGTGGTCTATCGAAAATCTGTATTTTGAGCCTGCCAGCGTCACGGTGTATGTAGAGTCAGCGCCTGTCGATGAGGTGGTGTGCATGGTGCGGGTCAGCGTTCCGAGCACAAAGGTTGTAATGGCTGCGTCATTGCGCTGCACGACGCTTGTCTCGTCGTCCTTGTTTCCCAAGCACGACGTACAACATAAAACCACCATGAGCGCTATTGCCAACAGTCCTGAGTATCTGTTCATTCGTCGTCTATTTTTCGTTTTTGGCTGCAAATTTACGCACAATTCTGCAAATAGCGGTCATTTTTACAAGAAAATTAATGAAATTTACTATTATTATACGCAAGCTAAGTTCTTCTGCAGCTGCTCTACCGAGCTGGCTCCTACCAAGACGGAAGTGACACCCTCCTGCTGCAACACCCAGCTGAGGGCGTGGGCAGCCATGGTGCGTCCCTGGGCCTCTGCGTCAGCCTTGAGGGTGAGCAGGTAGTCCTTCATCTGGGGTGTCAGCCGGTCGGGCGTCAGGAACTTTCCCTTCGCCATGCGCGAGTCGGCGGGTATTCCGCTCAGGTAGCGGTCGGTCAGCAGTCCCTGGGCCAGCGGCGAGAAGGCAATAAAGCCTATGCCCTCCTGACGGCAGAAGTCCAGAATGCCCTCCGTCATGGGCTGGCGATCCAGCAGGTTCAGCTTGCCCTGGTATATGAGTAGCGGCACGTCGCGCTGCTTCAGGTAGGCGGTAGCCTGCTTCAGGGGTTCCAAGGGCCAGTTGCTGATACCGACGTAGAGGGCCTTGCCCGTCTTCACTATATCGACCAGTGCCTGCAGCGTCTCCTCAATGGGGGTGACGGGGTCGAAACGGTGGCTATAGAATAAATCGACGTAGTCCAGCCTCATGCGCCTGAGGCTCTGGTCCAGACTGGCCATGAGGTACTTTCTTGAGCCATGGTCGCCATAGGGTCCTGGCCACATGTCGTAGCCCGCCTTGGTCGAAATGAACAGTTCGTCCCTGTAAGGCCGGAAGTCGTCATCCATAAGCCGTCCCATGGTCTCCTCGGCAGAGCCATAGACAGGGCCGTAGTTGTTGGCCAGGTCAAAGTGGGTCACGCCATGGTCGAAGGCATAGTGGGTGATGGCGCGGCTGCGTTCGTAGGGGTCAACACTTCCAAAGTTGTGCCAGAAGCCCAGGCTCACTTTGGGTAACATCACGCCGCTGCGTCCGCAACGGGCAAACAGGCGCTCAGCATCGTCATAGCGGTGCTCGTCGGCCAAATACATTCCTTTTAATTCCACAACTATGAACTATAAAACTATCAATCATCAACTATAAACTCGCATCAATCCACCCTGCCAAGGCCACCAGGGCGGCCGTCCAGTTGATGGCTATCTCGTTAGAGGCATACGAGCCGGCATCGTCAATGTACGACTCGTCAGGCTGACTGGAGGAGTACGTCAGGTGTGAGGCTTCACGATCCTGCTGGCCAGGATTGGGTCCGCCCACCAGCATGCCTGGCACGGGGGCCTCTATGCCGTCGGCTATGGAGAGTCGGTGGTGGGGATGCATGGGACTCTTCGTGCCAAACCCCGTCACGTAGCAGTAGCCCGTAGCGTTACGCCCCAGGATGTAGTCCATGTTCTGCTGGGCAGCAGCCAAGTACTGCTTGTCGCCCGTCAGCAGGTAGCCATACATCAGGACGATGCCGTTGACGCAGAACGCCTCGGCCAGACAGCCCCAGGCGAAGTCCTTGGCCGCATTGCCCGAAGGCGTGTTAAAGCCACTTGTAGGCAGCAGGGCTACCTGTTTTTTGCAGTAGTCAAGCAATTGCTCACGACTCGCCTTGCCCAGCTCGTCGTCAGGACAGCCCAGCCAAGCCAGCGTGCCCAGGGCGGCTACCCCACCCCACGCAGGCAGCAAAAACTGCTCTGACTGCATGCGCCCGGCCGTCTCGCGGAAGAAGGGGTCCTCCGTCAGCAGGTAGAGTTCGGTGGCTGCCCAGAACTGCTCGTCGGCGGCGTAGCTGTCGCCATACTCGCCCGTGGTGACGTCAGGGTCGAAGCGGGCATTCATGTCGTTCTGGCTATACAGGGCCTGCGGGTGCTCCTCTGCCCAGTGGTAGGCAGCCAGGGCTGCCCGTTCTGCCTTCTCAGCAAAGTCTGGATAGTCCTTACTACCTTTATATATACGTGCGGCCTGGGCCATCACGGCGGCAAAGTCAAAGCTGGCCGTCACACTCTTCTGCACCACGTAGCGCTGCTGCTGGCAGGCTGTCGGCATTACCATTCCCTCGAAGAACGGCGTGGTCAGCTTGTGATAGACACCCCCGTCGTAGGGGTCCTGCATGGTGAGCATCCACTTGAGGTTATACATCAGTTCGTCCAGCAGGTCGCTGGTCTGATTCGTGGCTTCGGGTATGTCCACCTTCAGCCGGTCGAAGTAGGCCTTATTCTGCTCGTAGGCGCTGAGCATGAGGCTGACGCTGTAGGCCGAGTTGACGATGTACTTATTGAAGTCGCCGGCATCGTACCAGCCGTAAGGCGAGCTGATGATGGTGCCGGCGGGTCTGCCTGGCGAAGCCGCCGAAGGGTGCACCATGACGTGCGTGTCAGCATGGCCCAAGGGTCTTGCCCACAGTCCGGCATACTGCGCCTCGATGGGCATGCCCGAGCGGTTCAGGTAGTACGACTTGATGGCTCCCTGCGTCAGCTCCGTCAGCGCGTGTTCTTTGATTTCTATAGGCATCTTCTGGCCCTTACACTCCAGCACGTAGCGGCCCGGCTTGCTCAGGCTGCTGAAGTCCATGACCACTCGGCGCTTGCCTGACCACGGCGACAGGCTGGTGCGCAGGTACTTGGCCTTGGCCACCACCTTGCCGCTTTGGGCGTCGCGCACGTTGAGCGTCACCTTCTTTCCGCCATTATCCACTACGGCAATCTTATCCTGCTGCGGATAGAAGGCCACTTGATTCACTCTGATGATTTCAGCGTCCTGTGCACGGACAGCGCTGGTAGTCATGAGGCCGAGCAACACGGCCGGTAGTAGTTTTTTCATTAATCGTGTTTTTATTGTCATTGGTCATATTTATCCTTTATTTCCATGAGCAGCCGTAGGAGCGGTTCCCGCTCGTTGGGCACGCGGTTGTCAAGTACCGCCTCCTTCAGGGCCTTCTTCAGCTCGCCCACCAACGGCCCCGGCTGCAGGTGAAACAGCTGCATAATCTCGTTGCCGTCTATGACGGGCTGCAGCAAGCGTTTGTAGTCCTTCTCCTTGAGGTCGGCCAGTTTCTCACGCACCATGCGGAAGTTCTCCAGGAAGATTTTCTTCCTCACCTCGTTCTTGCTCGTAATGTCAGCCTCGCAGAGCGTCATCAGGTCGTCAATGTCGTCGCCGGCATCGTTGAGCAGTCGTCTGACGGCCGAGTCGGTCACCTCGTCGTCGGCAATGGCGATGGGGCGCATGTGCAGCTCGACGAGTTTCTCCACGTACTTCATCTTCTGGTCCTGCGGCAGTCCCAGTTTCTTGAATATGGAGGGGACCATCCTTGCCCCCGCAATGTTGTGGTTGTGGAACGTCCACCCCTGTTGCGGGTCCCACCGCTTGGTCTTTGTCTTCCCTATGTCGTGCAGCAGGGCTGCCCACCTTAGATAGAGTGAAGAGTGAAGAGTGCCTCCACTCTCAACAACGTTCTCTACCACCTCCAGCGTATGGTAGAAATTGTTCTTGTGGGCACGACCGTTCTTCTTCTCCACGACATCGAGTGCAGCCACTTCTGGCAGCAGAATCTGCATCAGCCCCGAACGCTGCAGGTACTCCAGCCCGATGCTGGGGTGTCTGGCCATCATGATTTTGTTCAGCTCCACGCCAACGCGCTCGGCACTGACTATCTTGATGCGGTCAGCCATGCGCTCCAGGGCCTCAAACGTCTCGTCTTCTATCTGGAAGTTCAGCTGCGTGGCAAAGCGTATGCAGCGCAACATGCGCAACGGGTCGTCGCTGAAGGTGACCCCAGGCTCCAACGGCGTGGCAATGATGCCGTCCTCGAGGTCTGCAAGCCCGTTGAAGGGATCGACCAGCTCGCCAAAGCGCTCCTTGTTCAGGCAGATGGCCATGGCGTTGATGGTGAAGTCGCGGCGGTTCTGGTCGTCCTCCAAGGTGCCGTCCTCCACGTGCGGCTTCCGCGAGTCGTGACTGTAGCTCTCCTTGCGGGCCCCGACGAACTCCACCTCTATCTCCTCTCTGCTTTCCTCTCTCCTCTCTCCTCTTTCCTCTCTCCTCTTATCTTCTCTCTCCTCTATGACATATTTTACCTGCGCCGTGCCGAAGTTGCGGAAGACGCTCAGGTGAGCCCTGCGCCCAAGCATGCGCTTCAGCTCTTCGGCCACGCGGATGCCGCTGCCCACCACCACTACGTCAATATCGTCAGAGGGGCGTTCAAGAAAAATGTCGCGCACGTAACCGCCTACCACGTAGCACTCCACGCCCAGGCGGTCGGCAGCTTCACTGATTTGATGAAAGATCTTGAGGTCAAGTATCTCGACTAATTCGTCGTCACTATACAATTTCATGGGGTCAAAGTTACGAAAGAATTTTGACACCAACAAACTTTCCCTGCATTTTTACGACATTTTAGGGGTTCCACCGTTTCTTCCGAAGAGAAATGCCGGTTCTCTGGTGGAGAAGTGCCGCTTCTCTGGGAGAGAAGTGCCGGTTCTCTGGGAGAGAAGTGCCGGTTCTCTCGTTAAGATAAATTAACAAGCCTTCAGTCCCTACTTCCGTTTTTTTCCTTTACCTTTGCACAGCACAGTTTTAGTCACATGCAAATAATAAGTGGGATTTTCGAGGTACGAGGTGCTCATCTTCGAGGTACGAGGTACGAGATGCGAGGTGCGAGAAATGCTACGTGGCAGAGATGGGCGTGCAAAGTATTCTCGTACCTCGTACCTCGCAC
>ODAJ014749866.1_pt1 | contig 20430 bp, 8 predicted proteins | sample 1539241 | NCBI WGS metagenome assembly ODAJ01 (sample SAMN02144231, study PRJEB22623) | gut metagenome | biome: sheep rumen | host: Ovis aries | place: New Zealand | reverse complement strand
GATTTTCATAGAACTGGTACGACGTGGCTACGACACTGAGAAAACCATGTTCTATTATCGTTCACGAAACGATAAAGAAGTTGATTTCGTTTTGCGTCAAGGAGCCCACATTGAACGTCTGGTGCAAGTATGTTATGATTTGAGCAGTCCCAAGACGGAGAAGCGCGAGGTGGACGCAATAGTGGAATGTGCAGGCGAACTGAAGTGTGACAATCTTACCATTGTGACCTACGACGATGAGCGCACCATCGAAAAGGATGGCTATAGGATAGATGTCATACCAATATCTAAATTCTAATTATGTCAAATAGTGTAACTTTGCAAGCTATTTCTTAATGTGGTCTGATGGCGTTACACCGAACTCTTTCTTAAACACTTCGCGGAAGTGCCCAAGGTCATTGAATCCTGTCATGGTGGCAGCCTCAGTCACATTGTAGTCGCCGCTCTTGAGCAGTTCTGCACAGCGTTGCAGGCGGCGCTTGCGGATGTACTCTTTTGCCGACATGCCCGTCAGCGCCTTTACCTTTCGGTAGAAGGTGGAGTGGCTCATGGCCATCTTGTCGGTCATGAAGGCCATGTCAAGGTCTTCTGAGGTGATATACTCTTCGATGATGCGGTTCATCTTGTCAATAAATTCCTGATCCAGTCGGTTCAGCACGGGGGTGTCTGGTTCTGGCTCGGCAGTGGGTGTCAGACTGCTGTTGCTGTTCCTTGACAGGATAAGGTCTGCCAGCTTGCGGCGTGTGGAGAGCAGGTTGTTGATACGGCTCTGTAGCAATCGGGCGCTGAAAGGCTTGGTCAGATAGGAGTCGGCACCGCTGTCGTATCCCTCTTCCTTGTCCTCAATGCTGTCCTTGGCTGTCAGTAGGATGATGGGGATATGGCTGGTTCGTATGTCATCCTTTACGCGCTGTGTCAGTTCGATACCGTTCATCTTCGGCATCATGATGTCCGATACGATGATGTCGGGTATCTGTTCCATAGCCAGCATGGTGCCTTCAAGTCCGTCGGCTGCTTGAATGATGCGGTAGTCTTCGCCCATGGCGTCGGCAATATACTGCCGGATGTCGTCATTATCTTCAACGACAAGCAGTAGGGGGCGACTTTCGTCGGTCTCCTCCTTGGCGATGGTAAAATCTTCACTATTCACTATTAACTCTTCACTCTCCTTATCCTCTTTATGCAAGGCTTGCGGATAGGTGTTGTCTATGCGCAGCGAGAAGGTGAACTTACTGCCCTTGCCCGCTTCACTCTCCACGGCGAGTAGCCCTTCATGTAGGTCGGCCATTGATTTCACCAAAGCTAGTCCAATGCCTGTGCCCGATGCCTGATGCTTGCCCTTGGCCTGATAGTAGCGGTCGAATATGTGTGGTAGCGAGGCTTTATCAATGCCATAGCCTGTGTCTTTCACGCTAATATTCACCAGTCCCTGATCCATGACCATGATGAGGTCGATGCTGCCTTCGGGTGTATATTTGATGGCATTGGAGAGAAAGTTGTTCAGGATGGTCGTTACGATTTCCGAGTCGAAATAGATGGGTGGGATATCGGGGCGCACCATCACGTGGATAGCCAGTTTCGGGTTGCGGTTCAGCTGCTTGAAATTTTGTCCGATTTCTTTTACCAGTGCGCCTAAGTCGCCTTTGGCCACAGACAGGTGGAAGTTCTGGGTTTCCGTTTTGCGGAACTCCAGTATCTGGTTGATCAGGTCGTGCAGTCGCTGGGCGCTCTTGTTAATCAGTCCGATCTTCTTCTGATAAGTTTCTGGCAGGTGCTTGTCATTGACCAGGTCTTCTAGCGGGCCAAGAATCAGTGTCAGTGGGGTGCGCAGTTCATGCGTGATATTGGTGAAGAAACGTAGGCGCTCCTCGTGCAGTTCCTGCTTCTGCAGGCTCTCGCGCCGCGTCAGTTCGAGCGAGTTTTCCAACCGTAGCTTGTGCTTGTAGCTCCGCAGTATATACCATGCGAGTGCTGCTGCAATGAACATATAAAAGAGGTAGGCCCACCATGTGCGCCAGAAAGGGGGCGCGATGCGAATCTCAAACTGCGTGGTGGTGGCATCCTCCCAGTCCTGATTCTTCAGCTTGGCACGGAGAACGAAGGTATAGTTGCCTGGCTGCAGGCCGCGGAACACCACGTCGTGGTCGTCGCCGATGTAGTACCACTTGTCGGTTAGTCCTTCCATCTTGTAGCTGTATTCCACATTATCGACTTGTGAGTAGTCTTTCACGGTGAAGGCAATGCGTAGCGTGTTCTGCGTGTGGTTGGTATAGACACGCCTGTTCTCGTCTGGCATCAGATTGAGAATCTCCGTATCGTCGCCAGCAGGGTTATAGGCTTCGCAAACCACGATCTCTGCTTCTGATACCTTTATATCGTTGTTCTGCAGTTGAGGGTTGAAAAAGCAGACGCCAGTCGGCGAGCCAAAGTACATCGTGCCGTTGGACAGGGTGGTGGCAGAGCCTGCGATGAAGCTGCCGGGAGGCAGGCCGTTCAGGTGGTCGTATCTATAGAACTGCTCTTTCTGCCTGTCGAAGCAGGCGATGCCGGAGTAGGTGCTCACCCAGATGCGGCCAGAGCGGTCTTCTTGGATAGCTCGAATATGGCGGTCAGCTAGTCCGTCATTCTCAGTGTAGGTCTTTGCGTCTTCCAGATGGTGAATATCCCTGACGAAAGTAAGCCCGTCGGGCGTAGCGGCCCAGAGGCATCCCTGGTGGTCGAGCAAGATGTGGTTGACGTTAATGGATGGCAGTCCGTTGGCTTTGCTGAGTTCCGTCCAGGTGCCAGTCTGCCGGTTGAATTTCACCAGTCCGTGAGCGTACGTGGCTGTCAGCAGCAGGCTGTCTTTCTCAATGAAACCGAATGCGACGGAGTGCCCCAATACATCATTGATGAAAGCGGGCTTCTCGACCTTGCCGTTTAAGAAGGTATATACACCAAATTCAGAACCTATCCATATTTTCCCGTTTTGGTCTTCATAGAAAGCACGAATATCTGAGACAGGGTGCCCGATGTCAATGCGCTCTATTTGTTCTGTAATGGTGTTGAATTTCACTACGCCGTCGTCTTCCACGCCCAGCCAGATGTTGTCATGGCTGTCTGCCATCAGGCACATGATGAACGAGTGGGAGCGGTTCATGGCCTTGCTGATATTCCAGCTCTTGACGATCTTTCCGTCTATGCTCATCTGCAGCTCGTCTTCACCGCCTAACCAGACACGGTCTTTACGATCGCTGGTCACACCGTAGATACGCTTCGTCTGGTGGCTCTGGTCATAGTTTGGCAGCGTGTGGAATGGCTGCTTGTTGGCGGCAATGAAGTCTACGCCCGTCGAGTAGTTGCCTATCCAGATGTTGCCAAAGCCGTCGCGCTCGATGCTGCGAGTGTTGATGCTGGAGAGCGTTACGTGGATGTCTTCCCTATAGGTGATGGGCTGTCCTGTTGTCAGGGCGTTTATATCCACCACGTGGATGCCACCCATGTCTGAAGCGACCCAGAGCTGGCCTCCTGGCATCTCTATGATGTCGAACACATTGTTGTCGTGCATCATGCCTTGCTGACCGACTTTCATGAATCTGCCCGTCTGTGGGTCGAATCGCGTCAGTCCCATGTTGGTGCCCACCCAGATGTTTTTTAGGTGATCCTGATATATACAACGTACGTTATTGCCGGGTATGCCGTATGGATCGCCGGGGATATAGTGGTAGTTGGTGACTTGATGATCTTTCAGGTTAACTATACTCATGCCGTCACGTAACTGGTGGCCTAAGTACAGATGTCCGTTGCCATCATCCATGATAGACCGCACGCCGCCAGCAAGTTTGATGTCTTGTACCTCAATCTTGTAGGTCTTGCAGTTCATCTTCATGATGTGCGCTCTGGCTGAAATCAGCCATACGTCATCTTCACCAGCCTTGGCAATATCGTTGATAACGGGGTAGGGAAGACCCTCCTTTTCCGTGATATTGTGAAATCTGCCTGTCTCTGCCTCATACACACTCAAGCCTTTCTCCGTGGCAATCATCACCTTGTCGCTTTTCTCATCGTAGTGTAGCGACCGGATTTCATTGCCGATGATGTGTCCGCGCCCATTGTCCTTGTCCTGACTGCGGAAAATGGTGACGGTGTTGCCTGCCACGCGGTTGACGCCACTCTCTGTCGCTATCCAGGCAAAGCCGCGCTTGTCGATTACAATATCTTGGATGAAATTGTTCGACAGGCCGTTTTCGATGCCGATGTGCTTGCTGACTGTATAGGTCTGGGCCAGTGCCGACAGACTAACCGCCAAGGTGAGGAATAGGAGTGCTGTTCGTTTCATGATTCACAGAGTTTTAATGATGCAAAGATACTATATTTTAGTGAACTTACAAAATGTTTGTTTTATCATTGAATAGTTTCCCGTTGTATTTTGACAGAAAAACCTATGATTGTTCTTGTTTTTTTATCGTACCTTTGCAGCCAAATAGCAAACTACTAAAAAATGAAAAAGGTATTCGTGTGGGCATTGCTCCTATCGTTGAGCATAGGAGTCGTGGCGAAGAAGAAAGTAAAAGTGCAACCTCAGTGGCCTGACGGTTCGGTGATGAGTGAATGGTTCGCCGATACAGCGAAAGTGAGTATCGCTGGTCTGGGGCGGCAATATGTCATCACCGACTACGGTGTAGGCCTGGACTCAACCATTGTTCAGACAGAGAAGATTCAGCAGGTTATCGATCGCTGTGTCGAAGAGGGAGGGGGCGTGATAGTTATTCCGAAGGGAACTTTCCTCTCAGGTGCCTTGTTCTTTAAGAAAGGTACGCATCTGCATCTGGAGGATGGCGGGCGATTGAAGGGCATTGACGATATTCGTCACTATCCGCTGATCAGGATGCATATGGAGGGCAAGATGATTGACTATTTCGCCGCTCTGGTGACGGCAGAGCATTGTGACGGCTTCACTATTACCGGCCACGGTGTGATCGACGGCAACGGGCAGCGTTTTTGGGATGAGTTCTGGATTCGTCGCAAGCAGAATCCGAAGTGTACTAATCTGGAAGCCCTCCGCCCGCAGTTAGTTTATATTTCCCATTCTGACGATGTTACCATTCAGGATGTCGGGCTCATTAACAGCCCTTTCTGGACGAATCATCTCTATCGTTCCAACCGCGTCCGCTTTCTTGGCTGCTTCATCAAGTCGCCAGCCGAGGGCACTACCCATGCGCCGAGCAGCGATGCGATCGACCTTGACATCTGCGGCGACGTGATGGTGCGAGGTTGCTACATCAATATCTGTGATGATGGTGTCTGCCTGAAAGGTGGCAAAGGCACGTATGTCGATCAGGACTCTACGGCGGGTTCCGTCAATCGGGTGCTGGTGGAGAACTGCCGCTTTGGCAACCGCACTAATGCGGGTGTCACCTTTGGTAGCGAGGCCTGGGACTGTCATAATGTGATAATGCGTCATTGTCATTTTGAGGATTCCGACCACATGTTGCTCTTCAAGATGCGTCCTGATACGCCACAGCAATATGGTGATGTTTTGATGGAGGGCTGTAGCGGTGTGTCGAAATATTCTGCTATCGAGGTTTCTACTTGGACGCAGTTCTTTGTAAAGGAGGATCGGCCTGATATGCCTGCTTCTGGCATCAATAATGTGATCATCCGCAATTCCGCAATCAAGGGCAGCAGTTTCTTCCGCATCCGCAAGAAGCATAGGGAAGTGGAGCATCTGTTTTCGCTGAGCAACTTTACCTTCGAGAATATTCAGGCCGAGGATCAGCAGAATGCCTTCGATATTGGCGAGATCAACGGTCTGACGGTTAAGAATGTTGTACTAAACAGAGTTAAGAAATGATAAGACTGTATTTGGCGATTGTTTTTCTTGCTATCACTCAGGTCGTAATGCCTCAAGTGCCTGTGGTGCTGGTGGCTGGACAGAGTAATACTGACGGCAGGGTGGATAATGCAGAACTGCCGGAGTATATCAAGCGCGATGGCTATCGCTACTGCCAGTGGAGTTTCGGCAGTGGCGTACATTCGGGTGAAGGACGCTTTGAGCCTTTCGCCCCTCGCAACTACAGCCAGAAGCCAGAGCGCTGGGCTTACGATGCCGTGGTCTATTATGAGTTGGAGCGGCTGTGGCAGCGGCCTTTCTATGTGATCAAGGAGAGTCTGGGCGGTACGGCTATCGATCCTCGGTGCGAGAGCAACAGCAATATGCACTGGAGTGCCGATCCTGACTATCTGGCAAGTACTGCAGCCTCTGACAAGGGCGGCCTTTCGCTCTTGAAGGCATTCATTGGGAATATCGGAGCCTGCATCGACAATCAGCTGTCGAAACTCCCCGAGGGCTACGACATCAAGTTCATGCTCTGGCATCAGGGCGAAAGCGACCGTAGCCAGGCCGACAGTTATCACGACAATCTGAAAGCCGTAGTAAATTACGTGCGTTCTTATTTAGTAAACAAGACGGGACGGCAGAAGTATGCCCGTCTGCCCTTCATCTGCGGCACGTTCTCGAAGGTCAGCAAGCAAGGCTCGCCCAAGGTCGCTGCTGCCCTCTATCAGCTTCAGCAGGAAGACCCGAATTTCCACGTCGTCGATGTCAGCGATGCCACCTTGGGCCGCGACCAGATTCACTTCGATGCCGCCGGGGCCGAACTCTTAGGCAAGCGGATGTTCCAGAAAGTAAAAGCGATCATAGTCAGAGGCTATCAGCACTATCTGTTCACTTACTTCACCAATAACACCACGGCGGGGCAACAGATATGCTATGCCGTGAGTGACAACGGGCTGGACTTCACCCCGCTGAATGATGGACGGCCTGTCATCAGCAGCGATACCATCAGTGTGTCGGGTGGGGTGCGTGATCCTCATCTGCTTCGTGCCCATGACGGCTGGTTCTATCAGGTGGCTACGGATATGGATATGTCGAAGGGTAAGTGGACGTGTCGGGGCTTCGTGATGATGCGCTCCCGCGACCTGATCCATTGGGAACACCATGCGGTACATTTCCCTGAGCGATATAAAGGGAAGATATATGCTGAGGCTGATGCCGTATGGGCTCCGCAGACAATCTACGACCCGACGGTCGGGAAATATATGATCTATTTCTCGCTCCATTCGCCAAAGGACGGGCCTTTCCCTCGTGATGCTGTCTATTATGCCTACGCCAATGCAGACTTCTCTGACTTGGAGAACGACCCGCAGCCGTTGTTCGACTATCCCAACCCCACCATCGACACCGACATCGTGCAGGATGCCACTGGGCTTTATCACCTTTTCTTCAATACATGGGGAGGTCCTGATGGCTTGCAGCGTCGGCAATATACCTTTACGGATATACATCGCCCTGACACCTGGACACTGATCCCTGGCGACATGCAGCCCGCTATGCCAGGTAAGGACCGCATCCGCAGTGAAGGCTCCACAGCCTATCCGCTGATTGGGGGCAGTTGGGTGCTCTCCTACGACTGCTATGCCGACGGGGTCTATCACTTCTGCAAGACCTCGGATCTGCTGCACTTCGAACTGGTGCGCGAGACACCGATGACGGGCAATTTCACGCCCCGCCATGGTTCGGTCATACAAATCACGGAGGAGGAATATCAAACAATAATCAATACTAAATATGAATAGATTTCCAAGAATAATGATGATGGTTTGGGTCATCGTCTTTTGCAGTACGCTTTTGGCACAGTATCAGCAGACAAAGGAACAGACGATACTCCCCAACCGTTCTATAGAGACCTTCGCCAGTCAGCAACGAATGCTATGGAATGACGATTGGCAGTTTCGGCTGGCAAGTGATAGCGTATGGCGAGCAGTCAATCTGCCGCACGACTTCCAGTTTGAGCAGCCTTGGACATTCGACGGAGGTGGGGCAAGGGGCTTCAAGCCGATGTGTGAGGGCTGGTATCGTAAGACGTTCTATGCCGATGAGTCCTGGAATGGATTGCGTGTGTCGCTCGACTTCGGTGGCATTATCTATCTGGGGGATGTCTATTTGAACAACCACAAGATTGCCTCGACGGAATACGGTTATGTGGGTCTGGAGGCTGACTTGACGCCCTATCTGAAATATGGCGAAGAAAATGAGGTGACCGTCTATGCCTCTACGGGACCGAAGAAAGGATCTCGGTGGTACACGGGTGGTGGCTTGTTTCGTGACGTATATATGCAGGTGCAGAATCCGACGCACATCGCCCGGCATGGGGTCTATATCACGACTCCCGAAGTCAGCAAGGCTTTGGCTACTGTGCAGGTGCAGGTGGAAGTGTCTGGCTGGCAGAAACGCAATGTGCATATTAAGGCCGCGATTCGCAATCCGCAAGGAATGATTATAGGTCGTTCTGAAAGCAATATGCCTGTGCATACCCATCAGCAGACTACAGAAGTGCCTCTGCCCCGTGTCCGTTTGAATACCCCTGATCTGTGGTCGCCTGACAGCCCATCGCTCTATACTGCCGATGTAAAGGTCTATGATGGCGACCTGCTGGTGGATTCCGTGAGTGAGACTTTCGGTATCCGCAAACTGGAGTTCTCGCCAGATTTCGGATTCCGTTTGAACGGCGAGAAGATATTCCTGCAAGGCAATGCTGGGCATCATGATCTCGGGGCTTTGGGGGCGGCCTGTTATGACCGAGCCATTGAGAGGATGATGCTTCGCTTAAAGGAGTTCGGCTACAACTGCATTCGCTGTTCCCACAATCCCTATAGCGACAGTTTTGCAAGGATTGCCGACCGTGTGGGTCTGCTGATCGTTGACGAACTGACAGACAAGTGGAGTGATGATCCCTATTGGGGCGGTCGACAGCCGTTTACCGCTATCTGGCCGCAACTCGTGATGGAGTGGGTGAAGCGCGACCGCAACCGTCCGTCGGTAATCCTATGGAGCCTTGGCAATGAGTTGCAGATTCGTGAACAGTGGACGGGCTATCAGGGCCTGAACGACTGGGGCATAACAATGTATCGGTTGATGGATCAGGTAGTGAAGCGTTTCGACACGACACGCAAGACGACGGTGGCTCAGTTCCCTGCCCGAGCAGGAGCCATCAGCCATCGTGAGGCGGAATATCAGGACTATACAATGCCGCCCGAACTGGGCTGTGCTACGGAGGTAGCCTCGCTGAACTATCAGTCCGACTGGTATGACACGTTCTACCAGCATAAGCCCGACCTGATTCTCTTCCAGAGTGAGGCCGAGACTTCACGGCTGCTGGCACCTTATTATAATATGGACCGTGAGCGTAGTGTCGGTATGGCCTACTGGGGCTCGATAGAATACTGGGGCGAGTCGAACCGCTGGCCGAAGAAAGGTTGGAACTACTCTTTCTTCTCGCATACGCTACAACCTTATCCACAGGCATGGCTGATACGTTCGGCGTTCAAGCCACAGGAACCGTTGGTACATATCGGCGTGGTGGATGAGAGCGGTAGTGAGAATGTCAGTTGGAATGATGTGAACGTAGGCCGAACGCTGATGACAGAGTCGTGGAATCATCCTGAGGGAAGTAGTCAGACGGTGGTTACCTATACCAATGCGCCTTCTGTAGAACTGTTGGCTAATGGCAAGAGCCTTGGCATCAAGCAGAACGACGGAATTGGTGGTAACCGCAATATGATTCAGTGGCAGGATGTGGATTACGGGAAGGGTGGCACACTCCTTGCCATTGCTCGCGATGAACAAGGTCGTGAAATGACTCGCCATCAGATTGAGACAGCGGGCAGAGCTGTGCGCCTCGTTATCACCCCAGAGACGAGCGACTGGCATGCTGACGGACAGGACTTGCTTTATCTGAATATTATGGCAGTAGATGTCAAGGGGCGCATTGTCCCCACCTTCAAAGACTCCTTAGCCATCACGGTGGAAGGACCTGGTACGCTCCTTGCTCTCGACAATGGCGACCATTATACTAATGACATCTTCGTCAATGTTTCTACCATGCCGATGCGCGAAGGTCGTATGTTGGCCATTCTGCGTAGTGGCCATGAGACAGGCAGGGTGAAGGTGACAGCAAAGACTAGAGGAATGAAATCACAAAAACTTATCAACATAGAATGAAGAAAGCATTATTACTGTTGGGACTATTGCTGACGGCAACTATCGGATATGCCCATGAGGATATCCTGCTGAACGACGGTTGGGGCTATCGCCCAATTAGTGACCCCGGACAGGCAGTGAAGGACACGCCTGTGACGCTACCGCATACTTGGAATGCCAACTATGTGGCGGGGACATATTACAATCGTGAGACGATGGTGTATAGCCGGACTCTGGAGGTGACGCCACTGATGGCGGGTAAGCGGCTCTTCCTCTATTTCGAGGGCGTGAACTCCGTGGCCGATGTGTTTGTGAACCGTCAGACCGTCGGGCAGCATAAGGGCGGCTATACGGCCTTTTGTCTGGAGATTACTGACTATGTGAAGGCGGGTAGCAACGACTTGCAGGTGTGGGTGAATAATGCTTTCCGGACGGATGTACTGCCGATATCGGGTGACTTCAATGTCTATGGTGGTATTCATCGTCCTTGCCATCTGATTGTGGCGGAGCAGGATTGTATCTCGCCGCTATTCTATGCCTCGCCAGGTGTGCTGGTGCATCAGAAGAAGGTCAGCCAGCAGCAGGCAGAGATCATCGTTGAGACGCTGCTTTCGCTGAAGAGCGGGAAGCAGGGGTTGCGATTGCGGACATCGGTGACTGACCGCCAGGGGAAGGTTGTCGCATTGGGAGAGACCGAAGCCAGTGGTAATCGTGTCAGCCAGTCGATGACCATCCGGAAGCCGATACTCTGGAACGGACGGCAGAATCCTTATCTCTATACCATCAAGGCAGAACTCATGGACGGCGGGCGGGTGATAGATAGTCAGACGGTACGGACGGGCCTGCGTTATTTCAGCGTGGATGCCGAAAAGGGATTCTTCCTGAACGGGCAGCACTATGAGCTGCGAGGCTTCAACCGCCATGAAGACGTAGAGGGCAAGGGCAGTGCGCTGACACAGGAAGACTATGACCGCGATATGTCGCTGATCAGAGAGACGGGAGCCACGATGCTGAGACTGGCTCACTATCCGCACGGCGAACCTATCTATCGGCTGTGTGACGAAGAAGGCATGGTGGTATGGAGCGAGATCCCCCTGTGCGGCCCTGGGGGCTATCGGTTTACGGGCTACTTGCATAATACAGGTCTGGAGGATAATGCCCAGCAGACCGCTCTCGAAATGGTCTGGCAGAAATATAATCACCCATCGGTCTGCTTCTGGGGCATCTTCAACGAGATACTGGTGACCGACAACCAGCGTTTTGAGGCATATGACGATCCCGTCGCTTTTGTCAAGGAAATCAATGCACTCTATAAGCAGACAGACCCGAGCCGCCTGACCACTTTTGCCACCTGCGTGGATCATACCTTCTACAAGGGCTGTTCCGACTTGATGGCTTGGAACAAGTATTTCCGTCGGCCCGACAACGAACAACAGGTTCGGCAGTTTTTCGAAGAAGCCCGACAGACAGCTGGCGGACAGCCGCTTGGCATCTCGGAATATGGCGATGCAGGTAGCATCTATCAGCACTATGATCCGCTCTACGACAAACAACGAACCCATGCTGAGGAATATCAGTTGCTGACGCACGAGGGCTACTGGCGGGCCATCAAGGACGAGCGGTGGCTCTGGTGCAAGACCATCTGGCAGTTCTCCGACATGCAGACCTCCATCCGTCGGGAAGGAGACCGCGACGGGATGAATGACAAAGGTATGGTGACCTACAACCGCAAGACCTGCAAGGACATCTACTATTTCTATAAGGCCAACTGGACTGCAGAACCAATGCTCTATCTGACAGGACGTCGCTTCCGGGAGCGCAACCATGCCGTGACCGACATCAAAGCCTATGGCAATGTAGATCAGGCGACGCTCTATCTGAACGACAAGAAAATCGGCACCGCTCGGCGCGATGACATCTGCCGACTGATATGGCCGAAGGTAACCTTACAACCACGTGAGAACCGCGTCCGAATAGAATATAGGAAAGGTAAGACGGTACTGACGGATACCTGTACGTGGCATCTTCAGGAGCCGATGCCAAAGGAGATTGCGCCGATAGAGGCACCCTTCCGCATGCCTCAGTTGCAGCGTCCTGTGTTCCCCGACCGTAGTGTGGATATTGCTGAGGCTGGCGTTCCGCAACTGGTGAAGAGTACGAAGGCGATTCAGAGCATCATCGACAGTCTGGCAGATAACGGTGGTGGCACGGTTATCATCCCCAAGGGCCGTTGGCTGACGGGACGCATCACCCTTCGCAGTAACATCAATCTGCACCTGGAGGCTGGTGCCGAACTGCATTTCAGCGGCGAGATAGCCGACTACCTGCCCGTAGTGCTGACCCGCTATGAGGGCATCGACATGTATTCGCTCGGTGCAATGGTCTATGCCAATGGTGCAGTGAACATCGCCATCACGGGTGAAGGCAAGCTGGTGGCACCGTCGCGCAATTGTGAGATCAGCCGTCGGCAGGATGGTGGTGTCAGCGAGCGTATCAACGACATTCCGCTCCAGCAGCGTATTTTCGACGGGCAGAATGGCCAGCAGACCTTTATGCCGCTCTTTTTCGGTCCGATGTACTGCAAGAACATCTTGGTGGAGGGCGTCACCTTCGAGCAGTCGCTGTTCTGGAATGTGGCTCCCACTTATTGCGAGAACATCATCATCCGTGGCATCACGGTTAATAGTTTCGGTGTAGGGCGTACCGATGGCATCGACATCGACTCATCAGTCAATACGCTGATAGAATACACGACCCTCGACTGTGGCGACGACTGTTTCACGCTGAAGTCGGGACGCAGCATCGACGGTGTGCGCAAGAACCGTCCGACGGAGAATGTTGTCATCCGCCATTGTCGGGTGAAACGGGGTGTGGGTGGACTGGCTATTGGCAGTGAGACAGCCGCCATGATCCGCAATGTCTATATGCACGACTGCGTGATGGAGAATGCCAGGGTGCCGGTGTTCATCAAGACCCGACGGCCTCGGGGTGGCGGCGCTGAGAACGTCTGGATGGAGCGGGTGAATATCATCCATTCAGAGAATGCGGCATTCTTTTGGGATATGTTAGGCTCTGCCAAGTGGGTGGGCGAATTGGCCAATCGCCTGCCTGCACGTGAGATCAATGAACTGACACCGGTGTTCCGTAATTTCCATTTCAAGAATATTACGGTTGGCCAGTGCCCGAAGTTAGTGAGTGCAAGGGGACTGCCGGAACGCCCGATTACAGATGTGACCTTTGAGAATGTGCAGTCGGCTAACAAAACGATGACGGTGATAGATACAGATAATTGGACATTTAAATAGATGGAAGCTATGAGACAATTCCTGTTATTGTTACTATGGGCATTTCCGTTGGTTGTGACGGCACAGCCATTGCGAATGGCATTCTGGAATCCGCCCGACAGCATCAAGGTGGGCTGTTACTACTATTGGGTAAATGAACGGGTTGACCCAGAGGGCGTGAAGGCAGACCTTCAGTGGATGAAGAACAACGGCATCACACTGGCCTTCCTCGCCACCGACATCCGAAACCGCACGCGCTGGGATAATCCTTGGGAGGGACAGGTGTTCGGCGACTGCAAGTTCCAAAGTCCGCTGTGGTGGGAGAACCTGCGCACAGCCCTCAGGACAGCTGGCGAACTGGGCATCGAGATGGGCCTCTTCAACTGCCCGGGTTGGAGTCAGTCGGGCGGGCCGTGGATTACGCCCGACGAGGCAATGCGAGAATGGACGCCTGATGGCATCAGAATCTGTAAGACCAAGCAAGGGCAGAATGTCACTTGCGGCCCATGCTCCGAGGAGGCAGAGGGATTGGAGGTGGATAAACTGTCGAAGGTTCATGTCCAGAAGCATTTCGAATCGTTCGTTGGTGAAATCTTGCGGCGCATACCTGCCGAAGAGCGAAAGACACTGACAACGGTGGTCGTAGATAGCTGGGAGCGCGGCAAGCAGAACTATACCGACTCTATATATGTGAAGTTCCAACAACGTTTCGGTTATCCGCTCGACTATCAGAATCCTGCCTGCCAAAAAGACCTTGATCTGCTTATCTCAGAACTGGTGGCCAGTGAGTATATGGGTGGTCTGACAGAGAAAGCCCATCAGTATGGGCTGCGTACTTGGTGTGAGCCCTACGCTCACAGTCCTTTCCCCGGCAACAGCATCGCCTATGGCAGTGCAGCCGACGAGGTGGCGGCTGAGTTCTGGGTAAACGACCGTAAGTTCCGCCAGAAAGAGGTGAATGCAGCCCTCGGCGCTGCTCGCCAGAGTGCGAAAAACCGCGTGTGGGCAGAGAGCTTTACCGACGGGGCATGGGACAAACCTGCACAGGATGACTGGAGTTTTGAGAAGCTGAAGCCCATCGCCGACCGTTACTTCCATGCTGGCATCAATGCCACTATCCTGCATGTGATGATCTCGCAGCCCGGCAATGACAAAGAGCCTGCTGTTCGTCCTTGGTTTGGCACCTTCTTCGACCGCCGCAGCCAGCACGCCTCCGACCTGAAGCGCTTCGTCAGCTACCTGCGTCGCTGCAACTTCATGCTGCAATTAGGCAAATCCTATAGGAATGCCACAGACCAGCGTATTCTCGATGACGGTACGCTCATCAGGTTTACGGATGATTCACAATTTGAGGTGACTACCCCTGATGGTCGCCGTGAGACTTGGAATCCCATGCAAGGAATATAGAAGGGTAAATTCGTCAAATATCCATTGAAGCCGTAGGGAAATCGTTCATGAATGATTTCCCTACGGCTTTTGAATGATATCCCCCTGTGCCCATTGGGTGCAATATGCTATCTTTGCACCGTGAACCGGCGTGAGTCTCTTCCAAAAACAAGCTACTTTTAAAAGATTCATACATTTGGTTATAGTTAGTATATGTTAGTAAGAATTGGTTAGTCTTTGAGAGGGATAGTTTCTGAGTGTAAAAGATTGTTTTTCTTGGAAAAGCGGCATGATATACAGCATTACAATAATTACTAATTTAAAAAGCAAAGCAAAATGAAAAAACATTTGAGAATCCCCGCCCAACGGGGAAACGGCGTAAGCCAAAGAGGTTTTTGGCAGCGCTTTATCTTCCTGGCGCTGTTTGCCCTCTGTTCTACAGTAGCAATGGCGCAGGGAAAGATTTCCGGAAACGTGACCGATGAAGCGGGGAACCCTGTCATCGGTGCGAGTGTAATTGTAAAAGGTACCTCGACAGGTAGTGTGACTGACTTCGATGGTAACTTTGAAATTCCCAATGTTAAATCGGATGCGACGCTTGTTATCTCTTACATCGGCTACGTGACGCAGGAAGTAGCCCTTAATGGACGTTCCAGCGTCAAAGTGACGATTCAAGAAGACAAGAAAGTGCTTGACGAAGTTGTGGTGGTCGGTTATGGCGTGCAGAAGCGCAGTGACGTGACAGGTGCCATGACCTCAGTGACAGCAGAAGACCTTACGAGTCGTCCGATAGCGAATGCGCTGGAGGGTATGCAGGGTAAAGCTGCAGGTGTTGACATTCGTACGAGTGATCGTCCTGGTGAGATGGGTGATGTCTATATTCGTGGTGTCCGCTCGCTCTCAGCCAGCAGTGCTCCACTGTATGTAGTCGATGGCGTGCCCCTTAATGGTACGGTAGGTCGTACCCGTGAAGAGTCGCAGGATGGTGTTGCTCCGCGTTCTGGTCAGTTGGAAAGTCTGAACCCTCAGGATATCGAGAGCATCGAGGTGTTGAAGGATGCTTCTGCAACAGCTATCTATGGAAGTCGTGGTGCCAATGGCGTGGTGCTGATTACTACAAAGAAAGGTAAGGAAGGCAAGTTCACTGTCAGCTATAGCGGTTCTATGACGATAGATAAGCTGAAGGATCGTACAGACTGGACATCGGCCAGTGACTATATCACTTGGCGTCGTTGGGCTTACTACTATCGTGATCCTAACCAGTATCCACGTGGAGACCAGCCGACAATTGAGAATGATAAGGTCATCTTTAATGCTGGTGGTGACAAATATGCTTGGGCAAATATAGAGAAAGGTTGGGCTGGCGGTACCTGGGACGGCTCGAAAGTGCAGACTACAGACTGGGCCGACTATGTGACGCAGACTGGTTACTCAATGGATCACACCATCAGCGCATCTGGTGGTAATGAGAAGAGCCAGAGTTACATCTCTGTAGGTTGGCTGGATAATCGAGGTACTATCAAGGGCCAGGACTATAACCGCTATACAGCTAAGGTGTCTAACGATACAAAGCCTTTCAAGTGGCTCTCTCTTGGTGCAACCATCAATGCCACTTATAGCATACAGAACTATGGTATGTCTAACGATGGTGGTACAACTTCAGGTCCTCGCAGTGCATACGCTGCTGCTATGCGTAACCTGCCGTTTGCAGTGCCCTATGATGATGCTGGCAACCGTATTGAGTATCCTGGTGCCGATACTAAGATTAAGACAGTTGTCGATGAGTGGCAGTACTCTACTGACGAACGTAAGACTTTCCGTGCCTTTGGTAGCTTCTATGGACTCATTAATGTTGGAGAGATTTGGGAACCGCTGAAAGGCTTGACTTATAAAGTGAACTTCGGTCCTGACTTCCGCAGCTATCGCCGTGGTATGTTCAACTCGGCTACGAGTACGAACCGCGAGGGTACGAACTATGTGTCGCTTACCAAGAGTACAGACTTCTCATGGACCCTTGACAACCTCATCAACTACAACCGTTCATTTGGCAAGCACGACGTTGGTCTCACGCTGTTGCAGACTGCCACAAAGTATGAATACGAAGCCAACTCAATGGCAGCGCAGGGTATCCCTCTCGAAGAGTCGCTTTGGAATGCCATGACAACTACGAACGTAACTTCGTTGACAAGTTGGAGCAGTAGCCTGACAGAAAAGCAACTGGCGAGCTGGATGGCTCGTGTGAACTACACCTACAACGGCCGCTATATGCTGACGGCCTCGGTGCGCCGTGATGGTGCTTCGCAGTTGGCTGAAGGACATAAGTGGGCGACATTCCCCTCATTCGCTCTCGGCTGGCGTATCGAGCAGGAAGAGTTCATGAAGAAGCTTACCTGGATTGACCAGTTGAAGCTTCGTGTCGGCTATGGTGTTACCGGTAACTCTGCCATTGAACCCTATCAGACAAAAGGCTCGATAGTCAGTCTGTTCTATCCTTTCGGATCAGCAGCTACACAGGGCTACTCTACATACGATATGTTGATCAAGAATGGTAGCGTGACGATGGCCAATCTGGATCTTACCTGGGAGAAGACCAAACAGTGGAACTTCGGTCTTGACTTCAATTTCCTGCGTGGACGAATCAGCGGTACGTTTGATATCTATACTTCCCGTACTACAGACTTGCTGATGCTGCAGGCCATCCCGACGCTGACAGGTTATGCCTCTTCTTATAATAATATTGGTGAGACTAAGAACTTCGGTTATGATATCACCCTGAACTTTGTGCCAATCCGTACAAAGGATTTGGAGTGGAGCATCGGCATCAATGCCGCCTATACTAAGAATGAGATTGTCAGTCTGGCTAATGGTACGGAGGATGATGTTGCTAATGGCTGGTTTATCGGCGAATCGACTTGGGTCATCTACGACTACGTGAGTGATGGTGTCTGGCAGGAAAGTGATGCCGCCGAGATGGCCAAGTTCAATGCCAATGGACACAAGTTCCAGGTGGGTATGTCGAAGCCCAAAGATCTGAATGGTGACTATAAGATCGATGCCAACAATGACCGTACCATTGTGGGTCATCGCGATCCGCGCTGGTCGTTAGGCCTGAGCACAGATATCATGTATAAGGGCTGGGAGCTGGCTATTCAGGCATACGGTCGTATGGACTATACCTACAGTTCTGAGGCTCCCTGGGTCGGTGGTCGCTATAACGTGCGTAACTATGACTACTATAGTGAGACTAATAAGGGCGGCAGCTATTCGAAGCCTATTTACGACGAGGGTGGTCAGGATGCTTATTATGCTATCCTTGGTTATAAGAGTGGAAACTATCTGAAGGTGCGCACCATCTCACTGGGCTACACATTCCCCAATGCTATGCTGAAGGGTTCGGGCATCTCCCACCTGAAGGTCTATGCACAGGCGAAGAACCCATTCTCCATCTTCAACAAGTATGAGAGCGTGGATCTCGATACACAGAGTGGACAGTATAATCAGGGTTTCACCTTTGGTGTCAATCTGAGTTTTTAGTGAATAGTTAAGAGTTAATAATGAATAGTTAAGAGTTATGATTACTAAAACATTATATAAGATATGTGCAGTCTGCCTTGTTGGTGGCATGGCAGCGGCGTGCAGTTCGTCTTTTCTCGATGAGAATCTGACAACACAGCGCAATACGGAATATTTCAATACCAATGAGGGTATCGATCAGCTGACAATAGGTCTGTATAATAACCTTCGTTTCCACCATGCTTTTGAGTGGGGATTCAGCATGACCAACTATGGTACCGACGAGTTCATGGTGGGTGGTGACGGCTCTAACGCGATGTGGAATGACTATATCGCCAATCTCAGTTCCGACATCACCACGGTGAACATCAACACCACTCACGCCTATGATTTATGGGACAATATGTTTACGGGCATTAATACGGCCAATACACTGTTGGAGAAGCTGGAATCAAACTATTCTGGTGAGAATGCGACAGTCAACAAAGGAACGGCTCATTTCGTACGTGGTTACAACTACTTCCGGCTGATTTGCCAATACGGTGGTGTGCCTTTGAAGCTAAAATCCTCATCAACTGTAGAACGTGAGTTCTCGCGTGCCTCTGTTTCCGAGGTGTTCAATCAGGTGGAGAGTGATCTGTTGGCTGCTTATAATGAATTACCTTCTGCAGAAGCAATAGAAGGCCGGCTGACGAAAAGCGCGGCAGCCCATTTCTTGGCAAAGGCCTATCTTTGGCGTGCTTCGGAACTGAATGACGCTTGGAATTCTTCCACGAAGAGTGCCGACATAGACAAGGTGATTCAGTATGCAGGTGAAGTAATTGCTGCCCATCCGCTTGCCGATAATTTCGCTGACCTGTGGAACTATACGACTCCAGATGGTACTAACGAGCAATTAAGCGAGATCGTACTTGCCGCACAGAATACCTCTGCCGATGCTACAAAGACTCGCTATGGCAATGCGCAGCATCTTTACTTCCTCTCTGTTTATCAGAATCTGCCAGGTATGCGTCGTGACATCTCTGGTGGCCGTGAATACCAGCGTCTGCGTACTACCTACTATACTTATAACGTGTTTGACCATGTGAACGACTCTCGTCTCTGGAAGTCTTTCCGTACCAAACTAAACGCCAACCGTACGGCTTCTTCCAATGGCGTTGACTTCAAACCAGGTGATCGTGCGTTGATGTTTATCCTTAATAAACCAGGTGACACGCGTTTTGAAGCAGTACAGAATAATAGCAACGTGAAAGACGGTGAGACGGGTAAGGAAGTGGCTACAACCTTTGTGCTTTATCCAACAGGTTCCACTGCTGAAGAGAAGCCTTTTGAGGATGATGCCTATATCTCTCGCTTTGCATCGCTGACGAAATATACCGACGGCTCTCGCCAGACTGTCAGCATGGAAGCTGGAAACCGAGATGGCCTGCTGGCTCGCTCTGCTGAGGACTATTTCTTCTTGGCTGAGGCCTATATCCGCAAGGGTGACTATGCAAAGGCCGCTGACTATCTGAATACTATTCGTAGGCGTGCCCAGTGGAAGGCAGGGGAAGACCGTGAGGAGCATGTTGATGGCGGTGCCGCTTGGAATTCGGGTGCACTTGGATGGGGCACATTCTCAGAGGTAGAGGGTATCGGCGTGTATTGCAACCGATCAACCTACTATGAGTCTAATGACTTGCCTATGGGCTCCCTTGATGCACAGGCATCTGATCTGACTGTTAGCGATATTAGTAATGTCAACAGTCTGCCTGAAGAGGATCAGGCCATTGTTAAGAAACTCGGTTATAGCTCGGCATACGATGTAGCCATGTGCTTCCTGCTCAATGAGAAGACCCGCGAGATGTGTGGTGAGTTCGTTCGCTGGGAAGACCTCGCTCGCACAAAGACCCTCGTGGCTCGTGCCAAGGCTTTCAACAAGGGTGCTGCGCCTAACATCGACGACCATCATTATCTGCGTCCGATTCCTCAGACCTATCTTGATATCATCCAGAAAGATGGTCATGCACTCTCTGCAGCAGAGAAGCAAGAACAGCAGAATCCTGGCTATTAAACCAATGGTATAGTAAATGTGGGGCAGGGGAAGATCCTCTGCTCCATTTCTTTTTTGACCTCAAGTGCAGGAAACTCAAAAATAATGATTATCTTTGCAAGCGTAAATGAACTACTAAACAAGCATATGAGAAAGCTGTTATTAATTTTTTGCCTTTTCGCTTTGTCGCTGAC
>ODAJ014750301.1_pt1 | contig 20440 bp, 18 predicted proteins | sample 1539241 | NCBI WGS metagenome assembly ODAJ01 (sample SAMN02144231, study PRJEB22623) | gut metagenome | biome: sheep rumen | host: Ovis aries | place: New Zealand | reverse complement strand
TATATATTAGTTATACATAGTGATTTCCAACCAGAGCACCGCCAGACCAACAAGCCAGCCTGCCAATACCTTGAGCGAGATATTCTTCACGTACCAGCCCAGGCGCATGTGCTCCATCTTCATCAGGGCCAGTCCACTTACCGACCCTACCGAGAGCAGACAGCCGCCGACAGCCGTCGAGAAGGCTATGACCTTCCAATAGGCACCGTTGACGGCAAACTGACTCATATACTCCGCGTCGGCCACCATTCCAAGATGCTCAGCACTGAGCACGGGATAGAGCGAGATGTCGCTGACGGCTATCGTGAACGTATCGACGAGACCGCTGAGCATACCTGACACTATGCCCACCGCCCAGATGCTGTGTACATTGTCGTTGAGCCACTCTGCCACGTCTGCAAACACACCCGTCTCCGTCACAACACCCATGCCCAGCATGATGCCCATCACGAACAGTATCTGCTGCAGCGAGCCATACTGCGTGGCCCTCGGCACGGAACGGCGCGACATCTGGTCAGCCTTCATGAGCTTGCGGTTCATGACCTCGTTAACCACCCATAGCACGGACAGCACACAGAGTGCTCCGAGGAATGGCGACAGCTTCGTGATGTTATGGAAAGTTGGTATGAACCACAGGCCGCCGATGCCCACGAACAGCATCAGCATGCGCTGCCAGGGACTCAGGTTCGTGTCGTCGCCCCGATAGGGCATCGGGTTCCACTGCGTGTCGAGTCTGTCGGGCAGCTGCCGGCTCACGAGTGCTGTCGGAATCAGCCATGCCAGCACTGCTGGCAGCGCCATATATGAGCTGAAGTGAGTGGCCGTCACGGCTCCGTCGCCCCAGAGCAGCAGACCTGTCGGGTCGCCGATCACGGTAAAGCATCCGCCGCAGTTGGCCGCAATGACAATAGCTGCACCGACGAGCATCCTCTGCCGGCGGTTCTGCACGATCTGCCGCATGATCACCAGCATCGTCATCGCCGTCGTCAGATTGTCGAGGTTGGCCGAGATGACAAACGTAGCCAGGGTGATCGTCCATAGCAGGCGCTTGGAGTTGCGTGTCCTGACCCACTTTGAGATAAAGTCGAAGCAACCGTTGTTGTTGAGTATCTCGATGATCGTCATCGTGGCCAGCAGGAACATCACGATGCTTGCCGCACGACCGACGTAATGGAGGAACACCTCGTCGTAGATGAAATATTTCACGGCATCGCTCGTCGGCTCGCTGCCGCCGAGGAAGGCCATGTACTCCACGGCGTGATGATCCATCACGAAGTCCGTTCCATAGCTGATATAGACCACCCAGCCTACGGTTGCGATAAACATGGCGATGGCCGCCTTGTTCACGCCCGTCAGATGGCCCGTGGCAATCACCAGGTAGCCCAGAAGCAAGAGTATTACAATAATCAGTGTCATCTTCCTATTCCTTTTGTGGTATCCAGTACCAGAAAATCGTTCCCCGACCTTCCACATCGTTGTCGCGCAGTCCTATCTTGCCGTTGAACCTGTCAACAACAGCCTTGCAGACCGTCAGTCCCAGACCCGGCAAGTCGTCCCGCATATAGGCATTCTTTTCTGAAAGCAGCCCGAAAATATTAGCCCTGATGTCCTGATGGATGCCAGGACCGGTGTCTCTCACCTCGAGGTACAGCCCGCCGTCGCGCAGTCCGAAGGCCACATTCACGCTGCCCTCCGTCGTATGCTGGACGGCATTGGTCAGCAGGTGCATGGTCACCATCTTCATCGAAGCCCTGTCCACCATGGTTGTCAGCCCACCCTTCGGAGCCTCAATCCCGACCTGCACACCGTCGTGGATCTGCGGGCGCAGCGCTGTTATATAGCTGTTAACCTCAGTCTGTACGTCGGTCTCCTGAAAGAAGAAAAACAGACCGTTCTGCTCGATGTCCACGATAGAGGTCAGCTCATCCACAAGGTGAGACATCTGCTGACCGTTCTTGTTGACCAGGCGGGCCAGCTTCTCCCGCTCGTCATCATCCATTTCGCGGCCTTCGCCGGCCAGCAGCTCGGTAAAGCCAACGACCGCGTTGAGCGGTGTACGCAGGGCATGACTGATATTGCCAAGGAACACATTCTTCAACTCTTCGCTGCGCTGCACACGTTGCATCTCCTGCTTCAGGCGCTTACTGTTGAGACGCTGCTGGATGAGCAGTGCCAGCAGACCGAATATGATGATGCCCCCCAGGAGCGCCCATACCCATAGCGGTATATACAACTTCCCGAACGAAGACCTGACGTCGCCATAGACCTCGTCTGTGACACCTTCTTCCTCAAGTGCCTTCAGCACGACATTGATCGTGTCTATCAGTGCCTTGTCATTGCTCACGTAGCAGTATTCGCGCGGCATCAGTGATATATCCTGCGCAACCAGGTTGTCGTTGCCGAACTTCTCAATCAGATAGTTAGCCTGATAGCGGAAGCAGATCACACCGTCGTAGTCGCCGTGGGCAAGTTCGTTCACCGCCGCTTTCAGATTCTTCACAATCTTCACGTCAGCCCCCGACTTCATCAGCGTGTCCTTGATCGGACGGGACTCCATGAAGGCGATTGTCTTGCCCTTTACGTCACGCAGACCGAAAAACTCCGGCTCGCCCTTACGGGTGATTATCTGGTAGTAGAGCCTGAACACGGCATGCGAATAATTGGTGATATCCTTCCGATAGGGGGAATAGACCATCATGCCAAGGTCTGCCCTGCCGTGCAGCACGTCGCCCGCAACGTTCTCCCAGGTATTGGCCCTGTGATCGTAGGGGATGCCCAGTCGCGCCATCACAATCTTCGTAAACTCCACGTCGAGACCGCACGGACGTCCTTTTTCATCGACATACTCCAAAGGCGCATAGTCAAAGTCGATGGCAAATCTCAGCGGTTTCTCGGCTGAATAGCCCAGTTTTGCGGCTTCCACCGTCGGACCCGTCAGCAGAAGCAACGGCAGCAGGAATATATAGCGTAGTAGCGAATTCATCTTTTCAGGCTTACGTATGAATGGCTACAAAGTTACACATAATATTTTAAATCCCAAAGGATTTACAAAAAAAATAGCAAAAATTCATCCGTCGGAGCTTTTTAGGGGAGCAAACGGAGGGACGGTTCTTTTGTTATCACCTCACTGCGATAACAAAAGAACCGTCCCTCTGCTTGCGTGTTAAGGATCAGTCGAGGCCGAAAAGCACCTTCAGACCGCCATCGACCCCCGAGAAGCCCATGAAGGCCAACGAGAGCAGACCGGCAGAGAGCAACACGATGGCCATGCCCTGCATGCCCTTGGGGATCTTTACCAGTTCCAGCTGCTCACGCATGCCGGCAAAGACGGTAAGGGCCAGACCGAAGCCGATAGCCGTGGAGAAGGCATAGACGACGGACTGCAACAGGTTGAAGTCTTTCTGGATCACGAGGATGGCCACACCGAGTACGGCACAGTTGGTCGTGATCAGCGGCAGGAAGATACCCAGCGCCTGATAGAGGGCAGGTGACACCTTCTTGAGGATGATCTCCACCATCTGCACAAGGGCGGCAATCACGAGGATGAAGGCTATCGTCTGCAGATACTGCAGGCCAAACGGATCGAGCACGAACTTCTGGACACACCAGGTAACGATCGTGGCGAGCGTCAGCACGAAGGCTACGGCAGCCGACATACCCAGCGAAGTGTCTATCTTCTTCGATACGCCAAGGAACGGACAGATGCCGAGAAACTGTGACAACACGATGTTGTTCACGAAGATGGCGCTAATGAAAATCAGTATATATTCCATAATCTATAGTTTTTACTGTATTGCCTAGGACTGCCTAAGCTTGTTCACGATAGCGATGAGGAAGCCGAGGGTGATAAAGGCACCCGGAGGCAGCACGAAGAGCAGAATGTTGTAGGTCTCAGGGATCAGGGCAAAGCCGAACACGGAACCAGAGCCGAGCAACTCGCGGCAGACGCCGAGCAGCGTCAGACCCAGTGTGAAGCCGAGGCCGATGCCGATACCGTCGAAGAGCGAGGCCACGGGCGAGTTCTTGGCTGCGAAGGCCTCAGCACGACCAAGGATGATACAGTTGACCACTATCAGCGGGATAAACAGTCCGAGGGCTGCGTCGATGTCGGGCAGGAAAGCCTTGATCACCATCTGCAGGATGGTCACAAAGGCCGCAATCACGACGATGAACACAGGGATGCGCACCTTGTCGGGTGTCGCTGACTTCAGGCACGAGATCACAAAGTTGGTGCAGATAAGCACAGCCATCGTGGCAAGTCCCATCGACATGCCGTTGAGGGCAGAGGTGGTAGTGGCCAGCGTGGGACACATACCGAGCATCAGGACGAACGTCGGGTTCTCCTTGACGATGCCATTCTTGATAATCTGTATTGCGTTCATAAACTATTCACTTTTCACTTCTTCACTATTCACTTGTTCTGTGGCGCCGCTCTCTGCATCGACGGGCGTTGCCTTGTAAGCACTATAGGCCTGGTTCACAGCCAGCAGGAAGGCCCGGCTGGTAATCGTAGAGGCCGTGATGGCATCCACCTGTCCGCCGTCCTTCGACACGGTCAGCGGCTCCTTGGGGTCCTTGCCGATGATATCGCCTTTCTCCCCTTTCTGGAACCACTTGTCGGCCTTGGCACCGAGTCCCGGTGTCTCAGCATGCTCCAGCAGCGTGTAGCCGAGAATCTTGCCTTCGGGGTCGAAACCCACGAGCACCTTCAGGTCACCGCCGAAGCCACCGGAAGTTGATTCCACGGCAGCACCGAGGTCCTTGCCCTGGGCGTCCTTCGTCTGGTAGATGATATAGGTGAGTTCCTTACCCTTGGCATCGTTCTGTCTGACAGTGTCGGTCTTGGCGACCGTAATGTCGCTGACACACATCACGCTCTTGATACCATCGGCCAGTGCCTTCGCCTTCTGGTCGTTGATAGGACCTTCCGTCAAGTGGTTCACGTAAGCGAGGATACCACCCATGATGACTGCCACTCCCGTGAGCACCAGCACCATATTTGTCAAAGATGATTCTAATTTCTTCATATCTCTGGTCCTCCTTTAGTTCTTGGCAGGCACTTCACCGAAGCGCTTGGGTTTCACATAATTATTAATAAGCGGCGTGAAGGCGTTCATAATCAGGATGGCGAACGACATACCCTCTGGGTAGGCACCCCAGTTACGGATGACAACCGTGAGGAAACCGATGGCCACACCGTAGATCAGCTGTCCTTTCGGCGTCATCGGAGAGGTCACATAGTCCGTAGCCATGAAGATGGCACCCAGCATCAGACCGCCGGAGAGGATCACCGAGACGGGATCGGCATAGACGGGATTAGCCAGATGGAGCAGACCGGCGAACACGAATACCGTGCAGATGATCGACACTGGGATGTGCCAGGTGATGATCTTCTTCCACAGCATATAGGCCAGACCGAGCAACAGGGCCAGCGCACAGATCTCACCCATCGCACCGGCACCGTCGGGATGGTTACCGATGAAGAGGTCGAGCGACGAGGGCAACTGTGAGAGCACATCAGGATTGCCGTCTTTGATGGCCTGCTTCATCAGGGCCAGCGGCGTGGCACCTGTCTCGGCATCGAGATAACTGCCAAGCTGTCCCACACGGGGCCACGTGGTCATCTGTGCAGGGAAGGCCACGAGCAGGGCGGCACGACCCACGAGCGCAGGGTTGAAGAGGTTGTTGCCCAAGCCGCCGAACGACATCTTGGCCACACCGATGGCGAAGAGCGCACCGATGAGGATGATCCAGACGGGGAGGTTTGAAGGCAGGTTGAAAGCCAGGAGCAGACCCGTGAGGATGGCAGAGCCGTCCAATACTGTGTTACGCTCCTGCTTCAGGATATACTTGCTGATAGCCCACTCAAAGAAGACGCAGGCAGCCACACTCGTCGCGGTGACGACCACAGAGCCGAGACCGAAGAAGTAGAACGACACGAGCAGCGCAGGCATCAGGGCGATGATGACGCCGTACATATTGCGCTCTACGGTATCCGTTCCGTGTGCGTGTGGCGATAATGATACAATCAGTTTCATTTTCTATTATACAATTTGACTATTCCACAATTTGACTATTTCTTAGCTGCCGCTGCACGGGCACGGATGATGCCCATGACGGTTGACTTGCCCTGACGGATGTTGTCGAGCAGCGGACGATGGGCCGGACAAGTGAACTGGCAGGAACCGCACTCGATGCAGCTGACGATGTCCTCGCGCTCGGCGCGCTCCCAGTTCTTCACCTCCGAGATCTTGGCCAGCAGATAGGGCTCCAGACCCATCGGACAGGCACCCACGCACTTGGCACAGCGGATACAGGGCTGTGGCTCCTTGCGACGTGCCTCGTCGTCGGAGATAATCGTCACGGAGTTGGTTCCCTTGCAGATAGGCACCTCGGTGGAGGTCAGCGCCTTACCCATCATCGGACCACCGGCCAGCAGTTTGTTGTCGCCCTCCGGCATACCGCCGCAGGCATCAATCAGCTCCTGCATCGGCGTACCCATACGGACGAGGAAATTGCTGGGTTTCTGGAGTTTCTTACCTGTTACGGTGGTATAGCGCTCGAAGAGTGGTTTGTTCTTCATAACTGCCTCATACACAGCATAGGCAGTCCCCACATTCTGAACTATTGCTCCAACGTTGACAGGGATGGCGGGAGGTGCAGGCACCTGACGGCGGATAACGGCATCCACCAGCTGTTTCTCACCACCCTGCGGATAGCGCTGTTTCAGGGGAACGACCTCGACGCTATAGGCAGAGCCGGCGAACTTCTCGGCGCATTTCTTCGTGAGCAGTTCGATGGCGGGCATCTTATTGGTCTCGATACCGATATAGCCCGTGTTGACCTTGGCGCCCTTCATCAACAGTTCCAGTCCGACGAGAATCTCATCGGGATGCTCCATCATCAGACGGAAGTCGGCTGTGATATACGGCTCGCACTCAACGGCATTGATAATCACGCACTCGGCCTTTGCCGTAGGCGGAGGTGTCAGTTTGATGAAGGTGGGGAAGCAGGCGCCGCCCATACCCACGACACCGGCGGTCTTGATGCGGTTGACAATCTCCTCGGGTGTCAGTTCGGGATGAGCCTCAACCGTCTCCAGCTTGTCGGAGCGGTCAATGCTCTCCTCCCACTCGTCACCTTCCACATTGACAATAATCACAGGCTTGCGATAGCCAGTAGCGTCGATAGCGGTATCGATCTTGAAGACAGTACCACTGACAGACGAATAGATCGGAGCAGAGACGAAACCACCAGCCTCTGCCAGCAGCGTGCCGACCTTCACCTTGTCGCCCTTGGCAACGACAGGCTTGGCCGGGGCACCGATATGCTGGCTCAACGGGAAGATGGCCTGTTTCGGAAGCGCAGCCACCTGCGTGACGGCATCATTGCTCAGTTTGTTTTCTTCGGGGTGTACACCACCTATGCGGAATGTTCTGATATTCATGCTTTTGCCTCCTCTTTCTTTTCTGGTTCAACATTAGCCTTCGGGGCCTCGGCGGTCTTCTCGGCTGGAGCGGCCTTCGGAGCAGCGGGCTCCTTGGGTTTCGGAGCAGGCGGCGGTGTGGGGAAGTTGACATCGACGATGGCGTGCTTCGGACATACCGTAACGCACTTGCGGCAGAGACGGCACTTCGTATGGTCGATATAGGCGAGGTTGTTCTCTACGGTAATCGCACCGAAGTTACACTCCTTCTCACACTTGCCGCAACCGATACAGCTGACGGCACAAGCCTTCATGGCCACCGGCCCCTTGTCCTTGTTGACGCAGGAGACAAACACTCTCCTCCCCTTCGGTCCTTTCTTGCGAAGCTCGATGATGCCGCGCGGACAAGCCTTGACACAGCTGCCGCATGACGTACATTTCTCTTCATCGACCTCGGCGATACCTGTCTCCGGATTGATGTGGATGGCATCAAACTGACAAGCTTCGACACAGTCACCACAACCCAGGCAACCGAAGCCGCAAGCGGTTTCACCAGCACCACAGGCGTGCATGGCAGCACACGTACGAAGACCGGCATACTCGGCAATGCGAGGACGATGCTCGCAAGTGCCATTACATCTCACTACAGCCACCATCGGCTCAGTATTGGCAATCGCCATACCAAGCAGATCGGCCACCTTTCCCATCGTATCGGCACCGCCTACTGGACAGAACAGCCCGTCGAGGCTACCTGCATCAGCACCCTTGACGAGCGCATCGGCCATACCGCTACAACCTGGGAATCCACATCCGCCACAGTTGGCACCAGGCAGCACTTCACCGACCTGGGCAATGCGGGGATCCTCATAGACAGCGAATTTCTTGGAGGCTGCGAACAGAACGACAGCTGCTATCAGGCCGATAGCACCCAAGACAATCACTGCAATCAAGATGAAATCCATAATGCTTTGATATTTGTTTTAGTTGTTATTAAATTGTTTCAAGTTCAAAAGCCATCTTCCGGCGGATGCGGTCACGACAGAGCCAGAGCACAGCGTAATAGGGCACCAGCGCAGCAAGCCCGGAAAAGGCAGCGGCTCCCTCGTTACCCGTAAGCCAGAGCACGGCCACCAATACGGCCACCAGCACGACGAACGGCAGGCCAAAGCCCAACAACAGCGCACTGCCAGCCACATCACTGGAGGCACTGACCACCACGGCATCACCTTTCTTGAGCGTCTCGGCATGAGGTACAGCCAGCACATCGACAATCTTCTCCTTCGATTCCGAAGCATTGCAATGGGCAGCCACCTTACAGGCTGCACATGCCGACGTCTGAAGGATACGAACCTTCACACAACCTTTCTCTACCGATTCTACAATTCCTGAATGACTTATTTTAGTATGCACTTTGCAAAGGTACGATAATCTGATGAAAAAACAAAGTAAAAACAATGTTTTTTCGTAAAAAGATTCGTAATCGTTTGCAGTTACAAAAGATTTTTTATACTTTTGCCACGATTTAAGCAACAAGAACAATGAAAACCAGCGAACAGACACTGCAACAGATTGAGCGCACACTGCGCAAGACCATCGAAAAGTTTCCTGCCACAGAAGAGGCTACTGTCATGACCGACATCCATCTCCGTGTCACTCAGGAGACGGGTGAACTGACTGTCTATAACGACGATGACGCGGAGATCACACGCAGTGTCATCGAACAATGGATCGACAACAAGGACGATGACTTCTATCACGAGATTGCACCCGCATTGCGGAAAAGCATCGAGAAACAGAAGGACGCCATCGAGCAGATGTCGATTCTGAAGCCTTTCTCCTTCGTTCTGGAACAGGACGACAAGGAAGCCGTCGAGGAACTGTACCTGGTGGATGACGATACCGTTATCATCGACCCGGACCTGATGGAAGGCCTGGACGAAGACCTTGACAAGTTCCTTGAGAAACTGCTGAAAGACTAGTCCTCTGCCCTACTCCAGCTTTGTCTCACGAAGGACAAAGTGGCGCGAGGCGTCAACGTAATAGATTTCTTCCGACTGGGTCTTATTCTGCGTCTTGGAATAATCGAGCAGGTGGATCTCATAATCGCTGGTAATCGAGAAGAACTGCACAAACTCCTCCGGACTGATATCGTCAGCCTTGTCCTCTATGGCATACAGACAGATCTTATCTACAGGCACATAGTCATCGTCGAGCGAATAGAGCCACAGGGAATACTGGTGGCCTGACTGTACTTCCTCTACGGCTACCAATATCAGACGGGCACCAACACTCTCCGGCAGACAAGCCGCCTTATAGTGGGTCGTGACACTGAGGTTCATGAACTGCGCGATCTCAGGCTGAACCTCGGAAAAGCCGGGCAGATACTTCACGAAGTCCTCCGTATAGCTGATAGGGAGCGTCTGCATGGAGAGACTGTCATAGAAAAGCTTCAGCGGGTTGTCGGATGTCTCCAGGTTGACGCCCTGCAATTTCAGTTTCTCCTTGACCTCAACGGACTTTATACTGTCAAGCTTATGCTGCAGCTCCTCGGGCGACATCTGTTTCCTGCCCCCACACGACACAGCCAGCATGGCCAAAACCGACAACCAACACCATGATTTCATAAGCGGATCATTTAAAGTTTTACCTTCTTCTTCGCCACGCGGCTCTCATTCTGCAGGCGATCGAGGGCCGTAACAGCGAACACCCATTTCTGGTCACCGTCCTTATAAGGCAACTTGACGAAAGTATTCGATGTGATGGCGTAGATCTTGGAAGGGTCATTGATGTTGACTGCCTCCCCTTTGGCAAACCGATAGACCACGTATTTCACGGCCTCATCGTCCCAGCTGCGGGCCTTGGGCGCCGTCCAGAACAGCACATAGTCATTGTCGATCCATACAGGCTTCAGGCGCTTTACTTTCTTCGGGGCCTTCCCGTCGATGAAAGGCATCTCTGGCTGAAGGGCCGGATACTTCCAATACACATTCCGCAAGTTGGTGCCGTAATTACCTACATTATCGACCACGGCCTTTGCGTACCAGAGCACAGAACCCTTCACATTCGGCAACTGACGATGCAACTCCATCTTGGCCGGCAACTGGTGCATCTGCGGGTTCTTCGGATCGGCATGCTTCACTGTGCGTTCCACGTCCTCACCGATGATGAGCGGACGCGCTCCGGCATACTGGTTCCACCACTTGATAAGGGTGTCATAGTCGGCAGCCTTATGTCCGATCTCCCAATAGATCTGGGGGACACAATAGTCCAGCCAGCCATTGTTCACCCACAGCAGCACGTCGGCATAGAGATCGTCGTAGTTCTGCAGACCGTTGGTATTACTGCCAATCGAAGAGCTGCGCTTGTTGCGGTAGATGCCGAAGGGCGAGATGCCGACTTTCACCCAGGGCTTTGTCTGATGAACCGTCTTGTAGAACTGTTCTATAAAGAGGTTCACGTTATAGCGGCGCCAGTCACGCTGGTCCTTGATGCCGTTGGAATGATCCTGGAACAGCTCGTCATCAGGGATGCCCTCCCCCTTTACCGGATAGGGATAGAAATAGTCGTCCATGTGGATGCCATCCACGTCATAGCGGCTCACGATGTCACGGGCCACCTCACAGATATAGTCACGATTCTCAGGAATACCCGGATTAAGGATAAAGAGCTCGTCGTAGGCAAAACAGTTCATCGGCTTGCGCACGGCTATATGCTTCGGGGAAAGCTGACGCGTGCCCTTGGTCTTTGCCCTGTAGGGATTGATCCACGCATGCAGTTCCATCCCACGCTTATGACACTCGGTGATCATCCACTGGAGCGGGTCCCAATAGGGGTTCGGCGCCATGCCCTGGGTACCTGTCAAGAAACGGCTCCAAGGCTCAATCTTACTCTCGTAAAGGGCATCACACTCAGGACGGACCTGGAAGATAATCACATTGACACCGTCTTTCTGGAGCTCGTCGAGCTGATAGGTCAGCGTCTGCTGCATCTTTACGGTACCCATACCCTGGAACTGACCGTTGACACACTGTATCCAGGCGCCACGCATCTCACGTTTCTGAGCCTCGACTGCGATCGCGAGCAGAAGCATCAAACTGAACAGTATTGTTTTCTTCATCTTTAAAATAGTTTTTTCCTATGTTTACGTGCCTCCTCGAGGGAGATGATTTCTTCTTGCTGATGCTGATAATCCTCACGAAGGTGCTGATACTTCTCCGTCAGGTCGCGCTCCATCTGCACGCCGTCATTCATCAGACGGACGGCAACAAGGGCATTCTGCGAGGCATCCTTCATCCAAACGACAGGCCCCGAATAGACGGGGGCGATCTTCAGGGCAACATGCAGTTCGCTGGTTGTGGCCCCGCCAATCATGATGGGGATATTCAGTCCCGCCTTCTGCAGTTCGCGCGCCACGTTGACCATCTCTTCCAGACTGGGGGTTATCAGACCACTCAGTCCGATGATATCCACATGTTCCTCGACGGCTTTCCTCACGATCTGCTCGGCCGGCACCATCACACCCATGTCGATAATCTCATAGTTATTGCAGGCCATCACCACGCCAACGATATTCTTACCGATATCGTGAACGTCGCCCTTGACTGTTGCTAGAAGCACCTTTCCTGCATGGGCGGCCCCTTCCGTCTTCTCGGCTTCGATATAGGGCTGAAGAATACCTACGGCCTGCTTCATGGTACGGGCGGTCTTCACCACTTGGGGCAGGAACATCTTACCCTCACCGAAACGCTGTCCGACGAGGTTCATCCCTGCCATCAGCGGACCTTCAATAATATCGACGGCACGCGGATAAGTCCGAAGTGCCTCCTGCAGGTCGGTCTCAAGATAGTCGCCCACACCCTTGACAAGTGCCTGAATCAACCGATCCTCGACAGGCATTGCCGACCTGTCGCCACTTCCTTCCGAAGCAACGGCAGCACCATCCTGAGCACTGGTCTTCTGCGCTTCCATCATACTGTCTGCAAGGGTCGTCAGATGTTCTGCAGCAGCAGTGGAACGGTTCAGGATCACGTCCTCGATGATACAAAGCTGTTCTTTAGGTATATCTTCATAAGACACTCGCGATGAGGGATTTACGATTCCGAAATCCATTCCGTTTTGAATGGCATGATAGAGGAACACCGCATGCATCGCCTCACGGATATAGTTGTTCCCGCGGAAGGAGAAGCTGAGGTTACTGACCCCGCCACTGACATGCGCCCCAGGCAGGTGCTGTCTTATCCATCCGGTAGCACGGATAAAGTCAGCGGCATAGCTGTCATGTTCCGGCATCCCCGTAGCCACAGCCAGCACATTCGGATCGAAGATGATATCCAACGGATTCATACCCACCTGTCCGGTAAGCAACCGATAGGCACGCGCTGCTATCTCGATACGGCGCTCGTACGTGGTGGCCTGTCCCTGTTCGTCAAAACACATGACGACGACAGCAGCCCCGTAGCGCTTCACGTCACGGGCATGTTCAAGGAACTTTCCCTCACCCTCCTTCAGGGAGATGGAGTTGACGATGCTCTTTCCCTGGACACATTTTAGTCCGGCCTTGATGACCTCCCAGTCGGAGGAGTCGATCATCACCGGCACACGGGCTATATCGGGCTCTGCCGCAATCCGATTCAGGAAATTCACCATCTCCGCCTTGGCGTCGAGCAGGCCGTCGTCCATATTGATGTCTATGACGAGCGCCCCGTCCTCCACCTGTTTGCGCGCAATGGCGAGTGCCTCGTCATAATGCTTCTCCTTGATCAGCCTGAGGAACTTGCGCGAGCCTGCCACGTTACAGCGTTCACCGACATTGACGAACTTCACGTCGGGCGTGACGTCAAGCAGTTCCAGACCACTGAGCCACATTGTCTGCGGACGAGCCACTGGCCGATGAGGGGCCTTACCTGCTACCAGCGGACCGTAGGCAGCTATGAAGGTCTCGTCAGTACCGCAGCAGCCACCTATGATGTTTACCAGTTCTTCATCCACGAGCTCCCCCATCTTCGGTGCCATCGTCTCAGCCGTCTCATCGTATAGGCCGAGAGAATTAGGGAGTCCGGCATTCGGGTAGGCAGATATATAATAAGGTGCACGACGGGCCAGTTCACGGAGGAACGGTCTCATCTGTGTCGCCCCAAACGAACAGTTCAGTCCGACGGAGAAGACAGGATAGTTGCTGATACTGGCCAGGAAGGCGTCAAGCGTCTGTCCGCTGAGCGTACGGCCGGCAAGGTCGCTGACCGTTACCGAAAGCATGATGGGAATCTCGACACCACGCTGCTGCATCACGCGCATAGCGGCATCGATACCGGCTTTTGCATTCAGGGTATCGAAGATGGTCTCGATGAGCAGGGCATCCACCTCACCCTCGACCAGAGCGTCCATCTGCTCGACATAGGCAGCAAGGAGCTCGTCGTAGTCCATGTCCCTGGCAGCCGGATTGCTGACATCGGGCGACATTGAGCACGTCTTGTTGGTAGGTCCGACCGACCCCGCAACGAAACGGGGCTTGTCTGGTGTCGAGAACCGATCGGCCACCTGTCTGGCAAGCCTGGCCCCGGCAAGCGCCATCTCACGGGCCTCGTCTTCCAGATGATAGTCGGCCTGGGAGATGCGTTGGCTGCTGAAGGTGTTTGTGGCAATGATATCGGCACCTGCCTCAAGGTACTTGCGGTGAATGTCGGTGACGACGTCGGGTCTTGTCAGCGAGAGCACATCGTTGTTGCCCTTCAGCTGCCCGGCAAGATTCGCAAAACGGTCTCCACGGAAGTCTGCCTCCGTGAGACCGTAGGTCTGTATCTTCGTCCCCATCGCACCGTCGAGGATGAGGATCCGTTGTCTGATGATATCGTTAAGCCCTTTCAATGATATGTTGTCTTTGTATTAATAATGCTTCATGACGCGGTCCATCTCGCGCCGGTCCTCCTTCTCCTTCAGGGTCTGGCGCTTGTCGTACTCTTTCTTTCCCTTGCAGAGAGCGATATCCATCTTGGCCCGTCCCTTGTTGTCTATGAAGACCAGCAGCGGAACGATGGTGTAGCCCGTCTGCTTCGTGGCACTTTCCAGTGCGCGGATCTCCTTCTTGGTAAGCAAGAGTTTCCTGTCGCGCTTCATCTCATGGTTGTTGTACGAACCGTAGAAATAGGGACTCACATTCATGCCCTTCACCCACAGTTCACCATTGATCACCACACAATAGGTATCCACAAGACTGGCCTTGCCGAGACGGATACTCTTAATCTCCGTCCCTGTCAGTACGATACCGGCTGTATAGGTATCTATAAAGAAGTACTCAAACGAAGCCTTCTTGTTTTTGATCTGTACCGGACTCTTCTTCCTGAGCTGTTCTTGTTCCTTGTTCATTGGATTGTAGCAAATTTCTCAAGATGATCGTCAATATAGTGGGCTATGTCGTCGGTCCACGCTTCCTCGTTCTCCACGAACTGGTCGTCGAGGTCATCGAAGTCGGGGAACTGTTCGAAGAGTGCCATGAACTCCTCGTCGGTACAGTCCTTCTCGATTTCCTCCCGGTGCTTCAGCCAAAGCGTATGTGCCTCATAGATCAGCTTCGACGGCCCGCGCATGTCCCACAGTCTCAGCACCTTTGCCAGCGGGTTCTTGAAGATGAAGGGCCCGTAGCCGTTGTGAATCAGCTGCACGAAGCCGCCGTCCATCACCTCCTGGTGCAGCACGTCCCATGCAAGGAGCGTCAGCTGGTCCGTATTCAGTTCCGCCATCGTTTCCGGTGTCAGTTCACCGCCTATGGCATCATAGATAGCCTTCACGAAAACATTGACGAAAGCATCCATGCCCTCCATCGCTGCCTGCTGAAGATCAGCATCTTTCACAATCACTTCTTTCATCGTCTATCTCATTCAGGTAAGTTCATATACACCCGTTGGCAACTGGCGGCGCAGCACTTCGAGCTCCAGGTCCTTCCCGGGCACGATGCCGTAGCTTCTGAGTATCGCCTCGACGGTCTTGCGGGCCAGCTCAGGGTGATTGTTCTCCTCACTAAGATGGCAGAGCCATACGTGCTTCAGGTGTTCTGTCATATTCTCGGCCAAGGCCGTGCCGCAGTTCTTGTTCGACAGGTGGCCGGTACCGCTTAGGATACGCTTCTTCAGGTAGTCAGGATAAGGACCGCCGAGCAGCATCTCCTCATCATGGTTGGCCTCGATCACCAGATAGTCGGCTGCGGCAATACGCGCCTTGATGTCGTCGGTGATACTGCCTACGTCGGTGATTATCACGAAGGTGATGCCCTCAGCCTGGATCTCATAGCCCACATTCTCACTTGCATCATGCGGCACGACGAACGGCAGCACTGAGAAATCACCCAACTGGAACCGCTGTCCGGGGACGATCTCCATCTTCCGCTCTGGCGCTACCTTGCGGGTAATACAATAGTTGTGGTCGATACCATTATGCACCTTCTGGGTGGCATAGACCGGCACCTTGTATTCGTGACTGAAAGAACCTACCGACTTGATATGGTCAGCATGGTCATGCGTGACAAGCACATGATGCACACTGCCCAACTGAATACCGTAGTCCTTGCAATGTTTCTTCAGTGTCCTTATGCCGACACCGATATCTATTATAAGAGCGTCTGTCGCGGTGCCAAGGTAATAGCAATTACCACTGCTGCCGCTGGCAAACGAAATGAATTTCAGCATCTGATTATATATTTTCGTGCAAAGGTACAAAAATTATACGAAAAGACATCGGCTTTTCACATAAATTATATCTTAGAAAGGCATTCCTACTGCAAAGTGGAAGGCCAAGTCACGGCTAAGGCGGGGATGAATAGCTGGATAGTGGTCTTCCGCCTCGGTCTGGTAGGCTGGATTGACGGCTTTCATGCCAAGGTCGAAGCGGAGTACGAAATAATCGAAGTTCAACCGTAGGCCAAGACCATAGCTGACAGCCATGTCGTTGATAAGGCCCTTCAAGGTGAACTGTCCGCCTGGCTGCACGTCATACTGCCGTAACGTCCAGATATTACCGGCATCGACGAAGAAGGCACCGTTGAATTTCCAGAACAGGTGCGTACGGTATTCCAGGTTAAGGTCGAGTTTCATGTCTCCCGTCTGGGTGATAAAGTTGATCCGGCCGTCCTTGTCCTTATAGCTGCCTGGTCCAAGACTGCGCACCGTCCAGCCTCTCACACTGTTTGCACCGCCCGAGAAATAGCGTTTCTCAAAGGGCAGCACATTGGAATTGCCATAGGGATAGGCAATGCCAAGACCGACATGGACGATGAGCTGGTCGTTGGTACCCTCGCCGAGCAGATTGCGCGAGTAGTCCAGGTCTGCTTTCACATACTGCGCATATGCTATGTCAAAGACCTTGTACTGACCGTCTTCATTCCTTGAGCCACCGAAGGCGGATGTATAGAGATTCAGAAGATTGCCCGCTGTTTCTATATTGGTTTTCAGGGCGAAGCGGCCGTTGCTGTAAGCGTAGCCGAAGCCTGTCTTCATGATAAACAGGTCGCGGTAATTGTAACTTAATATCGCATTCGAATTGGATGTGTTATCCAGGTATTCGCGCTGGAAGGTACTACTGATCCAAGGCATAAACACGTAGTTCAGGTCAACAAGGTCAACCCGATAGTTGTCACGATGATTCCGAGGCTGCCACTTGTAGCGCCACGCCGCGGAAAGTACACGGCGATGGAACTCGGGACGGTCTTGTGAGTCGTACATCACAGAGACCTCACTTGTCGCTACGATCCTGCGGCGTATCTGCTGACTAAGGAAAGGCAGGATGAAACGGGGGAAGGACAGACGACCCTCTATACTGTACTCAAAGAAGTCCTGGTTGCTGTATCCTTCAAGTCCCCGAATAGCCTCATAGGCACCGCGCAGCTTCATGCTGAAGGTCTCCGAGCCATGGAAGAAATTACGGTTCTGGTAGATCAGAGAGGCGGCAGCACCCAGATCGCCTGCTGTATTTGTGCCCTCTGGCTGGAAACTGATGGTTGAGGGCTTGTTGGTCTGGATCATGATCCTCGTGTCGAGCAACGTCGTATCAGGAACAGGCTGGAAACTGATGTTCGTATATCTTACCGCCCCCAAACGTCCGAAATGATTATAGGTGTTCTGCAAGTCACTCGCAGAATAGTAGTCCCCAGAATGCAGGAACGTGTTCTCCCGAAGTACCGATTCGCGCAAGTGGATCACGGAGTCGCCGACCGCGCTGCTGACGAAATTCAGGTCTCTGATCATATAGCGGCTGTGCAGCGTGTCGGAAGCCTCACTGTCCGGGCGATAGGGATGCAGTATCATCGCAAGATCGACCGTATGGCTGTCGGCATCTTTACGGGCCCGATAGGTGATAAACTCCTTATGGAAACGGAAATAGCCGAGGTCCTGAAGATAACGCGTAATCTCGGAACGTTCTGCGTTCAGCATGTCTGTACTGAACTGCATACCCTCCTGCAGCAAGGAGTGACGGTCCTTCAGGAAATCAGCAATCACGGAGTCCTGAATATCGCGCACCAGATGCTGAACGACATAGGGCTTCCCTGGCCGCAACACATAGATGGCGTCTGCCTTCTTCTTGTGCTTGTCAAGATACAGGCTCACCTCGGCATCAAGATATCCCTTGTTCTGCAGGGCCATCTGCAGATCCTCACATGTCTGACGCGCCAGGACGGAATCATAGATGACGGGGGCCTCTCCCATGGAACGGAGCATTTTGTTCAACCACGTACTGTCCTTGCCCGCCATGGCATAGACGCCAAGGGGGATCTTCAGGGTAGAAAACCAGCGTGAATTGGTCTTCTGGCGCACGTAGGCTTTCATCTGCGACGGGTTGATATCCTTGTATTTGCCGTCCATTACGACCTTTACCTTGTCGAGCATATAGGTCTCGTCAGGTAAGTCGCGCGAGGCTGAACAGGCACATAGCAACATGCCTGTCAACAGGGTGAGAAACTGGCAAATATGAGACTCCTTCATCAATATTCTAGCTTGCAAGTTGCAAATTTACGAATAATTTCTTAACTTTGCCACGGAATCAACGATTTTTTTCAAAATGATATCGAAAAATCAAGTGAAATACATCCGCCAGCTGGAACAAAAGAAATACCGTAAGCGGGAAGGACTCTTCGTTGCTGAAGGCACGAAGGTCGTTGGCGACCTGCTGAAGCATCACCAGCCCAAGGCACTGTATGCAACAGATGAATGGCAGGCCCATACAGGTATCTCCTGCACGACCGTCACCGAAGAGGAGCTGCAGCGCATCAGCTTCCAACAGCATCCCCAGCAGGTGATGGGCCTCTTCCCTATTCCCAGCCAGACTGCCGTAATCAGTTTCAGCGGCACGCTCGTACTGGCACTCGACGGTGTACAGGACCCCGGCAACCTCGGTACCATTATCCGGATTGCCGACTGGTTCGGCATCGCGACGATTGTCTGTTCTGAAGATACGGCCGACGCGTGGAACCCCAAGGTTATCCAGGCCACGATGGGAAGTATTGCCCGCGTGAATATTGTCTATACAAACCTCCTTGACACCATCGACGCCCTTCCGCCCGACTATCCCATATACGGAACACTCCTCGACGGAGAGAACATCTACACACAGCCACTGTCAGCAGAAGGACTCATTATCATGGGCAATGAAGGAAACGGCATCTCCGAGGCGGTACGTGCAAAGGTCAACCGGCGACTGCTCATCCCCGACTTTCACCAGGGGGAGACTGCCGACAGTCTCAATGTGGCCATTGCCACGGCTATCACCTGCTCGGAGTTCAGGCGCAGACAGGCCTAGCATCACAGTCTGCTTTTTTAAAGCGAATCCAGACGGTCGGCATAGAGCTCCCTTGATGCTTCTCCACGCTCATCGTCGGTCATGTCTATTTTCGGGTGGATGTCCATCGGCTCCAAGTTGAAGCCTATCCGATTCAGATTCTGGTTGGTATAGGTGAGCTGTGCACCAAAAAGACAGATGGTCCATGATATCTGCACCCAGAGCATGAACAGCGGCAGTGCGGCGAAAGAGCCGTAGATGGCATTATAGCTCGTCACCCAGATCTGAGAGTATATATAGGACAACTGAAGCAATTGCATTGCCACACCTGCAAGGATGCCGGGCAGGATGGCACATGAGAACTTCACCTTCGTATTTGGCATATAAACATATAGCCAGATGAAGAGCAACGACATTAATATATAAGGTGAATAGTCAAGCAACAGATGAACCGCCGGTCCCAACACCAGGATGTCGTCCATCTTTGCCTCTAACGTCGCCATGAAGATCGATATACCCGTTGACACGATGATGATGATCGGGAACAGGAAGAACATGGCCAGATAATTAGTCAACGAACGGATGATTGGACGCGAATTGTCCACCTGCCAGATCTGATTGAATGTCTCCTCGATATTATTGACAAGCATCAGGACGGTATAGAGCATGAAAAGCAGACCGATGCCAAGGAATATCCCACTTTTCGTGTGTACCAGATAACTGTTCACGAAACCGATAATCACCTCTGCCACCTGCGGCTGTGACTGCAAGGCATCCCGGAACCACAGCTCGATATACTTGTTGTAGCCAAAGCCGCGGGCGATCGCAAAGACCACCGCAAGAATCGGCACGATGGCAAGCAACGTCGAGTAAGTAAGGGCCGAGGCCTGCGTCATCACCCGCTTCTCTGTAAAGAAACGGATGGTCAGATACACCTTGCGAACCACTTCCTTCATGACTGATGACACAATTTGCTACATAATAAAAAAGAAAGCACCGCCCCTATAAGCCGGGTTCTGTACCGTGCAAGCACGGCGTCTGTCATTTATCTAGTCCATGGGTCACCCCATGGCTCAAGCGTTCTACCCTCCGCCGTATGAGCCCCGGCCGTGTTGCATTGCTGCTCAGGCCTTCGTCAACTCGGGCGGGCAACCCTCTGTCGGTCGGTTTACATGAACTTGCAGCCCCCAGCGGACACAGCCCGATGATCACCCATCGGCTGGTGGTCTCTTACACCACCTTCTCACCCTTACC
>ODAJ012156355.1_pt1 | contig 20447 bp, 20 predicted proteins | sample 1539241 | NCBI WGS metagenome assembly ODAJ01 (sample SAMN02144231, study PRJEB22623) | gut metagenome | biome: sheep rumen | host: Ovis aries | place: New Zealand | reverse complement strand
CCATCGATCATATCCTCCTTAGCGCCAAGCTCGGATATGTTCATAGCGACACCAATCTTTCTCATCCAGTTCTCCATAGCCTTAAGACCTTCCTCTGCCACCTGTTCATCGGATGATCCATCAAGTGATACATTCCACACTTCTTCGGCAAATCTCTTAAACTTCTTCACTCCGTAAGGCATTATGTAACGATAATAAGGCAGTGAAACAGCCGATAACGTCATGCCATGCGTAGCATCGGTATAAGCGCCCACAGACTGTCCGATCATATGAACCATCCAGTCGGTGGACTTTCCTCTGGAAATAAGTGTGTTCAGCGCCCAGGTTGCTGTCCACATGATATTTGATCTCGCTTCATAATCCTCCGGATTCTCCACCGCTATGAGAGAACTATGGATCAGGGATTTCATCAGTGCCTCTGCGATATAGTCGCTCGTATTATCATCCTCTCCGGAGAAATACTGTTCGCAGATATGATTAAAGATATCATAGATGCCTGCAACCATCTGTCTCTTCGGGAGAGAAAAAGTAAACTTTGGATTCAGGATAGAAAACTTTGGCATTACCTCTTCCCCGAAAACATGTCCTATCTTCAGTTTCTGCTCATGATTGGTTATTACGGCACCTGCGTTCATTTCAGAGCCGGTTCCGGCCATGGTAAGGATACATCCGACAGGAAGGATGTCGCATGTGGGTTCCTCAAACCTGATATAGTATTTATCCCATGGATCTTCATCACAGTTCACCGATACGGAAACAGCCTTGGCATAATCACAGCAGGATCCTCCGCCTACGGCAAGAAGCAGATCTGTCTTATTGTCCCTCGCAATTTTAATCCCATCACGAAGTTTCTCTATAGTGGGATTCGGCATTACGCCCGCATCCTCTATTATGTTTTTCCCATTGTCCTTCAGGATCTTTACGATCTCATCATATATACCGTTTTTCTTGATGGATCCGCCTCCATAGATCAGCTGAACATTTTTCCCATACTTGGGAAGTTCATCATTCAGATACTTAAGGGAGTCATCCCCAAAATATAGTTTTGTTGCATTCTTGTAGCTGAAATTACCTAACATTGTTCTTCCTCCGATCTTTATTATTATTTCAGTTTCAATCCGTCCTTAAAGGCTTCGCCTGCTCTGTCCTCAAAATCAAAAGACTTCGCCGCTTCTGAAGCTGTTTATGCTCCGACACTTAAACTGATCGTAACGTCACCGTTTCCGAAAATATCTTCAAGTTCTTTTTCATCAAGTCCCGTGATCTTTCCCAGCCTCGTATATGCCCAGGAATTTGAACCGTAAAAGATGACTATCTGGTTTCCTGAATAAAGTACAATGTCACCCGGACTCGTAGTCGTCTGACTGTCATTTCGCGGAAGAGAAGTACCAATACTTCCGACCTGTTCGAATCCCCCATACATGGACATATTGATATTCATACCGTATCCGGCAAGATCTTTGAGCGCATCCACACTCTCGTTATCTTCCCATTCAACAGATAGTCTTCTGTCTCCGACCGAAAGGAGTAACTTATCCATAACTACCACCTCTTCTTTTGATTCTTCTTGTTCCGGCTTTCCATCGATGCCATCTTTCAGTGAAGTTGGCAAAGCCATCTCTTCTGCCTCTTTGGGAAGCTCTTCCTGTCCAACCATTGAAACCGCACTATCATTTGACGTTATCCCTGCACACGCTGAGATCACAAACATCATCATGATCATACAAATAACGATCTTTGCTCTTTTCATTCATCCACCTTTATGATGCTACAGTAGCCTTTATTATGGTATCAAGCGCAGCAGTGTTTACTGCCATACCTCGTACCCTCATTATATTTGCTTGACGGATTCTTCGCTAATGAATAAAATGAATATCGTGATATTCCAAAACGGAATGTCACAAGGAGGACTGTTTTCTTATAAAAAAAACCGAAAGCATTTGCTTTCGGTTTTTTTGTCAAATGGACCTGGTGGGCACCCCCTATGGTACAGGGGGACGGGGTTCCTGGTCCAAAATGAATTTCAATTTCACGATTTAATCCATCCACTGATACAGGCCTCCCCTTTTATTTTTCTATGAATTCTTTTATTTCCCGGGCGATTCTCTCATACTCATAATAATGGATATTATGTCCGCAATCAAGTTCCACGGATCTGCAGTTTGGAAGCTCTGAAGCAAACTTTTTCGGCGCCTCTCCGAGGTTTCCGGGACCGTTTGAAATAAACATAAGCATCTTTTGTGCCGGCATGGATTTTTGATTGATTTCCTCACAGGCTTTTGGAATTGCCAGTGTTTCATTCACAACGTCACAATTCACTGCCTTTTTTGCGGCAAGTGCCTTATACACCTTTTTCTCATCTTCGCTTAAGGTCGGAGAAATCGCCCCGTCCGTATAGAAAAATCGAATCAGGCCCATTTTTCTTGCAAGCCCGGCATTCTTTTCATACCTTACGGTACCTTTAAAATCAAAATCATCATAAAATCCCGGAACCACCATATCAAGCCCCACTATAGCCTCGACCTCATCCGGATAATTCTGCGCCCACAGAATGGCCTCAAGTCCCGACATGGAGTGCGGGCAGAGAATGTACGGGCCGTCTATACCGGCTTTGGAAAGCACATCCCTGTCCTGCGCAAGCATTTTATCGAACGACCTTTCCTCATCCACCACATCACTGAAACCATATCCGAATTTTTCAATCACAACAACCCGGTAATCTTCTTCCAGCAGGCTGTAAAGGCTCTTGTAATCCAGTATGGGGCATACGACGCCGGACCCGGACAAAAATACCAGCGTGCGTTCTCCCCTGCCGCCGGAATAGACGCACATCTGATGTCCGTCAACCGTGACCATTTTGCCCAGAGGTTTGCTGATTAACGCTTCCTCTTTTTTCATTTTAATTTTGTGATAAATAAATGTACCCGACAAAAACAGTGCAACTGCCACAAATGCTCCCAATAAAAATTTACCGGTTATCCTGAGTATTTTTTTCATCTTAACTTTCCCCAATCAGCATTTCATAGGTTACGCCGTATTTTTCGGCAATATCCTTCGCATAGGACGACCCCTCCGGTTTAGACAAAATAACCTTAAATGAGCGTTTGCCTTCCTCGGTTTTCATTACCAGTGAAGCGGCTCCGGCACCCATGCCTTCGCGGGTCAGTTCTTCTGCATCCTCCCCTAATTTGTGCATATGGGTATTATAAATTGTACGCACTGCATTGTTAAGAAGTGCTTTCACGGAGTCTTTTGCAATATAATAACCTTCCTCAAAGGAGGTTGTGGAGAAAGTCTCATTCAAAAGCATAAGGCTTTTTTCCGTAGCCTTTGAAAACATTTCCTTAAACCGGACACACTCCTCTCCCAGTCTTCCGAGATCCATGGTTTTATCCTCATCCGCCGGAAAATGGGTAAAAATACAGTCACAGGGAACATAGCGGAATTTTTTTGCCGGCACATATAATCCGCCCTGTGCCAGAATAAAGAGCTGACCGACCGCCTGTGTCATCGTGGTCTTTCCGCCCCGGTTTGCACCGGTGAGAATATAGACGGTATGCTTCCTGTCAAAAATAAGATCATTCGGTACAATCTCATCTGCATTTTCCGTATTCATGGCCAGTTTCAGATTATAAAAATCCAAAGCCTCCATGGAAATCGTATCCCCGGCAGCCTGCATTCCGGCATTGTCTGCCTGTCCTGCAATAATCGGCTGTGCTTCGCAAAATACGCATCCTTTTTCCATAAGACTGTTTATATATTCCGCACACCGGATATAATACAGAAACTCCGGCACCAGCCCGGAAATATTCATAATTGCAACATCCGCATATTTGGTGAGCGTATCCCGTAACCTCTTTACCAGCGTGCCGAGCATTTTATTTACCACGCTGTCCAGATAAAATGTGCTGTTTACCATTGCACCGTCCGCAGCGGAAACAACCGTGGACGAAGGCCCGAAATCCGTAGGTGAAGAGGTATTCGAAACAAGCAGGCTTACCTCGCTTTTCGCCACATTTTTCTTCATATAGTCAAAGAAATTACTTTTTTCTTCCCGGTCAATCATCTGATAATGCAGATCCCCGTCCCAGTCCGATGTCTCCCGAATTCTGTCCTTTGAAGCAATTGCATCGGCAAAATTGCTGACGATGCCGGATTTTTTAAACGGCTTTTTGTTCACGGAAACGAGTCCTATGCTGACGGCTTCAAAGCGTTCGTTGACGTTTACCCCAAGGGTAACGCTCTGTACATCCGAGGCTTTCATTTTAAGTTCCGCGATGTCTTTCTTCATTTCCGCAAAGCAGGCATCCTCATATAGTTCGCTAATGTAGTCTCTTAAACGAACCAGTCCCTCGGATTTCACTCTCTCATCTAAAAGACAGTTTCTCATCGTTTCCACAATTTTAATGTAACTGTCCAAATCTTCAAGGCGGTTAAACAGATGCCAAAGTCCCATCTCCTCATCGGTGGTTTTGTGAAAGGAAGAAAAATCCCTCATGAACTGTATTTGATCAAACAAATCCAGCATGGTTTTTCTCAGTTCCGGGTTATTAAAAATATCGGCAAAAATCTGCTGCCGATAGATTGAAACAGCCGGACTCGGAGTTATTTTTGAAAGTACATTTGCTATCATGCGGCGCTGCTTTGCATCATCGGAAACTTCCTTTAAAAATCCATCAAGTCCCAAATCATGCAGCACATTATCTGACAGTATGCGATATTCAACGTTCTCTCCCGCCGGCTGTAAAAGACTGAATGATAATTTCTGATTCATACTCTGCCTCCTCACGGTAACATTTCGTAATGATGTCAGGCACCATTACACCTTTTTCAGAGGTATCGCAATATAACTTACCGTATCGGCAGGATTTTTTGCAGGCGGCAGATAAAATTCCAGGGAATAATTGCCTGCCAGTTCATAATCTTTAAGAGAAGGAAGCCACTCCGACCAGATCTGTGTATTGACCGTCTGCATACTGCCGGGCAGAGGGCCGACACATTTAAATAACGCCCAGAGACCGCCGGGAATCTGATAGGTTGAACATTCTTCCGGATACTCTTCCCAGGGCATATATAAATCCGCAATCCAATAATCAAAATTCGTTCCGTCCATGTCCGAGCATACACCGAACATCCCTTTCATCCCTTTCATGTCGGAAATCCATTCATCCCAGAATTTGGGAATTTCCGTATAACTTGTCTCGGAATTAAAACTCTTTTTAACACCGACAACCGTAAAAGCTGACTTTTCCACAATTTTGTAATCTAACATCGTTCCGCCCTCCAATGTGATTTTGATATGAAGCGGAGCCAATGACCGTAAAATCGCCCCCTGCTCTCTTGCCCGAGCCGGGGTGATGCCGTGAAAGCGCTGGAATGCCTTGGTAAAACTGTCGGGAGAATCATAGCCGTACTTCAATGCGATATCGATGACCTTGCAGTCGGAACAGGCCAGCTCCTGCGCCGCCAGCGTCATACGACGCTCACGGATATATTCTCCGACGGTCATCCCGCACATTGCACCGAAAATACGCTGATAATAAAACGAAGACAGTGCTGCTTTCTTCGCGATCTTCCCGATATCTAACTCCTTCGTCAGATTTTGCTCAATATAATCAATTGATGCCTGAAATCCTTCAATCCAGTCTGTCATAACGGTCACCTCGCTGCGCCTGAATTCATTATTTCACATGAAAGTTTTTTTACCCGACTTTTTCTGCACACTTTGTCCGGTCCAAATGAGCCGGGAGCTTTACTCATTTGTTTTTCGTTACAGATTTTTTCCAATGTATCTTCAAGTATTGCTTCTCTAAGCTCTGTGAGCCAATCTGAATATTTTACTGTGTCAAAAGCATAAGTTTTGTTTAGCTCTAATTCATTTTCGGACCAGGTATCTAAAGGAGATTCATTATGTTGAATTAAAGCCTCTGGTTTATCTAGAAATTTATATAGTTTTGAATGAATTAAACCAAGCTCTCTCTTCAAACACTTTTTTCTTTGGTACCAAGGGTTCGCTTTCAGCCACTCCTACCGGTAATATACATACAACTTCATAATCCTTCGGCACCAAGAGAATATCAGCTATTTTGTCACATATTCTATCTTCATCTGTAATATGGCCTTCATACCAACAACTCTGATATCCAAGCTCCACAATCGTAAGTAGCATATTCTCGATTGCAGCAGAATAATCCTGCACTGCAAAACATCTATCCCGATATGCATTTATCCGTTGCGTCAACACCACAATTATCGCCGGTGCAGTTTCACATATCGGAGGATTGATTACTTCCTTAATCTTCTGTAAAATATCTGAATCATCAACTGCTATAAAACTGGTTGTCTGCTTATTACATCCCGATGGAACAGCCATTCCCGCTTCCAGTATTTTTACTAAATCCTCTCTGGGAACCTGTTTTGAAAGATACTTTCCTCTATAGCTGTGCCTTTTATTTATTGTTTCTACTGCATTCACCCGGTTAATCCTCCACTGATTCTCGATACGACTTGGAATTGTAAATTATGCTGAAATTCTATTTACCAAGAAAATCTCTAAAATCCTTTGATAAATAATGTACTACGATTCATTAACGAGTTTTCCGGTCATGTGTTCCGGGGTGATTTCCAGACACTGCACCCTGGGGAATGCATTGGTCAGTTCTTTCTGAAGGTACTCCTCATCATCAGTAAACTTTCTTGTTATGGCAATACATATCTTTTTGGACTTTTCTTCATCCTCAACGAGTTTTATCCTCCCAAAGATGATTACACTTTTTATATTGAGAGCCCAATCTCCTTCCTTTCTGTATCCTTCATCATATACACAGTAGCTTACTTTATCGCAGGCCTTAATGGCATCAATCTTGTGACCTTCTTTTGCTCCGTGAAAATAAATCTTTCCATCCTCTTCACAATACCAGTGATCTATAGGAATTCCATAAGGATAACCGTCATCGCCCATCAGTGACAGAACGCCTCTCTTCGTATTCTTTAAAATCTCAATGCACTCCGCATCTGAAATCTGTTGTTTGAATCTCCTCATTTTTCTGAACATATCAATTACCTCACTCTTCTTTGGAATATAATCCGAAATAAAATGATCAAAGCCGAAACAACTCTGACAAAATACTTCATAATTTTCCCCTAATACACATTGAATTTCAAATCCCTGGTCTTTGATTTAAAGACATAAACATATTCCGTCCCGTTATTTGACTTACGCTCATAATGGCTGACCAGTTCCGCCTCTTCCGGAACATTCTGCGCAACATACTTCTCCACTTCCTTTTGTGTATGCGGCTTATGGTAGCATCCGGCAAGGACCATAATCACGCAAATCAAAGTACAATTTGAATTCGTTTGAGATGTTTTTTCATAGTTTCCCCTTCGGGTCTTTTTAATCTTTGAGTACTTACTGCCATCTGTCTAATATTTTACCATACTTCTTTTCGCAAAACACCGATGTATTCCGAGCAGATATAATACGAAACAGTTCTTACGTAAAAACGGACCCCTTATGGACAATTATCCACGACTGTGCTATAAAAATATTCGAAAAAGTCATCCCGAACCGGGATGTGTAATCTGTTTCAGGAGGGGAATAAAATGAACGAAAACAAAAGTAAGATGGCCGTAATCGGCTTTGTCCTCGGCATTATCGGTGCCGTAACATCACTCTGCATGGCCGCCGGATGTCCTTTTGCAGCTGCTGCAATCATTGTCAGCGGAATTGCAAAGAAGCATGACCCGGATAACAAGCAGGCAAAACTCGGCCAGATTCTCGGTATTGTCGGCGTCGTGATTTCTTTCATCACCGCAGCAATCGTCATAGGCGTTGCTGTTGCAAACGGTGGCTGATTTATCGTAAAAAATAATTGTAAAAGCAGAAACATCCGCAGATTCAATGTCTGCGGATGTTTTTTTATCATTCCTTTTCGGAAAATGACTCTCTTTTATATGTTTTTGTAAGATCCTTAATAACCTCTCCCGCAATAATCAGACCCGCTACGGAAGGTACAAAGGCCGTACTGCCCGGGGTTGCCCTGCGTCTTGAAGCACCGGTCTCTTTGCAGGAATCATCCGAAATGTCTGCCTTCTGGTCCGGAAGCGGCACAAGCGGCATCTCTTCCGAATAGACAACTTTCAGTTTCTTAATGCCTCTTTTTTTCAGTTCACGCCGCATTACTTTGGCCAGCGGATCGATATTTGTCTTATAAACATCAGCAACACGAAACGCCGACGCATCCAGTTTGTTTCCGGCACCCATGGAACTGATAATCGGAACACCCGCCTTTTCGCACTGCATCACCAGCTCGATTTTCGCCGTAACGGTATCCACGGCGTCCACCACATAATCATACTGATCGAACGGAAAATCCGATGCGTTTTCCGGAAGAAAGAAACATTGATATGTATTTACTTTCGCATCCGGATTGATGTCCAGGATCCGCTCTTTCATAACAAACGTCTTATATTCTCCGACTGTTTTTCTCGTTGCAATAATCTGCCGGTTTATGTTTGAAAGACAGACTCTGTCATTGTCGATTAAATCAAAGGCTCCGATTCCGCTTCGTGCGAGTGCTTCACACACATATCCGCCGACACCGCCGATTCCGAATACGGCCACGTGGCAGTCGGCAAGATGTTCCATTGCAGGTTTTCCTAACAGTAATTCTGTTCTTGCAAATTGGTTTGATTCCATAAAATGTATCCTGTACTCTCTCCCACGGGCGGTTCTGTATTCTCCCGCAGCCGGTTCTTTATTCTTCTACCAGCCCGTCGTTTTTCATAATCTGAATTCTTTTATTATACTTCTCACTGTCGGGATGGCCGGCATCGATTGCTTTGGTATACCAGGTATACGCATTTTCCCAGTCATAGAGATTTTCGTATGCCATTGCGGCATTGGCCATGGCGTATACGTCACCGTTTGTTTCGGCATCCTCGGTAAAGAAAAATGCCGCTTTGTCATATTCGTAATTATAAAAACAGATAAGCCCGGTCCGGTTTAACATTTCCTGATCCCGGATTCCGTCAGCGCTTATGGAAAACTGCCCGTCATTCTCCGTAAAACCACAGGCCTGCAGATAATACTCAAGCGCCTTTTCTTCGCTCATTTCCACGCCGATGCCGTCGTAATACATATCTCCCAGTGCTTTTTGGGCCTCTTTGTTTCCGTTGGCGGCTGCTTTTTCGTACCGGTATTTTGCGGCTTCGTAATTGCCTTCGACATAGAATTCTTCGCCTTTTTTAAAGTCCGTATCTTTTTTAAGCAAAAGTACGCCGAGTATTATTCCCGCAATAAGCAGGATACAGAGCGCACCCGCGATGGCAAGAATAAGGGCCGTCTTTTTTTTCTTTGTTTCTTTCTGTGCTCTTTCTTTTTCTTTTTTTAATTCTTCCCTGTCGGCTCCCGGCAGAGCACCGTTCGGCGTACGGATGATGACTTCGATGTATTCGCGAAGTGCCACGATATTTTTCTTTAACGGTTTTGAAAGAGCATCCAGCCAGTGCACTCTGGTCAGATAGTATTCCAGTTCACTGCTCATCTGCTCTTCGGAAAGCCGGAACGGCACAATCGTCAGACCGCAGTTGAAGGCAACGGCAATCTCGTTTTTGACCTGTTCCGAATTGTTGGATTCGTCCGTGTAAATCAAAACCAGTGTTTTGGACTGCTCCAGCGCATTCGTCACGGCCTTTACCCATTCTTCCCCGGGAAGAATATCTCTGGGCGCATACCAGCACTTTATTCCGTTTTGTTCAAAATCAGCCACTACCGCGTCCGCAACGTTTTTGTTCTTTGTGGAATAGCTGATGAAAACATCATGTTTTACTTTGTTTGTCTCACTCATAAAATATCATTTAAATGTCTGATTCGAAGTTTACGCGACGTGGTAATAATTACCTGGTCTCCCGCTTTGATGCTGGTGCTGCCCGTCGGCACAATCATTTTATCGTCACGGATAATCGCCGTAATCAGCACACCTTTCTTTAAGCGGAATTCTTTTTCCTTAAATTCCACATTCAGCAGTTTAAAATCGTCTCCCGCCAGTAACTCTCTGATCTCGGCCTTTCCGTCCGCAACCAGATAGAACTTGCCGATTTCTTTCTTTGAAAAATCATCCTCATGGTAGCGAATGAACCGCATCGCCTTTAATGCAGCGGTTTCCACGGCTGATACCGTGATATCGATATTCACGCTGTGAAGAAGTCTCAGATGTTCGGTGACCTCCACATAGGTAATCACACTCGGAATGTGGCAGGACCAGGAGTACATGCTGATAACAAGGTTCGCCTCGTCGCTGTCGGTTAAGGAAACCACCATATCCATTTCGGACAGGTTCTCCTCCTTAAGAATCTCCAGAAGTTCTCCCTCTCCGGTACAAAGAATTCTGCAGTGACGGAACCTCTCCATCAGTTCCCTGCAGCGGTTGGTGTCTTTTTCCAGAACCGTAATCTGATAGCCGTCTTTCTCCATCCGTTCAAGCAGATACTCGCTGATGGTATTGCCGCCGACAATCATAACCTTTTTTACTTTCTTACGAATGATTCCGAGACTTTTTAACGTACCCGAAAACTCTTCGTCGGCTACCGCAACGGTTAAATTATCTCCTGCATTTATCACAAAATTTCCATCCGGAATGGTCAGTTTTCCCGCCCGGAGAACGGCAACCACAAGCATGTTTAAATGACTGCTTCTTTTGATGTCGAGCAGCGTTCTTCCGCACATAACGGAATCCTCTAAAACATTTAAATCCATCAGGTGAAGACCGCTCTTCCAGGAGCCTACCAGTTTGGTATTTCCGGGCATGCCGATGTTCTCGTAAATCTCTTCCGCAACATCTTCACGGGGTTTGAAGATAAAATCAATCAGATACTCTTCTTTCAGCGCTTCGCTTTCTTTCACGAAATCCGGCATCGTAATTCTGGCCGCGGCATACCGCGTTCCCAGGTTCTTTGCCTGCAGACAGCTTAAAAGATTGATTTCATCAATCGGTGTCAGCGCCACAATCGCATCCGCGGTGGCTGCACCTGCCGCAAGCAGGGTTTCGCGTGAAGCACCGCTGCCGACGATTCCGTTTACGCTGTAACGGTCCGTAATTTCGTCAATCAGTTTGCGTTCCTTGTCGATGACCACAATATCGTAATTTTCCGAAGCAAGGGCTGAAATCAGCAAATGTCCCGTGCGTCCCAAGCCTATGACAATGATTTTCATTTGGATATCCTTCCTGCCGGACGGCTTAATCGTTTCGCTTTATGCTTCTCGAGGCCGCCGTATACACGGCGTACCGTTAATCCCTGTACCAGAACCGTAAAGAAAATGGTTACAAATGCAACATTTAAGAATATTTCATAGACCGGCCCGGGCAGATATTCCTCGGTCTCCAGTGCAAGCGCAAGGGAAAGACCGCCCTTTAATGCCGACCAGGTCATCAGTGCCACAAACTCCGGAAGATTGTAATTTCCGGGAATGTTGTGACCGGTCAGAACCGTACTGATACTTACGCCTCCGGCCCTGGAAATCAAAAGGGCTGTAAGTGAAACCGGCGCAATGATCAGGATGTATTTACTGAGGGGTGTACCGAGTACCACGAGACCGATCATGACAAACAGTGCCGCATTTAAAATTCCTTCGAGAATCTCCCAGAAATGATCATAGAAATCATGCGGGTCAACAACGGTTTCAAGGCGGCGAATCCGATCCATTTCATACGAGAAATAGAAGCCGCAGATAACCGAAGCCAGAACGCCGGAGAAGCCGAAATGTTCGCAGATAATATAAACGAGGAAGACATCCAGCACCGCAATCAGAATATTGCGAATGGGGTCCCTGGAAATTCGTACCAGCCGGAATAAAAGAAACGATACCGCAAACGCCACAAAAGCCGCACCCAGAATCTCTTTTGCCAACAGCACGCCCACGTTGCTCTCACTGCTGTGGGTAATGACGGAACGTACGAAAATAAACAGCGTTACGCCGGTGCCGTCGTTAAACAAAGATTCGTTCTCGATGACCGAGCAGACGTTTTTGGATAATCCGATTTTATTTAAAATACCCGTAGCCGCAATCGGATCGGTCGGTGAAACCACGCAACCCAAAAGCACACAGGTCCAGAAATCCAGGGGAAGTTTAAATAATAGGGCCGCCAGATACATTAAGCCGCCGTAAAGAAACGAAGAAAGAACCGTCGAAACAAAAGCCAGCAGGCAGATTGGGCGCAAATTGGTTTTGAATTTGCCCATATTTACCTTGCTCGCTCCGGCAAACAGCATAAAGCAGAGCATGCCGTCCATTAAGTACTCCCGGAATCCGAAATTGCCTAAGGCAGCGATTACATTCTGCAACGGTTCCATGGGAAAAACGGCCCGGATAATCAAAAGAAGGAAGGATAAAAGCGATGAAAAAAAGACCAGTGCGATATCGCTCTGAATATGAAAAAGTTTATCATTCAACGTTCCGATGATAACAATATATGCCAGAATAATAATCAGTATTATTTGTATGCTCATGGTAATATTTGTTTCTTCGAATTCTCCCGGTTCACTATTTTACCATATTTGCCGCATCATAACCACTTTTTCCGTTTAAAGAAAATCAGGCTTCCGATAATGATGATAATGCTCACAATAATGACAATGGGATAACCCCATACCCAGTCGAGTTCCGGCATGTATTTAAAGTTCATTCCGTACCAGCCCACAATCAGTGTCAGGGGCATAAAAACGGTTGTTACAATGGTAAGTACCGTCATAATGCGGTTCTGTTTTACATCAAGGACGGACTGGTAGGAATCGCGAATCTGACCGGTGTAATCCAAAAGGGAATTTACCATTCCGTGAAGTCTCGAAACCCTGTTGGAGAAAAGACGGAAGAAACGCAGATTGTCCGCTTTAAAAAAGTTGTTTTCGTTCTCTTCGAATTCCTGTGCCAGGTCGATTAACTGGCTGTAATGCGTTCTTAAGTCGCGCAAATCTCCGCGGATATCGTTTAAAATATCCAGATCCGCTTCCTTTCCGCTCTCGATATCGCTTTCGAGCTGATCGAGTTTTTTCTCGTAATTCTCCAGAATTCTCGCATCCTCATGAATAATCTGTTCCAGAAAATCATAGATGAAGCGCTCTAAGCACGGCATTCTCCATTTTTTTGTTTCGATAATCTTTTTGATAATCCGGTTGGCACTGTCTTTGGGATCGATAAAAACAATTCCCTTTTCGTCCAGCGCAAACGCGAATTCATGATACTCTCCGGCCATGTTACTGCGGTCCGGAAGCAGAAACGTTCCGGTGATGGAATCGTAGTTTACCTCTGCATGCGTGGTATAAATATTGAGCATATCCGTCTCTAAATCGATTCCCATTTCGAAGGCCTCACACTGTGAAGTCCATTCTTCGGGTGACAAAACCGCCACATACTGTTGTTTGCTGCTGTGACACTCTTTCGCCGTACACTCTTTTAAAATCGAATCAATCAGATAATACATCCATGCGCTCCTTTCACGAGTTAATCACAGTTTAATTCATATTCTTCTTTTACTCAAGCACCAACGCGGAAGAAGGTTTTCCTTTTGAAAAGCCTGCTGTCAGTCACGCAAACCGACAGCAGGCTTATAAAATAATCCGTTATTCGTTTATTCGTAATACGAAGTCTCTCCGTTTTCATCCACATGGAAACATTCGAATTCCGTTAAATAGTAATCGAAATATACATCATCGATGCAGAATGCATAATAATAATCCGCTTCATCAAGAAGGCCGTAAACAATTTCCGGAGTTCCGGATACCTTATACTCAACGCCCTGCCACTCGCCTTCCTCATAGGTTTCGGCATCGAAGCTGAAATAGCAGGGAATGATTACGTCCCCGTCTTTTAATTTTACAATGTTCTTGGAAACCGCGCCGGTCTTTTCATCGATACCGTCCCACGCGCCTTCAATTGTAATTCCTTTGTCATCCTGTCTTAAACGGAGATTGGTTTCCCTGCCGTTTAACAGAATCGGGGATGTATAGATGATGGAATTCTCGTCGTAATCCACGATGTAAGTTGCCAGATTCTGTCCGTCGGGCAATGACAGCCAGTAGCCGTCGAACATGTCATAAAAGACGCCGTTTTCCCAATCTGCTTCCACATCAAACGATTCGCCGATTTCGATTAAATCCTTGCCATCCTCGGAAACCTGGAAAATATAGGCATATACCGCAGCGGCATTCTCGACTCCTCTTTCATCGAGTGCAAAGGCGTAGATTCCTTCTTCGTTTAATTCCGGCATGGATTTAAAGGTAATCATGCGGCTTTCGCCGGTCGGCTCCACCTTCTCCACATATTCCCAGCGATCTTTGCTCTTGCTGCGTCTTCTGTAGCAGTCGCTGCCTTCGTCGTAATCATATTCGCAATAGGATTCCCAGCAGCCTTCCTCATCATATACCCAGCTGTCGTCATACCAGCCTTCTTCGTCGTACCAGTAACCGTCGTCTTCACCTTCGGAGCCTCCTTCGGAACCATCCTCGTAGCAGCCGCTTGCATAGGCACTGCCCAGATCCTGACGGTCAATGAAGGATAAGTAATACGGGCTGACACAAACCGTTTCAAAAATCGACAATTCCGCAGAACCCTGCAGGCACAGCGGATAATATACGGCAAGGCCGCTTGCTGCCTGATGCTGGGATCCGGAGATTTTATAAACAACGGCATTTTGTAATGCGCTCAGTGCTTCGGATGCGCCGGATGTGTATGAGGAGCATGCCTCGATTAAGCCGCCTAAGTCCACCATGTTGGTATAACCTTCGGATTTGTTGTTGCCGCCGAAGTTCTCCGCACCTTCGATTTCACGGACCATGTCGGATAAAGTACCGGCATCCGCACCTGCTTCATACATGGACTTTGCAAAGGTGTTGAATGCTTTTAACGTATCGTCCAGTTTATTCAGATCAATTACGGATAAGGTTGTGATTTCATCGTCGCCTTCTGCCTTGCATGCGGCAAGGAAACTGTCGCAGATGACTTTGCCGATTTCAGCGCCGTTTGCATTCGGATTATCGGCAAGGAAGTTTCCGATGCTTGTATAATCCCATCCGGAACCGGGTTCGGATTCCTCGGAGCCTACCATGTATCTTGCGTAACTTGCAAGCACATTTGCACTTTCCACGGTACCCATTAAGCAGGCATCGTAACCGATAAATTCAAAACGGTCTGTCATTTCATCATAGATACTGTAAAGTGCTCCGTCGATTTCCAGTAAGGACAGGGAATCATTATCATTGATTTCATCAAAGCATACCCCGTTGATGGAACCGGAGCCGTGGTTCCAGAAAACCACACCCATATGCTCTGCGGGATACTCTTTTACACCCCAGCGAAGGAAATCGGTAAGAACAGCGGTTTCACCCATGCTCTTTACGTCTTCTTCGTAAACCTGTTCCATTTCACCGTTCTGAATCACAAAGCGCTGCAGTTTGGAGCTGTCGATGTCTCCCATCTGCCAGCGGCTTGAACCGCCGGTTTCCACAACAAAGCGAACCGAATCGCTTCCTTTTGCGGCAAGCATTTCTTCCAGATCCGACGTACCGGCTCCGTTTTCGGATTCGAGGTCGGAACCGCAGATATAGACGAATACGGTCCAGGTTCCGCTCTCACCCATCGGTGTTTCGGATGCTCTTGTCGGTCTGTTGATGGTCAGTTCACCGGTGTTCTTGTCAACGGAAAGAACGGAGGTTGATTTTAAATTCAGAAGCTCGCTGTCGTATTCGACTTCGCCGCCTTCTCCCTCTTCTTCCCATTCCGTACAACCGGTGAAGAGCGTTGCAATCAAAAGCACGCTGATTAAGATACAGAATGCTTTTCTTAGATTTTTACGTTTCATGTTTTTATTCCCCTTTTATTGATTTACCGGACCGGACCGGTTGAAAACAAACAACTAATTATAATGCTCCTTTCGCTCCGGCGCAAGATACCGCGGAAGTGCGCTCTGTATAGCCCCCTACCGAAAACGAGCTTCCTTAATGATTCATAAAAAATGAAATAATCAGCATGATAATGTACGAAAGCATCGGAATACTGAATATAAAGAGAACAATCAGAATCAGAATGATTAACTTCGGTACGGAAATCGGTCTCTTGCAGTTTCCTCTGCCGTCAAAACCGCTTGCCACAACGTTATATACCTTGCCGTTGAATTTGCAGGCGGTAAGGTATACGGGAACCAGAACATAACGGTATTTGATATTCGTAAACTCGGTGGAATATTTTAAATTCGAATACGCATCCGCATCCTCTTTCCGGCAGACCCATTTGATAATGGACGGTCTTAAGGCTTCCTTCGAAGAGTCCCAGGCCTCCTTGATTCCGATGGTATAAACCTCTGCGGGTATCCCGGCCACCGCATCCGGTGTATAGGGAATTAAATCCTTTTCGGAAAACTTCGACGCAATGGAGTTGAGCATCTTGTCTTTGGTAAAGCGTCTGCTTGCACAGACCGTGTAATCGTTGAGAAAATGGTCCACTACGCCGCTTGACTTATACCACTTCGTATGCGCATCATCGCCGCTTCCGACGGTATATCCGAATTTTCCGCTGTATGTGGTAATCGTGTCGGAATCGAAGGTCCAGTACGGAATGTAAACCGGCGTAAGATTGCCGAGCACTTTCCCTTTCCGGAAGGCTTCCGGCGACCAGAAAGCAAACTTATTCCACTTGTAAAATTTCTCCGTGACCTCTTCTTTTGTGATTTTAAAAGGGATAACGGCACTCGGTGCAACACCGATGTTGGCCTCCGCCGCGGTAAGAACGATGACGGACCCGCAGAACGGACAGGTCCCGGACATCTGATTGTAATCATTCGTCATGGAAGCGCCGCATGATTTACAGGTAACAAGACTTCTGGCAACACCCCAGCTTGCTCCGGGGTCTTTTGCCGCAGTCGTATAATCCATTTCGCCGACAAAGGTTTCTTCGTCCGGTCCATGGAGTTTCTTCGTAAATCCGCAGTGATCGCATTTCAGTCCGTAAGTCGCGACATCGTATTTCAGTTCGCCGCCGCAGTTTTCACATTTCATGTTTTTCCCCTTTTTTGTCTGATTAATCGTTCAGGCACTCAAGTTCAACACCCCCGGTTGCTGACTTTCACATTCGCCTTTCCGTGAACATTACAGCCCGCAAGGCTTACCGTCATTACTCCGAGCAGCGCTAATGCAAGTATGGATTTCTTTGTCATTTTTTATTTCCTCCCTGTTTGTCGTTTCTGAATAGATAACGAAACGAAGGTGAAATTTTTATGGATTATTTAAATCCGCTGCTTTTTTCGGTGAAATCTTTTTGCTTATCATCACAACATATATCACAAACATCACCACTTCTTTCCCTCTTTCTCCGATGTGATGCATTTTGCCATCATAGGGGGACTGAGTGACAGGCTTTATTATACCATACGGGATAAGGCTTTTGTAGTGATATATTATGCTGCTTCGCATTCTGTCCGAAGCATTCCTCACTCTAATGCGTCATTCTCCACTCCTGGCTCGGAGGCTCGTTGTAAAGCCGCACCAGCTTATCCCGGCCGAATACATTGATGGTGCATTCAAAAATCAGCGTGTTGTCACACACGTATACCCCGTCCGGCATAATTCGCGCGCCCTGGTGCGAAACATCCCTGCATTCTTTGATTGTATATGCCTGATACAGCCCGTCCTCGTCCACGACGCGAATTCTGAGCGGTGCAGTTTTCCCGTCCCTCGAGTGCAGGCAGATGGCATCAATGTTTACCGGTTTCATAACATACCCTCACTTGGTATTTGTAATAATAGAACATTTGTTCGAATCTGTAAATCGTCATTTTATACAAAAAAATCCGTCAACTTTATGCTGCCGTCCGCAAGGTTTGTTTCTGCAAAGAAACAGACGGTGTGATACAATATAGGCAGCAAAACCGGGATTTCCCGGAAAGGAGACAATTATGCCGATACTTGCCGCTTTCATGGTACCGCATCCGCCGTTAATCATTCCCGATATCGGCCGTGGCAGTGAAGCCGAAGTCCAAGCAACCATCGATTCCTACCATCGCATCGCAAAGGAAATTGCCGCACTGAAACCCGATACCATCATCATTTCCAGTCCGCATGCAACGCTTTATTATGACTACTTTCATATCTCTCCCGGGAATACGGCAAAGGGGAATTTTGCAAGATTCCGTGCTCCGAATGTATCCTTTACGGAGACCTATGACACGGAACTTACGGATGAAATCAGCCGCCTTGCAAAGGATTGTAAAATTCCTGCCGGCACAAGAGGCGAGCTTGAACCGGATCTGGATCACGGAACCATGGTGCCGCTCTATTTTATCCGTAAATATTACAAAGAAGGCCGGATCATCCGTCTCGGACTTTCGGGCCTTGATTATGATGCGCATTACCGGCTCGGAAAATGCATCGGATCGGCCGTAAACAATCTCGGCCGGCGTGCCGTGTATGTCGCAAGCGGTGATCTGTCCCACAAACTGCAAAAAAACGGGCCTTACGGTTTTATCAAAGAAGGTCCGGAATATGACGCAAAGCTGATGGACGTCTGCGCACGGGGTGCCTTAAAGGAACTGACCGCCTTTGATGAAGAGTTCTGTGATACCGCCGCGGAATGCGGCCACCGCTCTTTCGTGATTATGGCGGGCGCCCTCGACGGGCATGATGTGAAAGCAACCGTCTATTCCCACGAAGATGTCACCGGCGTCGGATACGGAATCTGCAGTTTCTATCCGGCAGATATTCCCGCTGATTCTTCCGTCGATGCTTAGATTTATATTCGAAAAAAACGATTCCGTTTCATTACAGGAGGAAAACATGACCCACTCAGACAATGACCCGTATGTAGCACTTGCAAGAAAAACCATCAGCGAATATATCACCACCGGGAAAAAAATCTCCGTTCCGGACGGACTTCCCGAAGAAATGCTCACCGGGCAGGCCGGCGCTTTTGTTTCCCTTCACCGGCATGATTCCCTGCGCGGTTGCATCGGAACCATTCTTCCGACAACAGACTGCATCGCGGAAGAAATCATCCAAAACGCCGTCAGTGCCTCGACGAGGGATCCCCGCTTTCAGCCGGTCAGGGAAGACGAACTTGCCGATCTTGATATTTCCGTGGATGTACTGTGTAAGCCCGAAGTCATCGACAGCCCCGACAAACTTGATGTCAGACGCTACGGTGTAATCGTAACGAAAGGCTTTCGCCGCGGTCTTCTGCTCCCGGATCTGGACGGTGTCGACACCGTGGAGGAACAGATTAACATTGCAAAAATGAAAGCCGGTATCGATCCGGACGAAGACGTAAAACTTGAACGTTTCGAAGTCATCCGGCATCATTGATAAAACCGCCATCACCGAAAAAAACGAAAGGACCGCAAGTACCCTATGCCACGCTGTGACGTCTGCTTCAGACACTGTGAAATCAAAGAAGGCGAACCCGGTTTTTGCAAGGGTCGTACCTGCAAAGACGGTGTGATTTGTGCGGCAAATTACGGACGCATCACGGGCATCGCTCTCGATCCGGTTGAGAAAAAGCCCCTGCAAAAATTTTATCCGGGTTCCATGATTCTCTCCGTCGGAAGCTACGGTTGCAACTTGCGCTGTCCTTTCTGCCAGAACAGTGATATTTCCTGGTCGGATGAAGTTACGGAATGGGAACGGTCCTGTCGTTACCTCTCTCCCGAAGAACTGGTTGAAACCGCTGTCTGTCTGAAAGACCGCGGCAATATCGGCATTGCGTTTACCTATAACGAACCCTTAATCGGCTATGAATACATCCTCGATACGGCAAAGTTTTCGCACGAAGCCGGTCTGAAAAATGTCCTCGTCACCAACGGCACCGCAGAGGTTTCCATTCTAAAGAGGATTCTTCCGTATATCGATGCCATGAACATTGATTTAAAAGGGTTTCGAAAAGATTACTATAACCGCTTCCTCGGCGGCAGCTTCGACATGGTAAAGGATTTTATCACCGAAGCCGTAAAAGACTCTCACGTGGAACTGACCACGTTAATCATTCCCGGCAAAAACGATTCCGAAGAGGAAATGCGCGAAATGACAGCCTGGATTGCCTCCTTAAAAGACGGTGAGGGCAACCCCGTCGGAACGGATATTCCGCTTCACATCTCACGCTTTTTCCCGCGCTTTTGCTTAACCGACCGTCCGGCGACGCCTGTTTCGACCGTTTACCGTCTTACTGACGTTGCCCGTGAGCGGCTGAAGTATGTTTATACCGGCAACTGCTGATACAGCAGCTGCCAAATGCGGCATCTACACCTCCCGGAAGGTTCCGTACATTTTATCCTGGTCTTCACGGAAACGAAGCCTCTCTTCCGCCGGCGCGGTTAAGGAAATTCCGACGCTCAGTCCGAGAAAGAAATTCACCATCCCGCCGATGAATCCGATGAGCCCGAAAATCAGATCGTCCACCCAGCCGAATC
>ODAJ011984132.1_pt1 | contig 20501 bp, 17 predicted proteins | sample 1539241 | NCBI WGS metagenome assembly ODAJ01 (sample SAMN02144231, study PRJEB22623) | gut metagenome | biome: sheep rumen | host: Ovis aries | place: New Zealand | reverse complement strand
AGCTTATCTTCTCAACGGCAAGCATGAGAATGATCCAGGCAAAATAGTTGTCCAGCTGATGATGAGCATACTTGCGGATGAGACGCAGCGCGACATAGCCATTGTACTCTGTGGCTACAAGGAACCGATGGAGAAGTTGCTTGATGCCAATCCAGGGTTACAGTCGCGCTTTCCCAATAGATTTGAGTTCGCAGACTTCACTATTGATGAGTTATTGGAAATCACACGCCGTCGAGTGAAGGAATATGAATACGAATTCACCGACTCTGCATGGGATAAGTACTGCCAGATACTGACACAGGCCTATCAGCAACGAAATCCTCAGACTTGGGGCAATGCCCGTTTTGTTGCCAACCAACTGGAACGCATCTATATCCAGCACGCTATGCGTTGTGTCAGGCAGAACCCCACGGACAAGCGGCAACTCCGCCTGCTCACTCCAGAGGATATCCTGCCAATTGATGTACCCAAAGAGAAACGTCATATTGGATTCTGTTGATGGCGAGATAGAGTTTGGTATTGATGACGATGAATACAACCTGACTTCCTCAACGAATAATTCTCTAAATTGTGGCATCTAAATAAGAATTGTTGGCAAAAAGCGAGGAAATATTGCAAATTTCCCTTCAAAGTGACTCGATTATGACATATTTTTTGTAATTTTGCCACATATATTTATCAATAACAAAAGTCGAGAGTATGTTTAAGGTCTATATATCCGATTCTGTATATGACAGGATTGTTAATACAGAGGAACAACGTGCTACGGCAGGACGTTCTAATCTTTACAAGTTGCTTAAACAGCAACCTGTTCAGATTTTGACTGAGAAAGATACAGAAAGATACAAGCTGCATCCGGAGAATGTCTTGAAGAACCCTTCTTCACTATACATTTTAAATATAACTCATACAGAAGCATTGACCATACAGAGGACATACGGTGTAATGTGCGTAAGTGGTGATAGCCCCAATATTACCCCATTAATCGACATAAACGATATCCATATTGCAAAAGAACAGGAAAAATTAGGGCGTGGCTGGGACACGGTATTAGATAGCGTAGAAAGATTACCTTCTAATGCTCTATTATTGACAGATCGTTATCTCTTTGCATTTAGACGTCCTAATGCAGGGGATGGCATTGCAAATATTAAAGACATTCTAAGTGAATTATTGCCCAAACAATTCCAAGGAGGAAACTACCATGTCACCGTCATCTTTGACAATATGGCAAAAGATGATAATTATACTTTCGATGAGATTGCCAAGTTGTTAGAGGATGTGAAACAACAGTTAAACCGTGACTATCCGATTGCGACGGAGGCAATTGGGATAACACCAGATTGCTCTATTTACAACAAACTACATAATCGCATGATAATATCCAACTATTATCTTGTGGAGGCGAGCCACAAACTGGCTGCTTTTAACAAAGACAAAGGTACTGCTCGTCAGATGTTGATACCTATGGCTTTGTTTACAGAAAGCAGTCTTAATGGGAATTCGACACCTCCTTTAGATGCTATTGAACATACGCTTGCCACGCTGCGAAAATTTTCAAAAACTCTAACATATCTTCCAGAGTCAGTGCATAGTACATATCTATATGCAGTTAATGGCAAAAGGATGGAGAAGTGTTTGAGTATGAGGAATAGACTAATTAAATAATTAAAATTTGCAATTCATGAATAATTCAAACAACTATTTAGGCACAAGCATCATAGTGTTTGCTGTTTTTTCGCTACTATGGGGATGTACATTACCTTTGTCATCACAGATAAAAGAGAAGGGGTATGTAAAGGAGTATAATGAACGTGCAGAAAAAACTCCGTTGTCAGCAGTAGAAATTGTCGTCGAAAATGCGGGCACAACTGTTAGCGATGTTTCTGGGCTATTTACGTTACAATTCCCAACATTAGTTCCTGGAGACCCCGTTTCTTTATCTCGTATTACCAAACAAGGTTATGAGTTGTTTAATGTGGATGCTGTCAAGCAGTGGAGAGTCTCGAAAACGGGAAAACCATTCACGATTGTAATGTGCCGCAGTGATCGGTTCAAGCGTATATGTGATAATTATTATCGTCAATCACATGCAAGTTATGCAAGACAACTGAAATTGGATTCTATGAAGCTGGAGAATGCTCGTCAAGCAGGACGGCTTAAAGAACTTGAGTATCAAGAACAAATGACCCGATTGATGCTGCGATATGAGCAAGATTTGAAAAACACACAAAAAATGATTGAAGAGCGTTATGCCCGTATTGATCTTTCAGAATTGTCAGATAAAGAGAAAAGTATAACAATGCTCATACAAGAAGGACGTATAAAAGAAGCCAACGCTTTGTACGAAAAGATGGGATTGGATGAACAACTTGACGAATTCGATAAAGATAATAAGGAATTAGAAGAACTTCAACGAAAAGTCGAACAGTTAAGAACAAGACGGCATATTGACCGTGACAGCCTGTTTCGTATATTTATGCGCAGCAATGATGCACTTCAATTGGAAGGTGGTATGGATAATCTTATGAAAATTGCAGTAAGATTAAAGAATCGTGTTGAGAGAGACACAACTTATTTGCCTGCTATTATTGCTTATGCTTCATTCTTAGAGGAACAGAATAATTATGTGGATGCCGAGAAATACTTGAAACATGCCGAACGTGTGATAAATGAAAGAGTTTGTGATACACTAATATGGATACAAGGCCAATTAGGTAAAGTTTTTAAACACGAAGGTAAATACAAAGAGGCGATTTGCTATTTAGACAAGGCCTTGCGTATGAACAAACTTCTCAATGGCAATAACGCCAGAAATTATCTATACTATAAAATATCGATGCTTGGTGATTTGGCCGATTCATATGATTGGAGCGGTAGTACAGATGAGGCATGGGCTTGTTATGAGGAGCTAGATAGTATTTCTGTGCAATATGCCGAAATTGACTCCATAGAAGCATTAAAACTAAAAACTATGTATCAATTAAATGCTGTAAAATTCCTACAAGATCATGGAGACTACGAAACTTCCGATTCATTGTATTTGGAGTATTTGGATAATATTAGAAATGCCGTTGGTATGGAATCGGATTATAAGAATATGATACTGTCTATTGCAGAAATGAATTATTCGGTTTCCTTACTAACTCGTGGTAAAACAAATGGGGTTGAAAAGATGTTAACAAAATGGTTGCCATACTACCAACTAAAAGCTGAAGATAATCCTTGGGCGAACGGTCAAATGCTTACATCTTTTAGGGGAGCACTTTCTGATTTGTATCACATAACTAAGCAATATGAGAAATACGCTAACAATCTCAATCAAATGCAAAATGAACTTGAATCGTGGCTACATTATAATAAATCTGGGTATCTGCCTCTCCTGATACAAATTCAATCAAATGCAGGTTACAGGTATGGTCAACAAAAAAAATATAAAGAAGCATTAGATATATTGACTCTTGCAGAGAAAAATGTTCGCTGTGGAATTGAAGAATTCCCGAACCAAAAAGACCAATATTTGTCACTTTCAATTAATGTTTATGTAAATTATGGCTATGTATATCACAAAATGGGTAATGAACAAGAATTCAAGAGATATTGTCTAATGGCCGAAAGAGAGCACGACGCTATAGAGCATTTGAAAACTGATGGCGGGTTTAATGAATGCATCCTTAATGCATATAGAAATCTATGTATCGTTTATTTTGAAGAAAAAAACTTTGAAAAGTCGGAAGAGTATGCGTTTAAATATTTGGGCTGTTGTGCTATTATCCCGAACAACGTTGTCTTGCATGGTGATGATATGGCACATCTATTAGAGTTGTTAGAGGATATGTATATACAGAGAGGAGATAATAAAAAGGCACTAGATTGTTTGCTAAAGCTGATTGAATATGCCAATTTGATAGGATATTCCAGACAAGAGGCTCTTTATCGATTGTCTGCCTCTCAAGTGAATCTTAATTTAGGTCAAAAGAAAGAAGCGCGTAAACAATGGAAAGAGGCTAACAATATTTGTCCTCAATATGTGGAAAAACATGGCGCAGAATTAAAGAAAAAACTATTTAAATAATAATTAGATATGAATTCGGATATTAAACAAGGCTCCCAAATGAAATCGTACGAGAATTATGCCTTTATCAGTTATCGACACCACCCTAAAGACAAGTTTGAAGCTAAACTGTTGCAGTGGATGTTGGAATGGTATAGATTGCCTAAAACTACTCGTAATGAAGTCATGGATTCTAAATTTCTGCGACGGATTTGGAGAGACGAAAGTGATGGCGGAGGTGAACTGAATGATAATATAAAAAAGAATTTGGCCAATTCGAAAAAGCTTATCTTGGTCTGTTCTACTCATGTTGTTGAAAGCGACTACATAAATGATAAAGAGGTCGGTTATTTTATCAATGAGTTGAAGCGGGGGTATGACATTATACCTTATATTATTAGTGGCAGGCCGCATTCATCAGAAGAGTGCTTTCCTCAAAGTTTGCTTTATTATTATAAGGACAATGAGGAACACTTTGGTTATAGTATTAAGGAACTTGGGCGCCGTAAAGCAATGATCCATGTTATTGCTGATATGCTTGGGCTACAATTCGATAGTTTATGGAAACGCCATAAACGCTATACTAGAAAGGTTTGTATTACGTTATGTATAATAATTCTATTCATCATGGCGCTTGTAACGTATCTTTTGAAACCTGTTAATCTTGAGGTGACATTAACTGATGATGTCAACAATGTGCTACCTGCTCTTCGGAATGGGAAACTAACGGTGAATGGTGCAGAGTACCCGGTAGAAAATGCTAATACAACTATCAAGGTATCTAATCTTTCTGTGTGGCTACGTGGGAAGGATATCCCATTAGTATTCACAGGGATATATTATGACACTATTAAGGTAATGCTGCCTGTGGGGTATGGTTTTAATCAAAAGTATAGTATGTCTCTGCGTCGTGACAAAACATTTTGTCGATATGCTGGAGTGGTTATAGATCAAGATGAACATGCCGTAGAAGGAGCGTTAGTTGATATAGAGGGGCATCAATGTTTAACTAATCAGACAGGTTTCTTCTCTATTGATATACCCATTGAAGAACAGACGTGTTTCAAAGCTATACGAATAGAAAAAAGGGGTGTAGGTATGTTTGAGAGCAAGGAAGAGTGGCCACGTGATTCTTTAAGATTAATGATTAAGTAGTATGGCAGATAGGGTGATAAAAGACAATAATAGAACATCTCTATATAATTAACTGAGCCTTATTTTAAAGTGGACTCTTATATGAAGACTTTTAGAGTAGCCTCAAATAATAGCAAATAAATGATATAGTGATATGGATAAAGAAAAAATTATAAACACAGAAAATCAGGCAATGCCTGAGAAAATTGATGGTAAAAGAGACGTGTTTATCAGTTACAAGCGTGAGAATGCAGCATTTGTCACAAGATTGTACGAGGAACTAGCCAGACACGGTATCTCTGCGTGGGTGGATCTTAGTAAACTACACAAAGAAGCTGGTGAGGAATACCAGGAGAAGATTCGTAAGGCGATAGAGTCGGCTCAGTATTTCTTGCTTATATACACAGAACATGAAGGGTGTTCCATCGAAGGTTCTGACTTTATCATCAATAATGAGTTGAAGTATGCTGTAGAGCATAAAAGAAAGATTCTTTTTTATCCTCAAGACCATATTGATCTTAACACATCGAGAGTCAAACCATATGTAGAGAAAATCCAGTGGTTGGATACTACTGATACTGCTCGTTTTCAGTTAGACACGCAGGAGTCCATCAGCGATGAACAAAAACTGACCGAACTATCATCGCTGGTTAACAAAAAAGAGGGTTTTTCAATCTTCGACGATCAGAACATTTTCCTGATACGAGTCGCTTTGCAGAGAATATTAGGCAAGATAACAGTATTTGGCAACTACACAAAACTATGTGGTACAGGCAATAAGGAATTTTATAGCAATGAAACTTTCAAATTGCGAGTCGTCAACAAATCGTTGTTCTATGATATCCCTGAAGAATATCAAAAAGAATTGGACGAGCGAGGCTTCAACAGAAAGGATAAGGTTCAGGAGGTAGAACGCCATATTAAGGAACTAAACCCTGATGGAAAGGAGCTTGAAAATCAACTGTACGATTTCATAGCGAGGTATTACAAGATTAAAGATATATATACACACCTTCAGGGTTATATTTCCAAGAAGAAATATGAGAATATTAAGCTGCCTTCGGAAGATAAATTTGACACTAAGGCTCTGATAGATATTATCAGAAAAATGGTAGCTTGTGGCTTTATTGATGACTTAAATAGCGGCAAAACCATGTTCAATGGTGCAGAATTAGGAGTCTATAATATAAAGGATAATAGAACGACAAACACAGAGCATCCGTTGTCGGAGATTGACCTTTACTACTCAGATTATTTCACTTTTAAGTGTATGACAGAGATGTACCACGTACTATGCTCTGTTGATGACACCCACCTTAAAATAGAAAAAGTAGGTGATGTCCATCCTTTGGCTCCATTCCTCTGCTCATTAGGCTTAGGTGGCTTTTTGGCAGCATATACAGAGAGTGGAATTTCGCTGATGTGGACAAAACGGTCTGGAAATATCTCTTCTGGCGATATGTGGCATTTCTCCTACGATGAAACTATTAGCCTGTTACTGGATGCTGCCAAGGAGAATGGTAAGATATTGATGGATGAAGATAAAACAGTCCATATCGATATTAACCAATTGCTTTCACGTGCATTGAAAGAAGAGGTGGGAGCCACACCTGAGTTAATAAATGAAGAACATCACGGGTTGTTTGAAGTTGGCATCATCAAAAGTGAGCGGCTGGAGATAGAGCTGATATCCCAAGCCGTACTCCATCTGCCAAAAGAACAGTCTCTTGAAGAGGAAATTAGACGTATGCATGACTCAGCCAATGACGGATATTTGGAAATCTCTAAGATCGAATTCCTTCCGTTAAGAGACCATAGCAAACTAATCGGTAGGTTATTGAGTCCTGAATCATATAGTATTTATGAGCGAATGCAAAGCAGACTCAAAGAAAATATAGGTAAGAAGGCTATAATCGGTGATAATACGCTGATTGAGGAAGGTTGTTATGTTGGAGACAATGCTCAAATAGGAGATAATTGTCGTATTCATCGCAACGTATACATTGATAAAAACGTGAAAATTGGAAATCTTGTAAAGATCCAGAATAACAATAGTATCTATGAAGGAGTAACACTAGAAGATGGCGTGTTTGTGGGTACAAATGTAAGCTTTATTAATGATCGCTACCCGAGGTCTATTACAAGAGACGGCCGACAAGTTGTACCAAGTGATTGGGAATTGGAAAAGACTCATGTTTGCTATGGGGCATCTATTGGCGCTGGATCGGTAATAATGTGTGGAAAAGAAGGGAAAGAACTAACCATTGGCAAATGGGCTATGGTGGCTGCTGGTTCTGTTGTGTTGGAGGATGTTCCAGATTATGCTATGGTTGCTGGAAATCCTGCAAAGATTATTAAAACTAATATTGATTATTAACTTTTAAAACAAAAAATATGAATACTCAGTTTTTAATAACCAGTTGTGACATTAATACTATATGCATTTACGTCACATTAATAGTGTTGGGGTGTTCTGTTTTGAGCGTTTTTCGCTCTATTGCTATTTCGTGGTTAGAACATAGAAATAGCAAGAAGATCGACGGCAATCCTTCCCAAGCAACTCCTGAAGACATTATTTTTAAACACGAGAAAGAGCGATTAGATCGTGTTAGAGCTTTGATGAAAGAAATTGTGTCCCTTACATCTGATAAAATCATATGTGATGAGACCAAAGAGAAAAAAGGGTACTACGAGAAATACAATGACACGGAAGCTAATAATTTATTCCAGCTTTACCAAAAACTGGACAAGTATATCATTATTAAAGAAATAGCAGATGGAGAGCAACAACAATCATAATCGTCTATTACAATCTTTTGTAGTTTTTATTGTTGTCATTCTGATAGCAGGAGTCCTATTTATTGACAACATATATATTGCATGGCTTATCATAGGATTACTAGGCTTAGACGGTTTTTACCTGTCAATAAAGCATTGGTGCCTTTGGAGAAAAGGAACCAAGAATAAAATTTCATTACAAGAGCATTTTCTTACCTTTTTAGCCAGTTTCATGTTCCTATGTCTGATTACGGGAACAGGCTTGTTCATGATGGCTCTTGTTAAAGAAGGAGAAACGCCTGTACCAGAAGGCGAACAACCTTTCAAATTTGTTAATGCAGAGTATTTACTTCGTTCTTTGACATGTTCCTTACAACTTTTTGCAGGCAGTATTGATAGTAATGTGGTGGATGGCATTAAAGATCATCAATATTTGAAGGGAGCAATTTCTTTGCAAGCAGTTATTTCGTTTTGCTGTACTATCGCCGTCTTGCTCAGTTTGGCATTTGCCCGAGTGATGGCTTATTTTAGGTTGCACCATAGGACAAAGATAGACTCCGATCATAATCACTTGTATGTTTTCTTTGGTCTTAATGACCCATCTCGTCTTCTGGCAAAAAGTATCAAAGAAAAGGAAGGCGACAGAGCCGTCATTGTATTCGTGGAAAACAAAAGCCTCAACGATGACAATCAAGGTGGATTGGAAAACCTTATAGGCTTGTTTACACACCGTCGTCAGACATTTATTGATGCTGACGAACTGGATGCAAGAGTAACTTTTACAGAATTACAACTTTGCGATATTGATCGTGAAATTGCTCAAGAAGGAGCTGACATCCTTGGGGAAATCAATCTTATTACTCTTCGTGAACTGATACTGCAGGAGAAAGGCATTACAGATGCACAAATGCATGTTTTCTTCCTATCTGAAAATGAGGATGAGAATATTCGTGCTTTGACCGTCTTGGCAAATGACATAACCATCAAGCAGGTTAGAAAGACAAAACCAGAGGATAATGGCGTTAAGCAACGTTTCTATTGTCATGCCCGTCAAAATGGTCTCAATCGAATTATAGAAGATGTTGCCTTTAAGAAAGGAATAGAAATTCGAATCATAGACTCCTCACACATGGCAGTGGAACTGCTCAAGTCTGATGAAATAAATCACCCTGTTCACTTTGTTGATTTGGACGAAGAGAATCCAACAACTGCAAAATCTCCTTTTAACAGTTTGGTTATAGGATTTGATGAGGTGGGACGTGACACCTTAAAGTTCCTTTATGAGTTTGGAGCTTTTGTAGACAGTAAAGCATCTCCCATACAAGAGCAACGTAGCCCATTCCATTGTATTGTTATTGATAAGCGGATGAAAGAGTTGGAGGGTACATTTATGAACTTCAAGCAGGCAGTTGTACAACAAGTAAATGCAGACGGAAGTCCTTTGGTCGAACTAAAAACTTGTGACTGCAAGGGGAGGGATTTTTTCGAGAAGATCCTTTATCCAGACTTTTGTCGGTCCGTTAATTATATTGTCATTGCCGTTGGTGACGATGAACTTGGTATGACATTGGCTATTCGCATATTGAATCATATTCGACGTGAACGAGCAGACCTGAGTCACATGCGTATCTATGTGCGCTCTTATCGTGCTGACAAGGAAAACTACATGCAGAAGATAGCAACCTATTATAACGAAGGATATAGTCATGGGCTGAGAGAGGAAGAATCATCATGGGGAAATGATGCTGTCATCAAACTTTTTGGCCAGTCGAAGAATATTTACTCTTACGAAATGGTGGTTAACGAGGAATTGATCCAAAAGGGGCGTCAGTATCAGGCAGGTTATGCTCTTCTGAAAGGTGATAAAAGCTGGGATGAAAGACGTGCTTCATTACAGAAGACCGGTTCTTTAGACAGCATTCGTAAGTTGCGTCGCCAAGAATCACAAGACCTCGGCAATGCGCTACATGCTGACACAAAGATATATTTGTTGAAAAATGCATTAGGCAAAGATTATAACTGGAGTGATTTCCTGCGCCGTTATTTTAATGATGAGAATTTGCCTCAATGCGAAGGTTCGTACGACAAAATAAACTATCCTTTCCTCACACCTTTAGAAAACAAAATTATACTGAATCTAGCACGATTGGAGCATATCCGATGGGTAGCATCGCACGAGATGCTTGGTTATTCAAAGGCACACAAGGGCTTGCATAGTTGTGATGAGCGTATACGTCAACATAATTGTTTGTGCCCTTGGCAGGAATTAGATGACGAAAGTCGAGCCACGCTCAAGAGCGAATGGCCTTCGGACTACAAGTCATACGATTTTGGTGTAGTAGATAACACAATACTATTAAACAAGGAAAAACTATTAGTACAATGAAAACAAAGAGATACACCCCACAACCTATAGACACTTCTGATATCCAATTGCCAGAAGAATTGAATCCATTGCTTGAAGCGATGGCGAAAAATGTGCATGAGATATGGGCAAAAGAGCGTCTCGCCCAAGGATGGACATACGGCGAGAGACGTGATGACGCCCTAAAGCATCATCCCTGCCTCGTCGCTTACGAGAACCTGCCAGAAGAGGAAAAGGTTTACGATAGGAATACTTCTGTGGAGACTCTGAAACTCATTTTGAAATTAGGATTTAAGATAGACTTGTGTCCGAAGGACAGGTGATGAAGTGTTTAAAAAGTAACACAAAGACTTGGCGCTTTTCAGAATTGTTACTATATTTGCAGAAAATAACTAAAAACTTATATATTATGGGAATCATACACTGGTTTAAGAATGAATTAAAGAAAGAAGAAAGAGTGCTGACTCGTGACTTAATCTCTATGGCGATTATAGATGGAGAATTCAAAGACGAGGAAGTGGATGAGATTGAGCGAATCCTCAAGGCAGAAGGTATCTCTACGAAAGAAATGATGGACTCACTCAGAGGCAAGGATATTGAGATTCCTTTTACAGAGGAAGAGAAAAGAGACTATATCATTCATCTGGCAAACATCATGGGAATAGACAATGTTTATTCCCCCATTGAGGCACATCTGCTGGAAACACTCGGAAAGCGAGTCGGCTTCAATCAGATGCAAATAATCTCTATTATCCTCTCCGCCATTCGCAATAACTGGCTGACGAATCCTAACGCCATTGACATGTTGGACGACTTCGTTGGTTATCTCACTACGACATCCGAAGAATAGGTTATGAGTAGTATTATAACCAGATTCATGGATGCTGTCACGGAGCCACAATTCAAATTGGCTCGCGACCTCATGGCAATGGCTATTGCCGATGGGCAAATATCACCAGAGGAACACGAAGCTATGAGTAGCATCTGTCATAACGAAAACATCGACGAACATCAGTTGATGGAAAGCCTCAGTACTTCAAACGGACCAGTCAGTGAGATACCATCCACCGTGAAGGAGAGAGAGGACTACCTGCGTAACCTATTACTCCTCATTGGTGCCGACAGCTACTGTGCTCCTCAGGAAATTTATCTCTTCCAGATTATCGCAAGCAGGATGGGCCTCAATCAGATGAATGTCATAGGATTATTCTTAATGACAACGACCCACCAGTATTTCCAAGGAGACGTCGGCAGTAAAGTCCTGGCAAGTTTCCTCGAGAACTATATTGATCCGAAGAAGAAAGGTAATGAGGTTTGGAGACACCACTTGCATACCATCTACGAGACAGTGGCGATGAATACGGAAAATGACAACAGACTCCTTGCTCAAAACCTGTCTAAAGCAACTCAAGCCCTATTGACGAACAAAATACTGGTAGATGGATTCAGTCATGTCGGTCTTAACTTCCAACGCATATTGAAAGAGGAAGAACTGCAAGTGTTAGAGCAATATACCAGGTAGTAAAATAAAGGCAAGGATTACGGGACTTGATCCATTAATGATGTAGTAACAGATAAAGTGAAAGTGATATGAATTTTAAAGATTTTGCGCTAGAACATGGATTGAACATTTGGGACTGGATTGCTTTTATAGTTTCATTCAGCTCTATGTTAATAGCTGTAGTATCAATGTTTGTGGCTGTGTTTACTTTGAAATCTCAAAGGCAAACTGAAAAGAATACTATGCCTATTATAAACAAAGATATACAGGAATTCTTGCTTCAAGAATTTATAATTAAGCTATTAGATGGTCAAATAAGAATTGGTGCATTATGGTATTCTCTCTATGAAAAAGAGTTCGATTATTATCCTTCTGAACAAATATTAGAGAAGTTAAAAGTTGAAACTGACACTATTCATACAGAACTTTTTTATAATGATAATACCCAGTATCGTTGCATACAGGGATTGTTTAATATGACAAAGGAATACAATGTTAATATTTCTGTTCTAAATTCACACCTCTCAAATATATCAATTAATAATGATTTATTGTATCAAGAATTTAATAATATTCTAATGCAGAATGAACAAATAGCTGAAACTTGGAAGAAAGTTATGACATGTTTGTACAATTATAATAACACACATACAGCTATTATTTTTTCAAGGATAATGGATACGACAGAAGAACCTCCAACAGATTATAATTTAATTTGTTTTAAAGAAAATAATGAAAAATACTTGGATCTAATGGATAATGATGACAAGAAGATAAAATTATTGTATTACATGGATTCAAGAGCTACGAGATTAATTAAAGAATATGATAACTTCTTGATAAAGAAATAAGTGCTATGGGGTATGAACAATTAAGATATGAAGAATTCTATGATCTAGTTAGAAAAGAATTAGCCACTTTAATAACTAAAAAGACTGGCGTGGAACAATATTATTTTTCTCCAGGAAGGACAATGGAATGTCCTAGCTCTGTCACAATTTCTCCAGAAAAGAATGATAGTTACTTTAAGGGTAATAATCATTCTAGTTATAGGGAACCTGTGGAAGAAACAATTAGTCTAAGTGAAGAAATTTATGGCGACTTCATTGATACAACATTCAAAGAACAATACAAATCTATACGTGATTCTGTGAGTATGAAAACAACTCTTGCCCAAAATATAGCAATGGCGATTTACACAGTGTTCTTGGATGGAAAAAAACGTCTTCCTACTATTTTGAATAAAGTTTTCAAGTATGGATTGGAAGCATTATCAACAGAAGAGAAGGAAATATATAAATGGCGTAAATTTATATAATAAGATCACTACTGTCCGGTTAAATTTCACCAAGCGAAAGCTGGCGGTCATCTTCCTGAAGAAGAGAAAGTATATGATCGAAACACTTCTGTGGAGACCTTGAAACTTATTTTGAAGCTTGGGTTTAAGATATTTAGGAATCAATAATTTAGATTATGCTGATAATTTGGGGGTACTTACTTTTGATTGTGGTAGCAGGAATCGTGGTGATTATTTTCGGAGCATTTCTGCTTAGGCTGCTGAGTATAGGAATCTCACTTTTTTTAATAGCTGAGATTATTACTACCTGCTTAGCTATTTTCGGCTATATGGACTATAGTACGGGATGGACTATTTCTAAGTGGGCCTTTTTTATTGGAAGTGTAATAGGCATTGCGAAATTCATTCGCAATCCTTCTGGCGTACTGGAGGATACGTCCAATATGGTTCAGGAATTTGATGAATACGTCCAAAAGAGGAATTCTAAAACAGGTTCTTCTGATAACGAAAAAGAAGAATATGGTTTCCCTTGTTGCGGAAATTGCAAGTGGAACTACGACAGAGCCTCCTATGAAGTACGTTGCTTTCAAGATAGCAAACGTAACAAGACAGCAAATGAAAAATGCGGACAGTGGCAACATTATTAAAAATCAAAAGAAATGAACGAAACGACAAACCGACAAATCCGAATATTCATATCCTCTACCTTTCAGGATATGCATAATGAACGTGATTATTTAATAACAAAGGTTTTCCCTCGCCTTAGGGTCGAAGCAGCGAAAAGAGACGTCACCGTTGTTCCTATTGATCTGCGTTGGGGCATAACCGAAGAAGAGTCAAAAAATGGTAAGGTTTTGGAGATATGTTTGGAGGAGATAGATAACTCTCATCCTTTTTTTATCGGACTTCTCGGAAATCGATATGGTTCCCATCCGGAAATGTCGGATCTAATTAATAATCCGAGGCTTGCAGAGCGTTATCCATGGGTAAAGGAAGACATAAAACGGGAACTGAGCATCACAGAGATAGAGATGCAATATGGAGCTTTACGTTCAAGAAAGCGTATAAACGCTTACTTTTATCTTAAAGAGAAAGACGGGCTTGAGCTGGAAAACTCAGATAAACTAGAGAATCTTAGGAATTCGGTCCTTAAAAATGGTCGATACCCTGTTGATACTTATGTATCACCAGAAGATCTAGGGAGTAAAGTTGAAAGAGACTTTATGATTCTCCTAAATAATCTCTATCAAGAGAAACATCTATCAGAACAGGAAAGGGAAAGAATAGCCCAAGAGTCTTTTTTGCATAGTCTGACTACTGTCTATATACCTAATGATGATAATTTCAAAATCTTGGATTGCTTCCTTGCCAACAATAATATGCGTGAATTCGTGATAAACGGAGAAACAGGACTGGGAAAAAGTGCATTGATTGCAAATTGGATAAAAGCACATGAAAACGAAGAATCTTATAATATTATATATTATTTTGTTGGGAATGGAGGATTAGAAGGAGACTACCGAAGAATCCAACGATATCTCATAGGGGAGATTTGTGATAAATACCGGCTGAGCGATAAATTGTCAGGTCAAGAGGAAAATCACTATAGCGATATAAAAGAGAATCTATCTGAATTGTTTGAAGAAATACAAAGCAGAAAACCTTTGCTCATTGCTATTGATGGAGTGGACCAATTGGCAAGCTTTGATACAGCAGATTCTCTCAATTGGCTTCCACTTCCCACCACTAACATCAAGTATTTGTTCTCTACTCAAAATACCGATTCAACAATGGATACTTTCAGAAATAGGGATAGTGAGATATTTACCTTGCAGCCTCTTGATGAATCCGATAGATACCGACTAGTTGAGAAATATCTTAGTACATTCCGAAAGAGTCTGAATAAAGAGCAAATAGAAAGAATCATAAAGGATCCACAAAGCCAAAATACTTTTGTACTTCAGACGCTTCTCAACGAGTTGCTGGCTTTTGGTATTTATGAACAGCTTGACCAACAAATCAATTGTTATTTGGAGGCTGCTAATACTACAGAATTCTTTCATCAGGTTCTGGAACGGAATGAGCGTGACTATGGAGAAGAATTGGTGAGGCATTCGCTTGCATTGATAGCAATATCTCGAAATGGCTTAAGTGAGCATGAAATCATGGGACTTGTGAAAGTTCGCCAACTTGAGTGGTCACAATTCTATTGTTCATTCCATCATCATCTAATGGTAAAGGACGGTTTGATAGTCTTTCGCCATCAGTTCCTCAGAAGAGCAGTTGAGTCACGCTATTTTGATGGAGGAACCAAAATGGGATTGAAGAAAAGTCTTCGTATAGAATACTCAAATAACAAATATTTGTATCGTGGGGAGATTTGCGATTATTTCAAAGACATGCAAACATCTCGTGCTTGGGAAGAACTTTCATATCAGTACTATGAATTAGATGATTTTGACCATCAGTATCGTCTCCTTCTGAATTTGCAAGTGTTCCAATATCTTAGTCAAAGAAATATAGATACCTTGGGGTTGTATTGGAAGAAATTGTATGCACGGGATCAGCAGCGTTATGACTTTTCAGAATTTTTAAATCTTCCAATATCGGAAGGTATGAAAAAAGAGGTTATTTATCGCAACTTAGGTCTCTTTTGTCTCCAATACCTTCAAAAGTATGAGTTGGCTCTGAAGTTTTACCAAGAATCATTAAGGTTAGAAACTAACTCGAAGTTAATAGCCAACATATATAATGACATGGGAGTGGTTTACCATGATATGTATAACCATCAACAATCATTGGAATGCCTAGAGAAGGCCGTGTGCCTTCGTAAAACGATCTATGGTGATGAACACTTGTCAACAGCTCATGTCTATTGCAATATGGGTGTTCTTTTGGTTGACATGAAAAAATACGAGCAAGCTCATGAGTATTTGACAAAGTCCCTTGAATTACGAAAGAAGCTCTTGGGAGAGACTCATGCAGACACTGGAATTTGCTATATGGAATTAGCTAATTTATATTTTCAGATGGGAAATATGAAGGAGGCGGAAGAGTACTATTCAAAGGCTCTTATAATATTTCGCCTTTTACCTAAGAAGAATTACCATCATATTCAAAGATGTAACGATGACTTAGAGAAAATTTTTGAAAAAAAAGCAAAGGGAACGGATTCTCTGAAGCTCCATCAGGAAATGTTGTCAAAATATTTGGACTTGTATGGCGAAAAAAATGAAAAAGTTGCAGAATCACTTGCCAATATCGGAAAAGATTATGAGAATATATATGATTTTGAACATGCCCTACAGTCATATCTCGAAGCTCTTAGGATTGCAGAGTCATTATGGGGAGGTGATATTCGAACAACTTCCTATTATATAAAGGTAGGAGATGTCTATTGCTATATGGACTACAAGTTAGCAATAAAGTATTATGACAAATCATTGCGTATACGTGAGGAAGTATTAGGCTATGAGCATAAATTAACAGAGGATATTTATTTAAAGATAAATAGAATCTTCGATGATAAGGAAATAACTGATTACTACTTGTTGAGAATTGCAGCGTCAAACAGTGAAATAGAAAAAGCAAGACTTTACCTTCGTTTAGCTGAATGTTGCCCAAACAGCAGTTTGCAAAGGTGGGAATATAAATTAACAGCCTATGCACTTTTTGAAAAGAGATTAGGAAAGGAACATGAGATCACCACCAATCTTTTTGACCATGAGATAAAGCCATATATAACATCAAACGATCGTAAATCACATCGCCATTATTATCTCAAAGAGGACATTTATATCCTAGAAGGTATTATCGCAATATCTCAGAGAATCATGGGAAAAGAGCATCCGATTTCGCTTATTGGTCTGAGGTCGTTGGCTGATAATTATGTAGAATTACAGGAATATGATAAAGCTTCGGAATCCTATAAAAAGTTGTTGGGTAACATTTCTTCCCAGTCTTTGCAGGAGGAACTAAATCGATCATATTTATATGACTCCATGGGCCAAATCTGTTTTAAACAGGGACATTTCAACGAAGCTATAGCATGGTACCATAAGGCAATCGAGGTTTACGTTGAAAATGAGAAAGAAAAAGAGTATAGTATAGGAGAAACGTATATGCATATGGCAGATGCGTATCGAAAACTTAAGGACAATGAACAAGCAGAACAGGCATACATGACTGCTCTTAGTACTTGGAATGAGGTTCAGAAAGAAAAGAAGGCAACATGTCTTAAACAAATGGGGGAGATGTATGAAGAGAAAGGCGATTACGATGCAGCTGTTCGTCGTTATGTGAAATCGTTGACAATCTATCATAATCATTCCCCTTTCGAGGAATACAATCGAATAGCTTATTTGTATGTAAAGTTGTCAAACTATGAAGAAGCCTTGAATTATTTGTTTAGGGCTTATGAGTGCCGTGTAGAATTTGAAAATTCATGGTTTGAATACAACCAGAAAAAGGCGGTTAATTACAAACAATTTTGTAGGGATTCTTTGTGGCGTGCAACCATCAAATCAAATATTGCATACGTGTATCAATGTCAGTTCCATCTGTATAAAGCATTGAGAACTTTAAGGTTGGTTTTGCAATATGACCTGCCATCAGATAGATTAGATAAGATCTCAAGTGTAGAGAATCAAATCAAGGACACGGAAGAATATTTGAAAAAAGATTCATTTTTAGAGCCATTATTTGTCGATATTAGGAAGCATGTCATTGAAAAAGTAAACGAAAAGGAGTGGCTCTCTCTTATGGAAGCAGATGCAAAAGACTTGACAGAACATTTTGTTCTCATGACAACTCTTTTTGATGATATTTGTCAGAAATACAATTTGGAAGGAAAGAGGGAAGAAGTGACGCCCATTATGGATTTTGTTCCTTTTATGAGTAATACGATTATTTACGAATACATGAAAGCGGCTGACAGTATGTTGTTTCAAATTCGAGATTGCCATCCTCTTATTGGAAAAGAATTCCTTAAATTCCAGAAGACAGACGATGAAAAACTCATGGCAATCACTGAAAAGATTGAAGACAAGTTGATTCGGGATTTCTTGGACTGCTTTATCGGAATGGATATCTTTGTAGAAGGACTTTTCTTCGACCACCTCTCAATAGTTAAAAAAATGGAGGACTATGATTACAAAGTAGTGGCAGATTATTTAAACAGCTTTGTTAGGAGAATTAACAAGAAAACCTCCATATGGAGGGGACTTGAGTTCTCTTTGAAGAAACTTCCTTTATTTTCTGAAAATGACATCTGTCACTATGGCGAAGAATAATATATGCCTTTACATGTGATGACTGCTTGTGATATCTATTATGTAATTGATTATAGACGCGATGATGAACGATTAACGGCTTCTTTTTTGGCGTGGAGATAATCAATCGACTATATTTAGAATTTTTTTTGAAAAATTATGTGTAATCAGATTAATTTATTACATTTGCAACAGACTAAGAACATAAAATCAAATATCTATGAATTCAACAATTACTATTTGCGACAGCGTTGCACCGTATATGAACAAGACGGCTGAGATTTTTCAGCATTGTGTAAAATGATATCGCTTTGCTTAAGAATCTGCCTCAAAATAAGGAAGAATATAGTTCCTATAGAGAAAACTTCGTGATGCTAAAGGGACATACGGATATTGTCAGTTGTGCGGTTTTCAGTCCTGATGGGAATTTCGTCGTATCAATAAGTGATGATAATACGATTCGCATATGGAATTCTCAGACGGGACTGTGCCTTCAAACCTATCAATTGGATGATTCCACACCAAATGTATATCTCACGCCAGATGGAAGATATATTATAGTTTGCTATTACAACAAGAATGTAGAAGTATTTAAATTTTGTGCATCACATGAGTTGATTAACGAAACGAGAGCGCATTTTAAAGAGCGTGAGTTGACTCCAGAAGAACGAAAGAAATATTACTTAGACTAAGAAAGAAAACGATATAGAAGAATCCTGGGCATTCAATTCTATTCCATCAAATCGATGGGAGGAAGATTCTGTGGGACATAGTTGGGCAGATCGTGTTGAATGCCTACGTCCTTGAGCTGTTGTAAGAAATGGTTGAGGTGTGTTGCGAGTTTTACCATATTGCCATTCTAATACATCCGTAAAATATTCAAGGATGGCAATTCCAGCACATGGATGTCAATATCATAAATCAAGGGCCTCTAAGATATATTGGGCAAAACATATAACCTTATAACCCAAGGGGGTGCAAAGGTTTGCGCACTATTGGGTTATATGGTTATATGTTTTACGAAAAAAACGCCTATCGATAAAAATCTTGTTAAATGGAGTGGATTCTGAAGGAAAAGTCGTACCTTTGCAGTAAGTATAACTAATAAAGCTAAAACAATGGGAATAGTTGATTGGTTTAAAAATGACTTGAATACGGAGGAAAGGACACTGACGCGCGACTTGCTGTCGGTGGCTGTGGCTGACGGTGAGTTTTGCGACGAGGAGAAAAATACCATTCTTGAGATATGCCAGTTGGAGGGGATATCGGCGGTGGAGTTGATAGATTCTATCCGTAACCAGTCGGCAGGTGGTAGGCTGCTCAGTTCTGTTGAGGATAAAAAGCGGTATCTGCTGCACCTTATCCGTATGATGATGTCTGACGGCAAGTATTATGGTATTGAACTGCATGTGATTGAGGTGCTTGCCCGCAAAATAGAGGTGCCGCCCTTGCAACTGATTTCATTTATATTGGACGAGGTGAATGCCGGTCATATCAGCAAAGAGGAGGGCATCAAGGTGATTGACCATTTCGTGAGACGCTATACGGATTAAGAATATGAGTATCATTACGAAATTTCTGGCTGTGGTGACGGAACCGCAGTTTAAGTTGGCTCGCGACTTGACTGCAATGGCTATAGCCGACGGACAGGTGACACAGGAAGAGATGGAAGCCATGAGGACGATTTGCCATCTGGAGGGTGTTGACGAGATGAAACTGATGGAGGCACTGCAAGGAGGGTATGACAAAGTGAATGAGGAGATGCCTAAGACGCACGAGGGGCGGGAGGCTTACCTGAGGGATATTATAAAACTGATAGGTGCGGACGGTTACGCCGCTCCGCAAGAAGCGTATCTTTTCCAGATTATTGCAGGCAGGATGGGACTGAACCAGATGAATGTTGTAAGTCTCATTCTGCTGACTACCACACATCATTATTTCCAAGGCGATAAGGGAACAAGAACCTTTGCATCGTTCATCAAGAATTACATCGATCCCAAAGGGAAAACAGAAAATGCCAATCGTGAGAACTTACGCACGCTTTATGATACGGTGGCCAAGAATACGGAAATGTGTCGGGATGCTGAGTTGGATAGTGAAAT
>ODAJ012118366.1_pt1 | contig 20514 bp, 16 predicted proteins | sample 1539241 | NCBI WGS metagenome assembly ODAJ01 (sample SAMN02144231, study PRJEB22623) | gut metagenome | biome: sheep rumen | host: Ovis aries | place: New Zealand | reverse complement strand
CTTCGCCTTTGTGGGGCCGCAGCCACATTTAGTGGCTACTCTAAAGACCCCAGTCGCCCAAATGGGAGGGAGTTTACTTTTTGAATTTATAAATTTTGAAATTTGAATTTAGCTTCCACCCCCTCCCCTCCTTTGAAGGGGGCGGGGGAGGCTTTTTCAGTTCTGTCCACCGCCACCGGTGTTACCGCCACTGTTACCTCCGTTGTCGTTACCACCGTTGGGATTGTCACCGTTCTGGTTTCCCTCCCCCTCGGGGGAGTCAGGAGAGGGGTTATCGGGGGTTGTTCCCGCATTCTTGCCCTTGGGCTCGATGAGATCCTTGATGTTCATGAAGGCAGCCTTCTGCTTCAGCATCTTGGATGAGAGGTTGTTGACATCCGTTCTGCTGGGAGCAAAGCACAGGAAAAGGCCCTTGATGCAAGCACCGAGGTTGTAATCCTCCTCGCTATCGGCTCCGTTGCTTTTTACCGAGAGGTAGAACGTGCCGAGTTCACCGAACTGAACCTTCTTGCCCTCTAACAGCTGTTCCAGGATACACGACTGGATCTTGTTGGCCACACCCAGGCAGACATCCTCGCCATAGATGGAGTTGTGCTCCGACATGTGCCTGCAGAGTTCCTGATAACTCATGGTTTTGGTGCTTACCACTCGACCGTACCACTTGCCGAAGGCTGCGGTCTTCTCGTTCTTGTTCTGAGATACTTTTACTAATACTGGCATGTTGTAAAATTAAGAGTTGAGAATTAAGAGCTGAAAGAAGAAAATCATGAACTGAGAGGATGGTCTTGCTCCGCGGTAGCAAATTCTTCACTCTTCACTCTTCATTCTTCATTTTCTAACGCTCTATCAATGCGTTTCATTGACGATGCAAAGGTACGACATTCGGGGAGGGGCGTTTTCCGCAGATGGTACTCGATGGTCGCAGAAGGACGAAGAAGTACCGCTAAGGATCTATGTCAATACAGAACTTGTCGCATATCCAGCGTACGATGTTGGGAGGGAGCACTATCATGCCAGGACGAAGCCCCAGTTCCTCCAACTCCTTACGGTATGGTCTGCACCAGTTTCTCAGAGTTCTTGCTGTCACCCCTGCGTGATAGGCAATTTGTTGACGGGTCATTGCTTTCATAACTGTTATTTTGCGGGTTTTGGAATTGATACTGAATACGGGGTGAATTCAGCGTGAATTCGATGCGTTTGCACGCTGAATTCCCCTCGAATTAAGGCTGAATACTTTAAGCATTCCCCTCGCCCTCTGGAGAGGGGTTAGGGGTGAGGCTTTTTCCCTCCTTCTTCATGCGTTCATACTCCGTATAGCTTACGGCTCCGGTGGTGTTTACGGGTTTGAAGGCATTAAAGGTTACGATGTTCTGCTGCGCAGACAGTATTGCCCCCTTCTTCCTTTTGACCCTCTCGTTCTCCCTGTTGCTCCAGTTGTCCAGCACACGTTTCCAGAATACCATCCTCGACTTCCCCAGCACCCAGCCCTTTGCCTCGTAATAGTTCCAGAACTTCACCGCCGTGAAGCGGTGCTCCCCTATCTCGTCCATATAGGCCTGCACCTCGTCAAGAGTAGGAGGCACAAAAGGCTGTTCCTGCGTATTTTCTTTGGACGATTTCTGAAAATCCCCTTTTTTGTTGTTGTAGTTGTTATAAAAAACTTCTTTTCTTATTTCTTTTCTTTCTTTAAGGGGCGGCGGGGTGCTTTCTTTCATTTTCTTTTTCTTTTCTGTTTCTTTTAGCTCGTTCCGCCTTGTTCTTACCTCCATAAGCAGATGTTTTAGTTTGGCTGTTTCCAGACGTAACTTCATCCTTTCTTTTCTACTGTCTTCCATTCTTTTTACATTTGTTATGTTTTTTGTGCCTGTATGCCACAATAAATTTACTATTATCTACGTTATCTAATGGATGTGGCCTAAAGATGCAGCAAAGGTACATCCACAATAGACCTGAAAAAGAAATTCTGTCCATGCTATGGACAGAATAAACAATTATTAACGCGCACCACTTTTATATGGTAAAAAGAATGAGAAAAAATGATACAACATACCCACAGTCAGCAGGACAAGTGCTGACGTACAGGATACTGCAAAAAGCAGATATAGCTTTTAGTCGTCAACGAAGAATAATGGAGGACAGGTATGGCATGCCCCATGGCACTTTTACGATGTATTAAGGAACGGTTCTTCTAAGGGCTATGAGCTGAGTGTCAACCAGATAGCAACTATCTGTCGCGACATCATTCAGCACTACGAAAGCAAGCCGGAGAGGCAGGAGCAGATCCGTAGGGAATTAGCGCACTTATTCCGGACGGTTTTCCTCCCGCCCATGCTGTGATTTAGGGAAGTCAGCCCTCAAACAAGCCCGTTACATAACAAAAAAACAAACCTGCCACTCCCCTCGCGAGGAAATGGCAGGCATTAACAACAATTTACCTTAAAACTTTATTTCAATGATTGCGCAATCCCAATTTTGTCTATTTGGGAGATATATTACATCCTTTCTCGAGGTCGTAAAGTGCCTTAATAGATTGCAAATAAAATTTTTTTTTAATAATCTGCATAATTTACGATAGCAATGCAATAATTCCCGACTGGCAAGCAATAAAAAGAACGCACGTATGTTCAGGCATCGTATATTATTTCTGACGAAGCCACCCGCAAACGTGAGTTCTTAACAAAGGGATTATAAGTTAGCGAATTAATAACTCTTAATATAACACCTTTTTCCCATTAATAATATAAACTCCTCTCGGCAATTTTGAATTAAGTTTACGTCCTGCAAGGTCGTAAACAGCATCGTCATTATGAATTATGAACGTCGAAGAGGTCGCGAGCGGAACGCGAGAACGAAGTGGCAATTGTGAATTATGAATTGACTCAATTCCATCCGGATCGGGTCCTTCCGTCACGCGGAAAGTGGAGCCATCATCTGTCAGGCTCTTGGGAGAATCCCAACAACTGAGAGAGCCCGTACTGCCACCGAACTGGTTGAGGCATACGTTGGAAGTGCCTGGTACGCGCAGGACAAAGCCGTCCTGGTTAGGAATCAACTCCCATTCGTAACTGCCCTGACGCATAACGGCATTAGAGCCAACAAGTGTCAGCACCTCCCTTAACCCTGTGGAGCGATTATACACCTTCACCTTATAGGGATTGCCACTGAAGGCCCATTGGAAGGTAGGCAATGCCAACGTATCCACACTCTGCACGGATACCGGGTAATAGGGTTCCGTAGCAGTCTTACCCACCATATATTCCGTACGGATGGTCATATTATACCATACAGCATCATTCTCGGAAGTCGTAAAATCGAACGGGCCAATCCATACAGCCTCGTAATCCACAGATGTATCATCAGTAACCATATACGGATGTGTGCCAACGGGAGTTAGCATCACAAAGGCATTCTCCCAATCCGATGGTGGCTCAGGCATATCGGCTCCGTAGGGTAGCTTCTTCGTCTCGGACTTGATGAACTCGCCATCGTAGTAGAGGTTCATCGTTACAGCAAACATACTGGTCTGAGCGATCTGGATGGCCTCCGTAGGGTCGAAGTCACCCACCTCCGTTATCTTCCAGCGGTCGCCAGCGTCGGGGGTGTTATAGTTGTTGATGACAATAGTACTGGTATTATTGTTGAACCACTTGATGTCGCCATATTCTGTGAGCGTGCTCATCATATAAAGATACTCGCCATCGGGATGGGTGGTATCGAAGTAGATGGGCGAACCAAGTGCCTCTATCCACTCGCCGTTCGAGGCGTTGCCCGTCCGCAGGTACTTCTTCAGGTAGGGGCTATAGAGATAGTTGTTACCCTCTATATTGATGATGGCAAACTGCTTCTCGTAGTCATATACTGTCCACCAGGCACTCTGCCCAGCCTCCAATCCATTATAATCATAACTGAGTATCAGGTCGCCACGCGGGCAAGCGATGGTATATAGCTTGTTGTTGGCAAAGACAACAGGCTCCACAGGTTCGGGCTTGGGAGAACGGACATCATCCAGAATGTCCTGATAGATCTGGTTGGAACGTATCTGCAGCCAGTCGGCAGCATCCTTAGCCTGCTGAGCATAATCCGTACGATCGCCCCACTTGTCGCGGTTGAGGTTGAAGGAGTTGCAAGCAAAGTCGTAGTAGTCCTGACAGTATTCCATCAGTTCCTCGAGCCCCTCGTCCATGAACTGCTTCCACAACTGCTTATAGAGCTCGCACATGGGTTCGTAGTTCCAGCGGAGGTCCTGAATGAACTGTTTTACCTCGAAGTTAGGCATATCCTTCCAGTAATTGCTGGTGGTGTTAGCCTTGAAATAATTACGCCCCTGCTCGTAACCGAAGCCCCAGTCGAGATCCCATACGGGACCGAAGATGTACATGCTGCTATCACTCTCGAAGTTCTCGCGATAGCAGAAGGTGCTCTTGGGATGGTACAACTCGAAGTTGCAGATAAGCTCGTTTACCATCAGGAAACGCGACAACTGCTTGATATCGACGAACTTGCTGATGTCCTTTCCCTTATTGAGCGCCTGCATGAAGTTGTTGAAGCTGCTACGAATCATGTCCAGCGTCAGGGATGTTGTCCCCTCGTCGAACTCAGGTTCCTTGATGTTGATGGGCAGGTTATAAGGCTGTGAGCGGAATTTCTGTCCCTCTGGCTCGTCGTAGTAAGAGTCGAGTTCGAGCAAGGCAGCTGCCGTCTCGTCGCCAAGGTCAACGCTGTTGTTAGAGAAGCCCACCTTCTCCGTCAGGTTGTAGCTGCCACGGTATTCACCATTAAGGTACAGATCCACAGGCACAATATGGTTGGCTGCCGATGCCCCCATGAGGTTAGCAGCCTTCATGCCTACAGCATTCGTCATCAGCGAGCCGCCAATGCCGTTAGCCAGGAGCACCCAGTTCTTGCCCTTAGACATGCCAAGGGGCTTCACCTTCTCGGCAAACCTAAGACGATAGGGTTTCTTGGCCCATCCCCAGCTGCTGTTTCCCCTACCCTTTATCTGCATAGTGGTCTCTGCCATCGAGGGGAAGATGCCGTGTCCGTCTATGGTGATGGTGGCATCCTTGAAATAATCCCTGCTGGTGATAGCCTGCCCGTCAGCGGTATTGATGTAGATGGTAGGCACCTCTGCCCTATCCGTCAGCCAATCCACATGAACACGGACAACCCTTCCATAAGGTTTCTGGAAGTATTTGTTGTCCTCCTCGGGCGTAAGAATGCTGTAGCCTGCCCATGTAACAACATAATAAATATCCTTGTCGAAACGCAGACGGGACTCCTTGCTTGTCTGAATCTTACCATTAACATACGCCACCACATTCTCGTCCGCCATCTGGAACGAGGCGGTAAGACGTTTACCAATGGCAGTAACCGTTACGAAAACAGTATCGCCCACTATCTCGCCATTTGCATCAGTGAAGAGCTGGTCGTTATACTTGTTATTGAACTTGAACGAATCGAAGGAAGGGAATACAGGCTTCTTCTCGCTCACGCTATCCACCTTAGAGAGGTCGTAGGAGTAGGTAGCTCCGAAGTTGGTGCTGATAACCAACTTTCCATCTGCTTCCTCGTATCCCTCGACATACTTCAACGGATAGGCCTCCATCCTCCCGTCCGAAAGATAGACATGCAATGCCTCAGGGAAGGAGGGCATACCCGTGGGATCAGGCGTCGGATCTATGATGGGATCAGGAACGTCGCCTTTCTTCTGGAAGACATAGCGCTCGTTGGCACCTTTGCCATCGCTACCCCTGTAAGTACCCAGCATATTAGAGCCGGCACGCAGGTTCCAGTAGTAGTCGGTATTTACCGTACTCTGCACGCTGTATGCACCATCGGTGCCTTCAATGATATTCCAGTATTCCGATTGGTCGCCCAAAGGCTCTTTTGCCAATGTCATATACTTGTAGTACTGATCATCACGATCGGTGGTGAAGACCAGCAGCTCGCCAGATGCCTGGTTGCGGATGGTATAACCCGACTGCGTGTTGGTAATCACCCAGTAGGCATCGTCCGTCATGTCCTGTCCGTCAGTAACATAATATATATAAGGGTCCACATTGTGGTAGGCACCCAGTCCCAGGTAGCCGTCCATTTTGGTACAGGAGATGGAATAAACGCCATCCTCGATGGGTGTGTCAGCATAGATATTGCAAAGACATCCCAAAAGGAAAATATATAGGATATAAAATCGAGTTTTCATGTGATCTTTTCTAGTTAACAACTGCAAAGATAGCGTTTTTTTCAACTAAAACGCAAAAGAACCATAAAAATAAAAAAAATCTAGGATAAAGTGTAGTTTTCCTGTAATGCCCTGCGACAAAGGTATAGAAAGAAGTTAAACCAATAAAGGAAACAACGATGAAAAAGATTTTGTTTTGCATGACAGTGTTATTGACCGGCGGTCTCAACACAGTATCAGCCGATAGCGAGGCTCCCGCAACAGATGTCGTTAACAACGTATCGCTCATACAGAAACTACCCGCCCCCGGACATATCGTAAGGAATATGCCCAGCACACAAGGGTTCACACGCTACACGCTATCCAACGGCGTAACAGTTCTCTACCACCACGACAGCGAGGGTACCAACGATGTTAGCATGTATGCCCTGAGCAACGGCGGCACCTCGCTGTACACCGATATCCTGCCTGCCAACCTGAAGGTACTGAACGAGTGCCTGGCCGTAAGCGGATTGGGTAACTACAGCGAGAGCGAGCTGCACAAGACATTGGCAGGACACAAGGTGAGCGTAACGCCCTACATCGGGCTGTACGGAGAGTTTATCTCCTCCAGCGCTACACCCAAGGACCTGGAGACGATGTTCCAACTGAACCACCTGTACTTCACCTCCCTGCGTACCGACCTGACAGCCTTCAATACATGGCGTGAGCGCAAGCGCGAGGAACTGACAAATAAGAAGAGGGACTCTGCCTTAGACCTGACGAAGAAGGAACTGGACGTCATCAACTACGACGTGGTAATGCAGATAGTAGCACAGCGTTTCTGCAACGCAGGCGACTTCACCTTCGTCATCACAGGCAACATCACAGAGAACGTGCTGATTCCTCTGCTGGAAAAATATATTGCATCGCTACCGACAAGCAAGAAACACGAGCAGGCAAACTATCATGCCTATGACATTACATCTCGTATTTCATAAGGCGCTCGTATTCCACCTCTTTGTCTAGCACTTCAAGGAATTCGTCAAGGACGCTCTGATCAATGTCGCCCAACTCGAATTCCTTGACTGCGTCTTTACGGATCTCGGCAATCCAGGCACGTCGGGCTGTGATATAATCCTCCATCACACGCTCGGCATCCTTCTGTGTTATCTCGCCTTCTATACCATAGTATTCACGAATCAGGCGGTAGCTCCATGCCCAACGGTACTCTGAATAGTTACGGTTGGCAGTAATGAACTCCTCGCGGATGGCGGCTATGGTATTCAGTTCGCCACTCTTGATAGCCTCTACGATACGCTCCTCCTCCGTAACGGGAATGAGCAGACCGCTCAGGTCGCTCCACTTGCCTGTTCCCACGCTGGAACGGGGAACCTCCAGGATATGACGCTTCATGACGGCACCCATATAGATGCGCAAGGCTATATCGTAATACTTGATACCCTTCTTCAGGGAAGAGTTCTTGATAACATAGTCGTGGAAGTTGTAGGTGGCTACATCGCCAGAAATCTCGCGCAACCCTTCCAAGGTACGCTTGGCTACCATGATGCCGCCAACAGAGAAGGGCGAGAGCCAGTCGAAGTTGACAACAGAGTTGCGGGCTTCATCAGGACGCTTGTCGCGCTTGGGCCACTTACGTATATCGCGGTACAGACCTACGGTTGTAAGGTTACGACCCGGAATCAGGTACATCTCGTCGCCATAGGCAATAAGGTAAGAGAAGGGCAACTTGCGTGTATCGGGGTGGTGCATCAGCTTACCAAAGCAGACGCTGAACGTTCCGATGTGGGCAGGCATCAGGATATAGCTGCCGCTGGCCGTCTTGGTACCACGTTCCAGAACGCCCCAGTGTACGGGTCCCATCTTGTAGGCGTGGTTAGAGAAGTTGGTAGCAGAACCGGCATTGTAGAAACTGAACATACCTCCAATGAGAAGCGAGCTCTTGTGGTGGCTGGCAGAGAAGGGACCGCAGAAGGCAGCACAGGCCTCACCGTTACTCATGTAGCAGTTGGCAAAGAACAAGCTGCTCTCTGCCGTAAAGCCGTCTGTGATGACGCAGGCCTCGCCCACGAAGCAGTTCTCCAGCTTGGCATTGTTCAGCACAGAGGAACCGTTATAGATTACTGAGTTCTCGCAGATAACACCCACACCGATCTTTACCACAGCATCTGGCATACTCTTCAGGGTACAATCCTGCAGGTGCAAGGCACCATCTATCTTACAGCCATCGCTGATGTGGCAGTTGATGATAGATGTGGTATGTGTGATGCGAACATCATCTCCTATCGTGGTGATGGGCAGACTGGTTTGTTCAATCTTCTTCTGAATCAGGGAGCGGATAGCTCCGGTGAACGCCTTGTCGTGCTCGTACTTCACCATCAGGCTGGCCAGTTGAGAGTTCAGGCCATCAAAGATCATCACGTTGCCATCGCCTACTTCGTTCAGCACGGAGATAATCTTACCCTGCCCATAGGTAGCATCGGCAGTGGTATTGATGGTGCCGACATGCTCTATCAGACAGTTGTCGCCAATAACCACATTACGCAATGTGGCATAGCGGATACCCGAATGCTTACTGAAGCCAGGAGCTACCTCAACGTCCTTCTGGAAAACACCCAGAGTGACCTTGCCGTAGAACTCCACATTATTTATATATTGGGGGCTGAAATCTTCCTTTACTTGGATGGATGCCCAATCTTCTGCAATACAATTTTGATTTGTGAGAATTGCAATCTCTTCTTTAGTTAAACTTCTCATATATGGTTAATTTAATTAAGTTCGTGAGTTTTTGAGTTTCGATATCTCGATATCACGGAATCTCGCCAGCCCATTCTTCACCGGACCGCTTCGCTCTTCTGGACCGCTAACGCTCCTCTGGATCGCTTCGCTGTTCCGGAATTTTTATCTTAAAAAATCACTTTTGTCTTTTAATTTTTCTCTTTTATCTGGTCCTCCCCCTCGGGGGAGTCGGAGAGGGGTCTCACTCTTCATTTAATAGAGCGCGTGCGCTCTCTATTATGGTGTCAATGCCTTGGGCAGCTTTCTCTGGGTCTAAGAAGCAGGGGATGTCGGGAGCTATGCCGAACTCTATCTGCTGCTTCTGCACATCAAAGCTTGGACTGGCGCTGAAACGGACGCTCCACCCTATGGGCAACTCGCTGCTGAAGGGCATACCCGAACCGCCGCCTGTCTGGTCACCCATAATAGTGACAAGGGGCATCTCCTTCATGTCGCGCACAAAGGTATTGGCTGCGCTGTAACAGGAACGGTTGGTAAGAACCACGCAAGGCTTCTGCCAACGAACACCTTTGCTGGGCGTTATGTATTCAGGCTCCAAGGACGAGAAGTCGTTACGACCTGTTCCTGTCTTATGCGAACGATAACCCACCAGCACCTTCTCGTTGGTAAAACGACTGGCCAACTTTGTCTCGTTGTCGAGGTTGCCGCCTCCATTGCCTCTGATATCCAGGATCATTCCGTTGCACATACGCAAGGAGAAGAACATATCATCCAGATTGCCCTCTCCTATCCCACTCTGGAAACTCTCGTACACCACATAGGCGATGTTATCGGGCAGGATGCGGTATTTCAGTCCTGCTGCCAAGTTATAGTCGGTCTGCAGATAAGCATCACGCAGTTCCTCGTCCAGGTTTAATGGGTAATCCTCCTTCCACGACCAGTTACGTCCCAGGTCCAGGCTGCTGGACAGATTCACATGTCCGTCCTTCAGTTCACCCAGCATCTGGCACAATACCTCGAAGAGCTGGGAGCGTGACATCTTGGGATTCAGGCGGGCGCTGTACTTGGCATGTATGTCGTTCCACGAGATGCCCAGCTCCGCCTCCTTGTAATCCAGGAAGCAGTAACGCTGGTCTATGATGGTCCAGAGGGCATCCAGATTACCCTGAGGTGTCTCGTCATATTCCGACTCCCCTCTCTGGCAGGAACAGAGGCCCAGCACAAAGGCCAGCAGCAAGAGCAGTTTATCTTTCATTACGCTTTAAAATCTTTAAGTACCTGACGTAGCCAATCATAAAGGAGTGGTTAATATCGTGCATGCGGATACCGTTGACATGACTCTGACGGATATCGCCCATATAGCCGAAACGCAGGGAGGCACGGCTGAATTCCAGATCCAGCGTCAGCAGCTGTCTGAAGCTAAGTGCATTGCCAGGATGCGAGAAACATACGTTGTGGTCGCGACTGCCCTCGGAGATATCATAATAGCTCTGTCCGAACTGAGGACTGAACATACAACCCATCAGAGGGAGGTCTGCCTGATAGTTCAGCAGGACAGGCAACTTGCGAATCCTGAACTTGTAGCTACCTCCTGCGGAAGCCGACACATCCAGACCGAATCTGCCCTGAGCAGGATTGTTGGAGTTGCGGGGATTGTAAAGGAAGCCCAGATCTACCCCTAGCAGGCCACCAGCCTTTAGCGAGAGACGGTCGGAGAGTCGCCAATGGTAATGCCAACCAGCATCGTAGGCCAAGCGTCCGCCCCATGCTGTTGCGGTGCGGGCAGGATTCTTGGTATGAGAGTAGGCTCCCTGCATCAGGCTCTGGAACGACACGTTGCCGTCGCCCCACTTGGTAAAGCGTTCCCTCGAAGCCAGGAAACTGAGTTGGTAACCCGTATATTCCATAGGGGAAAGGTAAGTATCCAACTGGTTGCTGTATCCAACGCCAAAGAGCACACCCGCCTGCAAGGGTCTCGAGAGGGAAGCGTCCGCACAATTCTTCTCCCTGCCGCCAACCAAAGCGGTATAATCCTGTGCCACAGCCATCAGCGCAAAGAGGCAAAGGTGTGCAAGAAGAAGTATCCTATTAGTCATCAAACAAATGTAACTGTCCTGTCATCTCGTCAGCCACATCCTGCTGGCTCTTGCCCTCGAAGCCGTCAGCCTCTTCTACTTCCTCAACCTCCTCAGGAACTTCCTCCTCGGCAGGTTCGGCTTCGGGTTCAGGGAAACGTGTGGGCTCCAGTTCTTCAACTTTGGCCACATTATTGGTGGTGACACGCTTACCACGTGCCTTGAAACTCTTGACGGAGATAAACTCCTCGGCATCCACCTCGATGGGCTCGCGGAAGCTGTCGTTGCCTCCCATAGTAACCAACAGACGGGGGAAGGCAACATCCGTAAGGATGAGCATCTCGTTGTCGGGGTTCTCGCCCAGGAAGTTCTGGTGGCGTGTGGTAGCCTCCATGCCGAAACGCTTCACATAGAGGAAGCCGCTCTGGTCCTTATCGAAGAGGGCAACGGTCCAAATCTTATTGGCATTGTACTTCTCTATGCGCAGCAGGTTGTCCTCGAAGTGGTTGTTCAAATCGAAGTTCGTCAGGTAGAAGTCACCGTTCTTCAGAATAACCAGAATCTGGTCGCCACTGTTGAACTCGCCCAGGTAGTTACCCTGCTCGTCGTAGTTCAGACGCTTCACATCGGGGTCGAACCAAACCTTGCGACCACCCAGCGTACTAAGACCGTGACTCTTCAGAGTGATACGGCTGACATCCAGTTTGGTGAGCATGTTACCCATACTCTGACGACCCTTGATAGCCAACTCAGAGAAGTCCTTGTCGAAGAAGACGCGCTTCAGTTTGGGGTTGGGCTTCAGGATAACCTTGATAACTTCAGCCTCGCCGTTGGGGTTGGCAGTAAAGTAGAGCACACGGCTGCCAGGCTTACCCTGAGTCAGGTCGTACTCGCGGTCACGGGTAACGCTGGTCACATTAAATCGCTTGATGTAGCAAGTGCCAGCCTTTCCGTCGCGATACACCACATTATAGATGGTTCGTGAGTCGCTCTTGCGGAAGATAGCCAGATGAATAATCTCGGCTTTCTTCTTCTCAGCCTTGCTGCGCTCCGTCTCGCCCACGAAGAGTTTTTCTGCTATGCGCACCACCTTGTAGGTTCCGTCTTTGTAGAAGATAATCACATCGTCGATATCAGAACAGTTGCAAACGAACTCGTCCTTCTTCAGCGATGTTCCGATGAAGCCTTCCTCGCGATTGATGTACAGCTTCTCGTTAGCCTCTACCACCTTGGCAGCGCTGATATTGTCGAAGTTACGGATCTCTGTCAGACGCGGATGATCCTTGCCGTATTTCTCTTGTATGAAGCGGAACCAGTCGCAGGTAACCTCTACCATATTGGCCAGTTCCTTGTCTATCTGCTCTATCTCGTCCTTGATGCGGGCGATGTTCTCCTCGGCCTTATCCTTGTTGAACTTCAGGATGCGGGCCATCTTAATCTCCATCAGACGCAGGATATCGTCCTTGGTCACCTCGCGTACCATCTTGGGGTACCAGGGAGTCAGACGCTCATCGATCCACTCACAGGCAGCATCCATCGTCTTGGCATTCTCGAATTGCTTATCCTTGTAGATGCGCTCCTCGATGAATATCTGTTCCAAAGAAGCAAAGTGCAAGGCCTCTAACAACTCGCCCTTGCGAATCAGGCGTTCCTTCTTCAGCAGGTTCAGGGTAGTATCTACGTTGCTGCGCAGCACATCGCTGACAGAGAGGAAGCAGGGCTTGCGGTCCTCAATAACGCAACAGTTGGGCGAGATGCTTATCTCGCAATCCGTACAGGCATAGAGGGCATCTATGGTCTTGTCGCTGCTGGCACCAGGAGTCAGGTGGATAAGAATCTCTGCCTTGGCAGCCGTCAGGTCTTCCACGTTACGGATCTTGATCTTACCCTTCTCGTTGGCCTTCAGGATACTCTCGATGAAGGTGCTGGGCTTGCTGGCCGTACCAGTGGTCTTGCCATAGGGAATCTCTGTGATGGCAAGTGTCTTGTTGTCGCGCTTCTCAATCTTGGCACGCACACGCACTACGCCGCCACGCTGTCCGTCGTTGTAACGGGATACGTCTATGCTGCCACCTGTAGGGAAGTCGGGATAGAGGTGGAACTCCTCGCCATGCAGGTACTGGATGGCTGCCTCGCAGATCTCGTTCAGGTTGTGGGGCAGAATCTTACAGTTCAGACCTACGGCAATACCCTCGGCTCCCTGCGCCAACAGCAAGGGGAACTTAACGGGCAGGGCGACAGGCTCCTTGTTACGTCCGTCGTAAGAGAGCTTCCACTCTGTGGTCTTGGGATTGAAGACAACATCCAGGGCAAACTTGCTAAGGCGGGCCTCGATATAACGGCCGGCAGCAGCATCGTCGCCAGTGATGATGTTACCCCAGTTTCCCTGACAGTCAACCAACAGGTCTTTCTGCCCCAATTGCACCAAGGCATCCTTGATACTGGCATCTCCGTGGGGGTGGAACTGCATGGTGTGACCCACGATGTTGGCCACCTTATTGTAGCGGCCATCGTCCATACGCTTCATGGAGTGCATGATACGACGCTGAACGGGTTTGAAGCCGTCGCCGATATGGGGGACTGCTCGTTCCAGAATTACGTAAGAAGCATAATCCAAGAACCAGCTTTGGTACATTTTGTTAAGGTGATGGGTAATCCCATCCGTCATAGAAACATTATCTGTCATTAGAATTTATGCATTATTGCCTGCAAAAATACAAAAAAGTCAGATAAAGTCCAAACCTAATGCCTTTTCTTCTTATATTTTGAATGAATTCTCTTTTCTGAGCACTCTTTCCCTCCCCCATTACCCGTCGTCTGTTAAAGTATGTTATTCTGAATAAGATTTCCCGTTAATTCCGAAGTTTTAAGAGAAATAATAACTACTTTTGCCACAAAATACAAACGATATGAAAAGATTACTCGCATCCTTGTTTCTCGTTATGGCCGTATGCGGCCATATCAGTGCCCAGAACAAACCAGAAAGTGCTCCCAAAGTCATTTCCGTCTTCAATCAGAAAGTCGACTTCAGCAATTATGAAACGTTATACGATTTCAGCTTTGATGTAACGTATACTGGTGCCACCTCTATCACCATAGGTGTAGAACAGGAATACAGTTCATGGTATGATATCATTCATGTTCGCGAGGCATCTCCGGCACATGTCAATCTGACGGCTCTGAGCAGAGGAAACATGGTGTGGGTGGATATCATCGCAGAAAATGAATACGGAAAGGACACACTAACCATAGAACTTCCTGTCATGACAGAGGACAATGCAAACGGATTGACCTACACAGACAAGAGTCCTGCAAAGACAGATCATATAGACATCTACTCCCTAGATGGCCGGTTCATGAAACGTATCAAGAACCTCTCTGAACTATCAAGCTACCACGCATGTACCTTGTTGCTGCAATATTACAACAACAAGAACCAGCTAATCCGTTCCAAGAAGATAAGCCTGAAATAACACTTGTTTAAATATTCCTCCTAGAGGCTACATTAGCACAGCAATATGCCGTTTCTCTGAGAACAACACGGCCTTTTTCTGGTAGCAACATGCCGAGTTGCTGACAGCGATATGCCGTATTACTAATTGTCAGAATCAGAGTACCTTATATTCTTTTCGTAGTTGCCATCCTTATCCCTTGTGACTATCCACTTGCAATATAGTTTCTGTTCACGGATTTCGTCCCATGAGTACCTATGCGCATCGCTCCATTTGATAAGGAAGAAATAACTGGTATCTGTGTTATTGAACAGACGATGTTCATAAATATAACAAAACGAGTCTGGGAATATCGCTTCATAATTATGGATATAGCAGTCAGTCCACCCCCATAAGGTAAGAAGTGTTGTGTCTCCAACTTCACCAGCGGATAAAGGAGGTAATAAGCGATTACATACACTATCAATATCGTCATAATGTGACGCTCCTATAAAAAGCGTGTCACTAGTACAATTCTTGAACCATAATGCAGTGACAGGGTCACATGAAGATAATTGAAATAGCACGAAAATAACAACACCCCATAAAAAACGGATTTTTCTCTTTATATTCATAATTATTATTGTATTAAGAATCGATTCCAGAGATAACTATATGAGATTCTACACATATAAAAAGCTTGATGTTCATGGTACAAATAGAATTGTAGATAACATCTATCACCCCTCGTTAAACATCTCGTCACAAGAATAGACATTGAGCATTGAACCCTGAGCCTTTACCTTCCTTTTACGCCATTGCTGAATCAGGTTGGTGTCAAACCAAAGGATGATGGATTCGCCTTTGTTGCCTGTCTCTAACGTCATTCGATCGTATCGGGATTCTATGAAATCTTGTTGCGTCAGCTTAAACTTCATAATATCACGAAAGATGGCATATTCGTCAGAAATATAAATCACCTTAATGGCATTCTCTTGACTGTAGCCTGTTCCGCTTAACATGATGGCATCCATTATTCTAGCTGCTTTTTGAACATATTTCGCAAAATCGGGGCAATATAATTGACCAGAAAGCGTCACGGCTTTCAGAAGAAGAGAGAACGAAACGGGTGCCTTCTGCAACTCTTTCTCGCAAAGTTCGAGGGCTTCTTTATATTTGCCTTCCTTTATGAGTTTGGATGGTTCAAGCAACATATCTGTTTGGTCTGGATTGTAATCCTTAGTGAAGGCGAAACCGTAATATAGCATGGCAACCTCTTCATCCGTAAGAGACATTGGGGAAGCATGAAACTTTTTCATTAGCTCGTCGTACGCTTGGGCATTCTGTGTTACAAACTCTTCAACCTTTTTGTAATCTATCTGCAATTTCTCTTTCATAGCGAAATCATCCAAAAGATTCATATCTGCCAGAGAGAAATTTGTTCCCATTGATACCTCAGGGCTTTGATTCGCAGGCTCCACCAATATATTCTTCTCCCATCGACCTTTAAAGACATTTCCCTTAGCGTCAGTATATGTTCCTTGTCCAGTGCGCCAACCTTCTACCCATTCGCCTTCGTAACGTTCACCTGCCCATTTAGTTGAGTCGCCCCAAACAATTGTTCCTTTTCCATGCCACTTGCCTTTTACAAAGTCGCCCTCATAAACTGTTCCGTTAGACATTATATATTTCCCTTTCCCCTCAGGAAGCACTTGCCCGTTCTTAAAGAGCGACACTTCTCCCTCGTAATACACTTTACCATCCTTCCGTAATGTTCTTTGAACGTTTCTTCTGACTATAGCCGAAGCCTTCTTAACCCTTTCATCATCCACAGGATTTACGGCCCTATTAGCGGCAAGCTGTTTGGCATCATATGTGTTGCGGTTCAGCGAGAGGACCTCCTTCTCGCTCATAGGAACAAACTTACGGTCCTTGTAATATTGTCCTTTCAGTGTTATCGTTCCATCTTTTTCCAGCAGAAGCTTATACTTAAGTTTTTCAGGATGAATTTTGCTCGTATAGCGCCAAGTCTTATATTTTCCGCTCTTCCATGGGTCATCAACATCCTTGTACTTTACTTCCACAGGATGGGCATATGTCATTTTCCCTGAGGGGCTGAACTGCAGATTATACTCATGATCGCTAACCTTATTATTCTCAGAGATCCAATCAATAAGCACATAAAAGCCAGGAAGGAAGCCCATGCGTCTATGGTTCCTATCCTCGTCGGTTGTACAATAGATACGTACAATTCCAAGGCTTTTATCCGCCTTGTAGTCTAAGGCAAGGATAACATCCTCTGGGTGTGGAGTTCCTTCTTTCTTCTCCCAATGGTAATAATACTTGGTGGTATATGTTTCCTTTGCTCCTACCATGAGAGGCAGCATCAGAAACAGGAAGAATAGTATAGCGTTAAATAACGAACGCATCGTTTTCATAATGCTTGGTCTTGTTTTTCAGATTTACGGCTCCAAAATTACTATTTCTTACTTCATTCTCCTAATAAAAGACGAAAAAAATAACAAAGACAGAGAAAATAATGTTTTTTCTATTAAGCCAAGAAAAACAAACTCCTAGGTTAAAGAATTTTTCCTGCTAAGCCTAGAAGGAAAAATAGGCTGACCGATATCTTTCGGACAGCCTATTCATATCAAGATTGTGGGATTACTTTACAACACAATATGGATTATAATTTGTCAATGTCCAAGCGTTCTAATAATATCTTTTCTCCCGTCAAAGATAATTCAGATTCTAAAAACAGGAAACCTGCCTTCCTTATAAAACGACTCACGTCAAGTGCAGATTTCTTTTGACGTATACATATACTCACTCCATAATCCGTACCATTCTCTTCATGAAGGACGCTCAAATAAAAACATGATTCATTTTGGTTATCTGGTATGGATATCTTGACAACATGCTCGGTTCCTCTTGAAAACAAAGACATATATTTGCCTTGTTGTAGAGGTCTAAATTGCTCGCCATGGGAATCCGATGGAATACACGTGTCATCTGTCGATTCAATATATGGATTTACAAAACCATGACAATAACTCACCCGTTCCTTAATAAGTGTATGATATTGATCATAATAAGTATCACCAGATCTGAAGGGCAAAGGACTATTAGGATAGATTCTCCAAAATTCCTGGGCAGCATAACGCAAATATGCATCATCATCAATATATTTATTTACGATATGCCGAATTATTTCCCTTTTTGTTCTACCATAGACTTCTTGAGAAAGTTGACTCCGTTCATTATCAATTAGCTTATAGAGACCAATGTCTTCAACAAAGAAAAACTCATGGCCTCCCGATAATTCATACAATATATTGTTTAAACACTCCTCACGATAACAATCATTAGAAGGAAAGTCAGGAATCTTATCTAATATAGCACAAGCCTCATTAAATACCGATGCTACCCATTTGATTTGTTTTTCTGTCAGCATTTTATAAATATACAATTGTACAACTCTTATGTTCTATGCAAAAATAGCAACAAAAAAAAACATCTGCAAATATATTAACAAAGCTTTACAAAGAATGATAATACTAAGGCATATTTATTCCCTGCAAACTTATACAAAATAGTTTGCAGGGAATAACAATCATGTGATAACTAAAACATTAAAATGGCACACTCATTACCTTAATAAAACCTTTGTTCATCATTTGATTTGCATTCATATACGAACCTGGAGTAGAATCTAGAAATCTATATTGAACGCCTCCACCGGGGATATTAAACTTAGGAATTGGTGCAACAAGACTCTTTTCAACCTGCAAAGGCTGAGTCAGCTCCCATCTTCCATATGTAACTCCTTTTGCAGGATTATGAAGTAATCCTCTTTCAATATATGAAGTACCTGGTTCACCAAAGAAAGTGCCGCCCTTTAGTTCATTAATCGATGGCGAAAATCTATCAATTACAGTCCCTTTATCTAATGTTACAATTTCTTTCGACCCGTCAACATAATAAGGATTTGGATAATCCGATGTATTTACTGTTTCCGGATAATTTGGCTGGGAACCTTTGGATGGTGTAGAAAGCATTTCTTTCGGCGTTGCAGAAGTATTTGCTGCAGGAGGATTTACTATTGTGTTAACCCTTTCTCTTCCAGTCCAATAACTTGCTCCCTTTAATCCCGCAGCATTTGCCTTGGCAGCTCCCATTAAGCCTCCGTATAAGGCACCGGAAGCAGCACCACTCCATGCACCAGATGATGCACCACTCCAGAAATCCAATCCCTTCAACAAATTATTGCAGCCACCTAAAAGGGCACCGGATAAACTGCCACCCATCGCCCCATAAAGTACTCCAGGAAGGACACCTGCAGGTGCCGCAACAGCTACTGCTGCAGCAATGGTACCAGCAACACCGCCTACTCCGAAGTAAGAACAAAAATCACCTACGTTATGGATATCATCCCAATTGTAAGCCACATTCATTGCCCCTCCTGCCACAAAACCGATTATTAGAGCTGCCACGAACCCAATCTCCCCATTCCTATCTATATACCTATAGGGATTGTTGTTAGCATACACATAAGGATTATAGTCCCATGCACTACCCTCGCTGTTAAGCAGAGGGTCAGGACTTACAAATCTGCCAAGATAGGGGCTGTACAAACGTGCGTTAGCATTTATGAGTCCGAACATCCACAAGTCTTCATGGCCCGTATAGGTTCTGTAGATTGGGCAGTAGGAATTACCGAAGAATTTCACACCAGGCTGGTAGAAATGTGTTTCGTCACCTATGTGGGTTCTCACTCCCCAGGGTGAGTACGAGAACTGAAAATGAGTGACATCGTTGAGCAAAAAAGCATTATGCAAATTTGCAGAATAAAAAGAATGTTATTACCTTTGCTTCCGAAAATCAAGGAAATATGTAGATGGCTTCCAATGATACCATAAATCAGTTTACAGAAAACTTGTTTTGGGACACAGATGTTACAACGTTGGACCTAAATAAGTTTCCAGCCTATATAATCCAGCGGGTTTTGGAGTATGGCGAGATGCAGGACTGGCGCCTTATCAATAAAATCTATGGCATCTCCAAAATCGTTGAGGTCTGTAAAGGCTTGCGTACTCTTGACCCCGTATGTTTATCCTTCATCTGTGCTATTTCCCATACTAAAAAAGAAGACTATAGATGTTATCGTACAAGACAATCCGACCCGACACTCTGGAACTCCTGAAACATTTAATGGCAGAGCCTCTATTCAATGGGACCCGTTTGGTCGGTGGGACAGCCCTTGCCCTACAGTTCGGACATCGTAGTTCCATTGATTTGGATTTGTTCGGCACCATAGAAGAAGACACAGATCTTACAACATCCATTTTGGAGCAAATAGGTCATACCATTCCAGGAAAGTGCACCACGAAGATTAAGACATATCGTGTATGCGGCATTAAAACAGATATTGTCAGTTATGACCGCTATCCCTGGATTGACAATCCAGTTCTTGAAGATGGAATACGTTTAGCATCCCCCAAAGACATTGCTGCAATGAAGGTTAATGCCATTCAAGGTCGTGGTACTCGCAAGGATTTTGTTGACATGTATTTCCTTATCCAACACTACGGCCTGTCACAAGTAATGGCATATTATAAAGAGAAATATCCTGAATACTCAGAATACCGTGCGATGTTAAGTCTAACCTACTTTGAGGATGCAGAACAGAATCCTATGCCGCAAATGTTTATAGATGTTTCCTGGGAAGAAATCAAGCACGGTGTGCTAAAAGCCGTAGAGGAGTACAGCAAACAGTTTATGGTCTAAAGATCAGAGTCCAAGTATCTGATATTCTTGTCGTAGTTGCCATCCTTGTCCCTCGTGACAACCCATTTTCGATATAGCTTGTTTGTAGTTCGCTGATTTTGGTTGTCAGTTTTTACGCCTTACGACTAGAACAAGTTGACGGGGTAATTTGATGCCTAAAGGAGTGAAGGCTGAATGCGGATAGTTTGCACGCTGAATACGCCTCGAATTCAGCGTAAATTCATTGGGTTTGGAGGCTGAATTCTTTTTAGCTTGTTTTTGAGCAAAAATCAACTTGATTTTGGACAAGAATCAAGTTAAA
>ODAJ012125256.1_pt1 | contig 20521 bp, 22 predicted proteins | sample 1539241 | NCBI WGS metagenome assembly ODAJ01 (sample SAMN02144231, study PRJEB22623) | gut metagenome | biome: sheep rumen | host: Ovis aries | place: New Zealand | reverse complement strand
CGCTTCCGTTCTTCGCCCCGGCAAGATATGCACTGTGATCATTGACGGAGGCCTGCCAGTCCTTGTATGCGCGGAAATCTGCCTGTACTGTCGCCGGGCCGGAGGCGTAGACCTCTTTCGTCTGTTTGCTGTAAACTCTGCCGTCCCATGTTGATCCCGGCCATGTATTCCCCGACAAACTATTTTTCATGCCGAATAAGTTGTTCGCGCCTGTCGCGAGCTCTGACTTTCCCCAGCCGCTTTCGAGAATGGCCTGTGCCAGTGTTACCGCCGCGCATATGCCGGTTTTCGCCATATCGGCCTTTGCCATTGGTCCGACCTTCGAGATAAATGCTTCCTGCGGAGTTTGTCCTTTTGCCGGTTCCGTCTTATCATCAGTCTTCTTTCCTGGCCTGTATACCTCTTTGCCAGTCCAATCATAAACAGCATAATCGCCGCCACATTTGTCGGCTTCGGCCTTAGCATTCGCCAGGACATTATAGGCGCCTTTCTGCGTCTTGGAATCTGCCCATGTCTTGCGCACTCTGTACAGCTGCGCCCCATAAGGAACCGCCCAGGATGTACTCTTGTCTCCCTGTGTCCATGTGATCTTTCCGGCCTTAATGACGCCGTATATATCGCCCGTAAGCTGCCACACCGGAACGCCCGCTTCCCTCATGCGGCCGCTGCCGTATCTGGTAAATTCACAAGATCCCGGCTGCCCCTGTTCGTTGTTGCACTGAATGGCAAATATGCAGCCATGCGCCACGTAGATACGTGCAGATGTTCTATTGCCGTTGTTCCCGTGGTGTCCGACTTCGCAGCCCTTGACGATCAAATCGTACTTTTCTACAAACTGCGAGCCGTCCGCGTCGCCTGTCGTGATATAGTATGACTGGCGGCTGTATAAGCAGATGGAGCCGTCGTTGAGATAGGCCCACGCTTCGCCGGTATCGTATTCCGACCAGTGCGCCGGCTGGTTACGGTATACAGAGAACTCAATCTCTCCGCACTTGATCGTGTCGCCGGTCTCCACATAATGGACCTGCGCGCCCTTGTTCTTTGCGGTGTTGATAAACTTGATCAGATACGCCTTATCTTCTGCCGCGCTGCGTCCGTTCCGTGTCCCATCTCCGGCCAGTTTAAGAGAATTCGGATCATAAACATACACATTCTGTATCTTTATGCGGCTGTCCTCTAAAATACGGAAACCGCCGCCCAGGTGATCCGGATGCGCATGAGTACCAACAAAATCAATTGTATACAATTTATTATCCACGAGATACTGGACCAGCTTTTTTGCAGCCGCGCTGCCCTTTTCATATGCATCTATCACGATGGCGTGCCCGTCCTGGTCATGCCATACACATCCGGCGCCCTGTCTGTCGTCCGGGCTGTCATTCCGTGTATATCCGGGATAAAATATGTTGATCTCTTTCCCGTTAGTCGTTACAGGCTGTGCTGCCTGTGCTGCCTTTTCCTGCTCTTCTCTTTTCTTTTTCTCTTCTTTTTCCTTGTACAGGGCTTCAAGCTTTGCGCGGCTCTTAGGGCCGTAAACCCCGTCAACACTCAGTCCATTTTCTTTCTGCATTCTTTCCAGCGCGCTTTCCGTAGCATTTCCGAAGGATCCATCGGCGCCCCATGATCCGCAGTCATATCCGCAGGCAATGAGCATCTGCTGCATTTTCTTGACGTCTTCGCCCTGGTCTCCATTGCTGAGAGAAATGGTAACAACGGCGCCGGTAAGACGGGCTTTGAATTTCTTCCATTCTGCATCGCCTCCGACAGCACCCCAGCCCGGAACACGGGGACAAAACTTACCCGTTACCATATAGTGAGTACAAACTCTGTCGGCCGGAACCCCGAACTTGCCCATAAGATATTTCGTCAGCTCAACCGCTGCATTGACCGCCGCTGTCGTAAATTCCCAGTTTGAGCCGTTATAGTGCGTGCATATCTCAATACCGATAGAGTTGCGGTTTGTGCATTTGCCGTACATTGGATGGAAGGCGCTCTCAATCGGTCCCCCGCAGTGCCATGCATAGTACTTCGCCGGGTCACAATACTCCCGGATCTCTCCGGACCGGTCAACAAAGTAATGAGCGCTCGCGCCGCGGTTTCCTCCATTAAAATAGGAAACATTATTCGCGGCCGTTCCCTCGGATCCTGTGTAATGAATAACTATATACTGCACTTTCTCTGTTCTGTTTCCGCAGTTCCTTCCGGGTGTGAAGTTTGTATTCTTGATTATGTTCATGTTTTTCTCCTTTATATATAAGAAAAGAAAGCTCAGGCTGACGCCGGAACCGTCTACACAAATCAATACAAATCTATATTTTTCTATACAATTCAAAAGAGCGCCGTTTCCGGCGCTCCGTGTTTGATCGTTATTTACTTGCTATTATGCTGTGTATTCGCTCAACGGTTTGAATTTATCAGCATACGAACTCCAGTTCGTAGCTTCCTTATATTCTGCGACCAAATCGTCTGGCACGTATATATTTTCGAGGTATGAGCAAAAACACCACGACTTTAATGTCGCCACTGCGTTATTACGTATAATGATCGTCCGTACCTGTGAATAGGCAAAAAACCCGCTCCCGATATAAATTGCGTCTGTCCTGTCTTCGCGTCCGAGATCGATTATTCGGACAGAAGATCCAGAGAGGCCATTTTCATGGGCGTACTGTATTTTCGGCGCGGTAAACCCCGTGATATACGAGCTTTGAAAAGCCCCGGGATTGAGTGTTGTTAACTCCGGGAATATTACTGGCTCGTCGTTAAACCCTGTTGTATTGCGAAAGGCCTCGTCTCCGATGAATGTCACTTTTGGGAATGACATGTGGTTTAAACGATCGTCATCCTTGAATGCGTAATTCTTTATGGCTGTGATCTTATTATTTTCGTACTGATAATTTACGTCTCCGCTGATCCTGTGCTGTAGAAGGTCCTCGCCGCCGCCGCTCGGTATCGCTTGCACTGCCGCCGGCATCTGATCAAGTGTAAGGGAGGCGGAAGTCCCGCCCTTTGTCCTGATCGCATCCGCAACTGCCGTGAGTTTGTCCTTTGTTACATACACTTTGTCTGCCATATTATCACCCCCTTAATAGCTGAGGCTGTCGCCGTTTTCCAGGAGCGCCGCCGCCGCTGCCGCAATGTCCTGTTTGTCCTGCGCTATGAGGACATAATCACTGCCCGCCGGCCCCTGCGGCCCTCTGAGGCTTTCGCCGGCCGTGTATCCGTCCGCCAGGTCTACAACGCCGCCCGTTGTTTCTCCCGTTTCGGCTTCGCCCGTCTTTTCCAACAAGCGGAAAAGAGCTGGCGGGTTTGTAAACGTGACACTACTATGCTTCTTGTAGTTGCCGCCGTAATAATATTTGACCGTGATCCCTAATGTGTCAGACGTCGCTGTGTAATAGTAGGCTCCGAGGTCGTCGTCCTTGTAGCGCGAAAAAGTCACATTATCCTGGGCTCCGTCAGCATCCATCACATAATCGTCTAAAGAGCCAATAGAGTAACTGTTACCGGCAGTATTTGTCCATACAGCCCCCGGGTTTGACAATTCCAAGATCACATCCATTGTCTGTACAGGTGTGACTGTAAAATAGCCAGGCGCGTCTTTCCCCGCCGGCCCCTGGGCCCCGTCCGGGATCTCAATTTTAGTGTCATCGGAAAAGACTATTGCTGTTATACCAGTTTCATCGTTGTGCTCCGCGGATGTAATTGTGATCGACTCCCCCGGGTTCCCCGCGGGTCCTGCCGGCCCTTGTGATCCTGGCTGCCCGTCCGGTATTGCCAGTTCAGTGCCGTCCGAAAAATACACATATGTCTGAGTTCCAGCGTGATGATAGGACTCAATTGTTATCGGATCCCCCGCCGGTCCCTGAATACCCTGTGGCCCTGGCGTTCCGGGCATTCCGGCCGGCCCGGCCGGCCCTGCTTCGCCGCGAGGCAGTCCAAAGACAAGCGTTATATCGCCCGTCTCTCCGACCTCTTTTGTAACTGTCGCCGCTTCTCCTGCTTCCAGCGTCACCGCGCGCGCGTCCAGGTCCTGTATTGCCTCCGCCTTTTCTGCTGCTTCTTCTGCTCTTCCTGCTGCTGTGTTCATTGCTGTGATGAGAGCGTCAATCTCGCCCTGCTGTGACGGGGTTGGCTCTTCGTCCGCCATTTCCGGCTCGTCAATCACTGGTATGATCACCGTATACAAAGTCGTTACGGCGTTTGTCTCGATAATGTGGAAAAAAGCGCGCGCCTTGTAATTTCTGCCGCTTCCTGCGAGAACACTGTCAGGAATAGGGACGGAAAGAACGCCGCCTGTTACCGTCGCAACAACGGGAACGGCCTCTGTATCTCCCTCAGCTGCAAAGCTGACCTTGACGGCCTGATCATCACAAGGCAGTCCGTATATATCCAGTATCTGCCCGGAGTTGTGGGCGTATGCCTGCGGTGCTATTGCCACGGTCTCGCCGGGCGTATATAAAACACGGAGTCTGTTGTATTTGTTAGTCATTTATAACCTCCTGTATATAATCAATAATTATATATATGTGTTGGTCTATAATAAGGGAGAGGCGCCTGAAAGCGCCTCCCTCTCTCTTTTTCTCTCTTTATTTTCCGTCGTCTTCGAACGTGTCCGCCATAAAGCCAATGGCGGATGTGGAATACTCTTTTTCTTCTTCCTCTTTTCCTGCTTCCGCTCCTGCTTTATCTGTCAGGCCTTCTGCGAGAATATACCCCAGGACAACAGCGCCCGCCATTATGATCGCGGATGCCTGTGCCGCCTGTGCATCGGAAAACCCGCGCGCCGTCATAATCAGTACGACAAAGGAACAAATCGCCGCCCAGAGCTTTCTCGATGTCAGCTTTCTAATAATCATCTCTTTTGTGGTCTCTTTTTTGTTCATTTCTTTTCCCTTTCTTTTCTGTTGAAAATCAGCTCTTGAACACGCTCCATGTACGCCTGCCCGGTCCCATTGCCTCCGAGCTCCCGGTACGGCTTATAAATATACTCATCAAGGTCTCTGTACTGTCCCTCTGAGATATAGCCCTTATTAAGATATGCCTCGCACTGGTCCACCAGCTTTTCGTGTAAGAGACCGAGCAGAGCCGCCCTTTCCGCGCTGCGGCGGTCCATGCGTTTCAAGATTATCGCCTGCACGCATGCCCAGAAGCCAGTGCTCGCAAATATTGCCAAGATAACCTCCGTTATATGCTCCATCGCTCAGCCCTCCGTTTCCGTCCAGCCGTAAACGCCGGGCTCCCATACATTGTTATCAACATCGGAAATCCACACTTTCCCGTTGTGTCTGACTTTGTCGCCCCGCATATACGGGTTAGTGCTTTCCGGCTGCTTCCACTCTGGTATTGTCTCCGGATCCGGTATAAGGATCTCTGCAAACAGGGAAACAGCAGAAACGGGATCCCATGCCGTCTGTGAAGTGTGTGTCTGCAAGACCTTGTAAGCCTTGCCGTCATACTGCACCCTGTCGCCGGTCTCGTACTGAACGCCGTCTCCGTTCCATGCAGGGAGAATGAACGGCGCTTCCGCTGCCTGTTCGTCTGTCGCTGTCTTACTGTTTGCCTCTATTATTGCCCGCATCGCGCGTGCCTGTTTTATAGTGATCATCATTCAGCACCTCCCGTTATGATGTTCAGAAGACGCTCCGCCGTCATATCTTCGGCCGGCTCTGTCGTTTCCGTGTATGTCCTGCCGCTGTTTTCCGGGTCGATCGCCTCATCGTATACAATTCCTGTGCCGTCCTGTTTGATCTTGTACCCCTCATCTGAGTATGTTCTTACGAGGCCTTCTTTGTATTTTTCGGTCTTTATCACTTCGTTTGCCCTCTCTTTCTATTTTCCTTTGTTAGGAAATGAAAATATTAAAAAAGGGAAGGCAAAAAGTCTTCCCTGTGTTTTCTCTTCTTTTTTCTTTTTACGCCGTCAGCTTTGTCCATTCCGTCCATGTGTTGGTGTTTGCCGCGTAGAATCTCAAAAACAGCCCGCCCTCGTTTAGAATTAACTGGCTCTTACTGTTGGGCGTGCCGCCAATCCATACATTGGCCTTTGTGCCTGATAATCCGGACGGCTTGTTAAGAACAGCGGAAGAAGACGGATTAAATGCGAACATTCCGGGATCTTTGAGTGAATTTAAATCTGTGTCTTTCCAAGACTTCGCTTGTGAGCCCTGGAAGTTTGCCAGCACCCCGAGGTCCGGAGCCCCTCCAATCTGTGTCCATGCTGTCCATACCCATGCGCCGCCGCTGTTCTGAGAGCGGGCTCTTACAAATAAGCTGTCCTTAGTGAATGCCGCCTGTACAAGTGACATAATAGGCGTGGTCTCGTCACATACGCCTCCGACCCACACATTGAGTGTTCCACTTGTGACCGCCGCGGGCTTATTGCTCGCGGTGCTTGTCTGGATTCCATACATTCCCGGGGACGTGAGACTATTGATATCGCATCCAGTGAGATATGCCTTGGTGCTGTCCCCGGAGAAATTGTATATCGCCGGGACCTTGCCGGCGATGACATCCGCCAGGCGCCTCCACGGCTGCCAGCTGCCATTATAAAAGCGGTAATATATGCCCTCTTTGTTGTTGACCAGCAGCTGCATTTTTCCGGTCGAATATCCTGATACTATCAAGTTACTGATGCCGGTATTGATCCCCGGGCCGTTTGTTGCTGTCGCCATTTGCGCTGTATATGCGCCGTTCTCCGTTATGTCATCGAAATCGAAGCTGTACAGGTTAGCATCGACGGTGCCCATAAAGTTTTTAAGCGCCCCGAGTGCCTGGTATCCGTAAGGGATAATATTCCGGCGGCCGCCCTCCGTCATGTTGGATATAGCCGCACCCTCTAAGACCAGGCGGTTGTCATACGCCGGTCCCTGTGACAGGTAGCGGTTGTAAACATTGTCGGAGACCTCGTAAAATACTGTCGGAACGCTCGGATGTCCTCTATGCGCGCTGCCGTACGAGAAAAACCAGAGCGTCTTGGCTGCGTCTGCCAGGTCCTCTCCGTCATCCGCCGTAAGATAATACATCGTTGTCTTTTCCGGCATCAGGCCGTTACGGACCTGCGACATGCCCTTGACCATACACCGGCTGTAAGGCGCCACGGAGAAAGCCGCTTCAATGGAGTCAGCACAGCAGTCGGTAAAAAATCCGGCGATGCTTTCATCCACGCGGAATGTCACGGAGCCGTCAAAAATTTCTGCACGTGAAATCCAGTGATGACTGTTATTAATTTCGGCATTGCCGCCCACACGCATTCCCCAGTGGAAATTCTCCATGATGATATTGCTAAACTGCGAGTCCGTCCCGGCGTCGTATATGGCAATGGAGTCGATGTATTCTGCTGGTGCATGGTCTGATATTGACAGGTTGTTAACAAACTTGACTTTGTCTATCCTGGACTCGATGTTATATATCGGCGAGCCGTTCCCCGGATACCCCAGATAAAGACCAATATGACACTGCGAGACTTCCGTCGACTCTAAAATGAATTGCTCGCTGCCATTCACTGCAATGGCAATGGAGGCGTCATGCGCATTTACCTTCCCACCGCGAATGTAGGACTTTTTAGTGATGTACCCACCGCTCGCCCGGTTAGGGTTAATATTTATAAAAGGATCATTCGCGAGGTATTTCCTTATAATTTCTGCCTTTTGCATCATAAGAATATCCACATCTTGCGCGGATATTCCGTCAATGAGGTATTTGCCGGAGCATACGACTGTCTTTCCCGTGTCCACGGCCTGCTGGAATGCGACGGTGTCATCCGTGATCCCGTCCCCGACCGCGCCGAAGTCTTCCGGTGTTACGCACCAGTTAACACCGCTGGGGACGGACACCTCTGCCTCTGCGACGTCTCTTACATTATGCAGCCCGTTAGACATGATGAGGGTCTTTCCGGTCGGATGGACATCCACGCTGGCCGCAGAAAAGTCCTCAACGTCATACTCTCCGTTCGCTGTGATCGTTTTTGTTCCGCTGCTCGGATGAACGTCAACGACGGCCTCGCTGTATTCTGTTACAGAATGCGTGCCGTTCTCCGTGATCGTCACGGATCCTGTCGGAGTAATCCCGCCTTCAACCGCCACATGGGCGCCGGCGTATTCGGATACATCGTAGTCTCCGTTCACCGTGATATCTTTTACCCCGCTTGGTTCTTCTCGCTGCGGGACATTAACGGAGGCGGCCGCGTAGGCCGCCACGTCGTGTGTTCCGTTCTCTTTTATCTCAATCGTGCCCTCCGGCTGTGGGCCTGCCTCCATATCGACGATAACCTCGCCATAGGGCCTGACGTTATAGGTCCCGGGCTCTCGGATGGTGACGCTAGACCACGGAGTGGGAGCGTTCGGGTCGAACGCCGCTTTTTCTACGCGCAGGATAAAATTCTGTGTCCCGATGAGCTCCGTGCCGTATTCGAGATAAACTTCGCATATGACATCGCCGTCAATCTCCGCAAACAGTTTATCCACCTGCCAGACGATCATTCCGACGCTGTATCCTGTCCCATACGTTACGCCCTGCTCGACGGCAGCTCCGTCCGGCCTTATTCCCTTGATATATGCGCGCGCGCTTTCCGGGATTGTGTCACCGGTAATCTGCAATGTGACCTTGCGATTGACATCTCCCTGACTGCAGGGGATCACTGGAGGGATCTTGCCCGGTATAATTGGTATCTCATATATCATCGTATTTTAACCCCCGTCTTTTTAAATACGGCCGCCAATGACTTAGTTATCGACGGCTTAATCGTTCCAATTTCCACTTTTTTGTATCTTTCTCGTAAGCTGTCGAATTCGTATTTCTTGACTCGTGCAGTTGTATTTATGCCCAACCTTTCAAATATAACTTCGACTTTGTCTCCGAGATATAATTCCTGGTCCGCCGTTATGTCCGGCGTTTTGATCGCATCCGCGTTAAATCCCAGGCTTCCGGCCTGTGTCACCAGGTCAACGGTAATGCTCACATTAGGAACGCCCCAGTCGTTGCGCTCCATATAATCCGCTGCCCAATCTTTAAGCTGCTGCACTGTCGGCGCCGTTTCAAACTCCTGCGTGCAGTCCCATATTTCAATCCGGTCGTATGCATAATTATCGGCATATTTGCATCTGACATAATCACGCTGATACGGCGCCACATATGTCCTTACACCGTTGTCCTCCTTCACCCAGTACGGATACATGGCCGTTCTGACATTCCGGATCTCTTCCTCCTGATTGAGGTCCCGCATGTTGACGCCGTACATTATTTTAAGGTTCGCCGTTTCCCCGCGCTGTTTTACGGCTGTAATGTCCCAGCCGTTGTAAATCCAGTCAACGCCATGCATGTCCGTGATTGAGCCCTCTTTGCCTTGCAGATAATCCCGCATTGATACCGGAACCCTGGGTTTCGGCACAAGATCATCTATATACCGGCTGTCCTGCTTAATTTCGGAAAGATCCACTATAAAAGGCAGCTTGCCAACCCTTTCCAGGTCGTTAAAATACTCATAATGATACTGTACCGGCCCCTGCAGGCGTGGGAGTATGACTATACGCTTAGTCTGTGCTGATACGTGTTCGCATTTAACTGTGACCATTCCGCGCATTGGTTTAGAGATAGAAACAATTCGAAAGGGCTGTCTGCCTCCCTCGTTCTTGCTGTGCTCGCCTTCAAGCGTGCGGTAGTATGTTTTATAGGGACACCATAGGCCGATAATCCTGTCTACCTGTAATTCTGGATATACCTGCGAGGATACAGGGAGAACAACCTCCGCGGTAAAATCCCCGCCGAGTTCCTCTGTTACAACAGCGCTTTTAGCATCCTTGATCAGTCCGAGCCCCCAGTTTATCCGGTTGAAGGTGTCGTCTTTCTTTTCTCTCGGTATGTCCCTGACTGTGCTTTCATATAAAATAGGAACCATTCTCTTATATCCTCCAAAACATCGGCTTGACAAACACCTGCCCGGTCCCGGTAATGCTCCACTTGTATTTCCCGGACGGTATCTTCAGAATATTGCCAGTGACGGAGGACGCTGCGTTATATCTTGTATAGCTTGTTGCTTCCTCCCATCTGATCGCCGTCCCGCGTATCATGTCAATCTCGTATATCATCGTATCCGAACCCGTGCTGTCCGTTACTGATATACGACCGTACCGATACGATTCCCATCCGGGCGACAATACAGCGATGTTCACTGTCTTATTCGCTCCAGGTATGATCCTGAAAATGGGGTTTGCGGGCATCCACTTGTTTTCTATAATTTCCTGGTCTTTTATCTCTCTTTCTTCCCCGCCTTCTTTCAGGTATCTTTGCGGGGTTGCGTTAAATGACAGCGTGAAAGTCCCGCTCCTGTTGCCGCGCCCTGTGTGAACATCTGGCGTAAGCGGGCCTCTGAATTCTGCCATCCTGAATTCATCCGATGCGTATGAGTCCTCCAGCCTGTGGTATCCGGGATCTGCCAGCAGAAATGTCCGCAGCGCTGCAAAGTTCGTGGGAAAATCATGATCAATGCAGCAGTCTGGATATTCGATGTTTGCGTTAAGGAAACCCCCGCTGTCAAACAGAAGATCTCCGTTAAGGCCCGGAACATGTACTTGTTCAATATCACGGGCCGGGGAGCCGTATCTCCCCCGCCCGATTGCTTCGACGCCAAAATCTTCTAAATTCTTTCCGTTGTATATAATCATTTTTCTTATACCTCCGCCGCGACAAGATCCAACATACGGCGCATGACGGCATCCGCCACAGCCTCTTCGTCCTGTCCTTCGGCCGCGTTCACTACGATGTTCACGCCGCCCCAGTTGTTGTGTGTGCCGCCGTTGTCTCCGCCGTCGTATCTGCCTGCGGTCCCTGTGCCCGGTATAATGCCGCTCATTGTGTTGGCCACAAGGTCAACGCCGGCTTTCAGTGTGGGCATGTTGTGCTTCATCCCGTCCGCCAGACCGCTCATGAGGTCCGGCATCCACGTATGAAAATCCGACAACGGTCCGATCTCAGGCTCGGAGAAGTGCAGATATGACCAGATTGTATCTGCCACGGATGAAACAGCGCTTGTTACGCTTCCAATGGCGCCCCATATGCCGTCTGCAATATTTTCTATTATGTCAGCGCCCCAGTCGTATGCCTGGCCGGGAAGAGAAGTGATAAATTCGACGGCATCATTGAAGCCTTCTTCGATGGTGTCCTTAATGTCTCCGACTTTATCGCCGACGCTCTCTTTGAGGTTTTCCCATATTTCTATGGCCCGCTCTTTGAGCTGTGTGACTTTCTCGATCACTTTCTCTTTTACTTCCGTGAACTTCTCTTTAATGTCTTCTTTCAGGGCTCCGGCATCTATACCGAGCGCATCGCATCCCGCGTGGAACAGGGCTTTTATAAAGTCCCATGCCCCGCTCAGTATCTGTTTGATACCATCCCACATCTCGTCCCAGTCTCCCGTCAGGAGTCCATGGAAAATGTGGAAAAGGCCCATGATATAATCAAGAGCAAAACTGATTGTTCCCTGTATAAGATCGAACGCCACGAGAAGGGCTCTGCTTATTGCCTCCCATACGAGCTCCCATATCGCCTGTAAGCTCTGCGCGTTGATCCCCATTCCGTTCAGTATCTCTTTAATCTGCGCAAAGTACTCCATGAAGGAAGCAACGAGCGTATTCCAGATCTCCATGACTCGCGTTCGGAATTCTTCGTTTGTGCTCCACAAATATATGAAAGCACCGACCAGAAGTGTTATCACTCCGATCACAACAAGGACCGGCGCGGAAATTGCGCCGAATATCGTGATCAGGTTCCCGATCGCTCCGCCGACAAGTCCGATCGTTATCGCCAGAGGTCCGATTACAGCTATGATCATCGCGACGGTTCCAATCAGCTGCTGCGTTCCGCTGTCCAGTGACAGAAACCAATCGACAAGCTTCTGCACATTGTCTGCCATTGGAATGAGTGCTGTGCTGATGATCTCTCCGAATTTTGTCCCCAGGACATCAAGGGAGCTTTTCAGTTTTTCGACGGATCCGCCGGCGCCGTCCATCATGGCGTCCGCCATTTCCTGTGTTGTGCCCTCGCAGTTATTTAGGCTGTCAGAGAGTGCGTTGACATCGTCCGGCGCTGTATTTATAAGTGCCAGCCAGGGCGCCATCTGGTTCTTTCCGAATATCGCGGAAGCCGCCGCCATCTGCTCCTGTTCGGACAGGTTCGAGAAACTGTCATGCAGCTCTTTTTGTATCTGCAGGGAGCTTTTCATCGTCCCGTCTTCATTGAATGCGCTCCATCCGCCCAGGTATGTGTTCATCGCATCAGAAGCCTCTTTCGCGGGCTTTGCAAGTCTTGCCATGCCTGTTTTCAGGCTGTTCGCTGCTGTTGAGGCGTCATATCCGGCGTTTGCCATGACCCCCATATAAAGAGCGGCATCTTCTACGTCTTTACCTGCTGCGGCAAAAACGGGCGCTGCCACATTCATGGAAGAGGCCAGGCCGTCCACATCAAGGGCGCTGTTGTTACATGCCGCCGCGAATACATCGGCATAATGTCCGGAATTCTCGAAGCTGTCCCCGAAGCCGTTGATCGTTGCTGTAAGACCTGCTGAAACGGTATCAAGGTTTCCACCTTCTCCCGCTGCCAGGTTCATCGCCGGGGCAAGTGCTGCTGCTGCCTGTTCTGCGTTCAGGCCTGCACGGGCAAAATTGAGAGAGGCTTTCGCTGCATCCTGCATCCCAAAAGTGGAGTTTGACGCGGCCTGTTCCATGGCGCTCTGTAACATCCCCGCCTGTTCTGCGGTGTTCCCCATGGTCTTGTTCGCCAGCTGCATTGTCTTATCGACTTCAAGGAAGGACTGCGTCCCCTTTGCGCCAAAAGCTGTTATCGGAGCCGTCAGGATCGTCATACTCTTTCCGAACTCTCCGATCTGCTTTGAAGCGTCTTTAATACCGCCGCCCAGCTGCTGCGCGAATGACTGCGCCGCGCCGCTGCCTGTCTTTGAAGCGGTATCCTGTACGCCGCCGAGCGCCTTGCTGGCTTCTCCCGCGGCTTTTTGTAATCCGGAGGCGTCGCCGGTAATCTCTACGCCCAATACATAATCAGCCATATTTTCTGCGGCCTCCCTTCTTTATTTCTTCTTGAATTTCCAGCCGTTGACCTGGTATATTTTCTCTACCCAGTTCGTCGGTTTCTCTTTTTTTATCTCGAGGATCTTCTTCTTTGTATCTTCGTATGTTCTCTTTTCTGTCTGTGTGAGAGACCCAACCGGGTTCCAAAGCTTTCTGAACTTTTTCCCTTTCTTTCTGTTGACGTTGTATTCGGCGTTCATGACCGCGTCCCTTATATAGGTAGTGTCTCGCACGGTCTTTTCTTCCCATGCCTTATAGACAAAGGCCCGTTCTGTGGGAGTCAGTTCGCCGTATTCCTTCTTTGACATGCCGAATTCAACGATGAAAAAAGCAAGTTCCTTTTCCCGGCTGTATTTCTTTTCTTCTTCTGTCGCCTGTTTTCCCGCCGTACGGAAATACTTGTATCGTATTAACTCCGGCGGAATAAAAAACCCAGGTCGGCCTGTAACTGCGTAGCAATCAGATCACACGCAGCCATATATCCGTACTGCTCCATATACTTATCAGCAATCTCTATTCCGGTCTTGGGTGAAACATATACATCCGGGTTGTCGCTGTCGCATATCAGGGCATATGAAAAATGAGCTTCTACGGATGCAAAAGGCAGCGCCCCGTTACTCTGAACAAACTCTCCGACCACGCTCTTTCCGGTCCTGGCCTCGATCATTTTGAGGCGGTCAATGGTATAGTGAAGACGGTATGTCTTGCCATCTAATTCGAACATTGGAAATTCTCCTTCTTATATATAGAAAAAAGCGGGAAAGCTGCTGCCTCCCCGCTGTCGTTGTCTTTATTGGTCTCCAATTATGCCGGCATTGTGTCGCTTGTGGGCGGGTCAATGGAGAAGTCAACGAGCGCGCCTTTACCCTGGAGCGTGATGCTGTAAGTCACTGCGTCATCATAGGGAGCCTCAATCGGGTAGTCTGTTATAACTGCCAGACCCCCAAAGAGGCCTTTCTTTGTCTTACCGTTGTAAACCTTGACGCAGACCGGGTTTCCGTTCTTGAACGCTGTCGCAAGTGCTTTGTGAGCGTCATCGGATGCGACCCAGAGACCGTCGTTGTCGATGCTCCACTCCTTCATGCCCGCCAGGCTGTCCTTCCAGCCGCCTTCGGTGGACTTGGAATTGACTTCAATTGTTTCGGCGCTTCTGTTGATCGTCAGCCCCTGCTGCCCAGAAATCGCGAGCAGTTTGCTTCCGTCTGTATTCCAAACGCCCAGGAGAATATCCTTACCGGCGACAATATCCGCGGCCGTATCAAAATCGCAGTATTCGCCGCCATCATAGGCAGTTGTTGCCGGATCTGCAAAAATAAGTGCTTTGTAATCCATATTATTTACCTCTCTTTATATTTTTATTTTCCATCCGTAACTGATTAAAAAAGTGAACGACATCACCGCGTGTTTTTCGCCGGTCTCGTCGTTCTGAATTGTGCGGACGCCGCCGCTTGACTGTCTCACCAGCTTGTACTCCTTCGGGATCGTTATGTCCTCCGTCATCGCCTCTTCGAGCTTCTGTATGTACTTAAAGACCGGAACGCTTGACGGGGAAACATCCGCTATCACATGGATGTCCACCGTGTGACGATCGACATACATAGTCTTTGTGTCCGCTGGCTGTGAGCCTGCATATGACATGAAGAAAAACGGGCTCACGGCATTGAGTGGAACGGAGTCATAACAAGGAAGGCCTGTTCCGTCCTTGATCTGCTTTTGTATCGCCGCCATAAGGTCGGTCAAATTCATTCTTCTAAGCATTTTCATTTCCCTCCGTTCAGTACCTTTTCCAGTCTTTTTCCTGCGTCATCCTTGTATATCGGAGACTGTATGTCTTTGTTCGTTTCCAGGTATTTCTGCCCTTCCACAAAGCCGCCGTTTCTTGTACGGTGTCCATACTCAACATGCCCGGCGTATTCCTTGGAATAGCCAAAGGAAAAGTCGTTGTAGTCTGCATGCGCACTTATGCGCAGTTCACCGGTGTCTCTGGGAGTCGCTCCCGGTGTGCCCAGAGCTGCGGCAGCCCTGTTAGAGATCTCCGTGACCTGCTTGGCTCTTACGGCATCGAGATGAACTTGGAAGTTTTCCAGATCATTCAGGACCTTTTGAAGCGGTTCTGCGCCCGTAATAGTAATCTTCATGTTCTCACCGCCTTTGCCGTCGCTGTGATCCATCGCGGGCCGTTGTCCCTGTACGGGGGAATGAGCTTCATTGTGCCGGTGTAGTCCCTGTGTTTCACAAAGCGGATATGTGTCGCTTTACGCAGATCATCCATCGCATGGACCGGCATAATCAGCCGTATCTCCGTTTCTGTCACCTCGCGCCCCAGCGCCTGAATGTCATTCACCGTCCACGGGGAGACGCGGGCAATTGTCCGCCCTGTCAGCGTATAGGAGCCATTCCCCAGCATGTCATTGAGTGCGTCCGCCGTGCTGTTTTCTTTGAGTAATTCCACTTCATACCACTGCATATTGACCGCCCCCTTATAAGAAGTAAACGGTCCTGTCGCCGTCTGTCTTTGCTTTGCTGTCCTTGTAGGCGGCGATCTCGTCGGCGTATTCCGCCAGGATGTCAGCGACAAACTCGGTTTTGAGGCCGTCCGTGCCTTCACTCAGGATCCCCTCGAACATGGCGCGGCGGTATAACTTAACTGTCGCATCCGCGGCAATTGACTCGAAGGCTTTCGGCAGCGTGTCCGTTCCCAGTCTCAATGTCAGGCGGTCCGTGATGATATTGACATAGTCTGCAATTTTGACCGGGTCCGGGTTTTCCGCACTCAGCCGCAGAATAACTCGCTCTGCTATTTTCATGTCTGTTTTCCGCCTTTCTTGTTATGAAAAACGGAGCGGCTGTTCTGCCGCCCCGCTGTTAGTTACTGTGTGTCAGGCCTCTTATGCTCCGATCGTGCCCTTGAAAACAAGCGCCAGATCTTCAACGTAGAACTTCACGCCGGAGACTGCGTTCGTGTCGATAGAAACGCGGTCAGAGGCAACAGAGTGGTTCACCCCGATCAGGCCGGTATCGTCGAAGGAGTAGCCGAAGACTGCGAGTTCTCCGTCGGCCGCGATGTAAGCGCCCTTGATGTTGTCGGATACTGTCGCAACGGGCTTACCCTGTGCGATCTCCTTGGAGATGATCAGCGTGCCCATGCCAAGGAAATTTTTAATGTACTGAAGGCCAAATGCCTCCTGGATTGTGATCTGTGCGCTTCCGAGGTAAGCGGCCGCATCCAGCGGATTGACGAAAAAGACCGTAGAACCTTCCGTTTCTACATCCTCGTATCCGTTTTCTATGGCTGCCCAGAGCTGACTAGCTGCTGCCTGAAGTGTGGCGCCAGCTGCTGCCGTTCCGGTTCCGGCATTGATCGTAGCGAAAAAGCCCTGCTTGATCTCTTTTCCGATCTCTGCGATCATCTTTGCGTCAGTCTCGTTTACGGAGTTATTGAAGCCGTCTGCCTGGATGGACTCACCGGAAGTGCTCTTTCTATATTTTTTAAGAACAACTTCAATAGTCTGAGCAAGTTTGCGCTGAAATTTAGTCAGCGGAACAACTTCGCCTTCTGCGACCTGTTCAGGCGCATTGACCTTAGTTGTCTTATAGATCTTGATCGTTGCGCCCTTGTCCATCTTGCGCATCGTTGTGACGCCGAGGGCCTCGCGCAGTTTGCGGACTGAGTCTTTCAGGCCGTATGCCATATCGACGGAGATCTCCGGAGCGATGTCAGCGGTTGTGATTGTGTTATTATCATCAAAAATAAAAGCTGCGTATTTGTTCATTTCTATTTACCTCATTTTTATTGGTTTTTATGTTCCTGTGTATCTGTGTTTCAAATTGAAAAAAAATAAAAAAATTGTCTGAAAATTATCTGAAAAGTTCCGGATGTGCCTTAATCATCTTCTGGCGCTCGGCGCGGTCTGTTATTTTGAGAATGTCTGCTCTCGTCATCGTTCCGCCGCCGCCTGTCTTGGGCTCCGGCTTTTTGAAGGTCTCTTTTGCCTCTTTTTTGAGTGCTGCCTTGTAGGACTTCACAAATGCTTTTACGGCCGTGTCCGTGTCTTCCGCGGTCCCTTTTACTAAGGCATCGATGATCACGTCATCCACCATGATGCTTTCATCCTGCAGCATTCTCCTTGCAGTTGCTGCCATCTTGGAGCGGGCTTCTTTCGCCTCCATTTGGTCGAGCCTGTCCTGCAGATCTTTCAGCGCTTTCGCCTGTTTCTGGCTCTCGCTCATACGGGCCAGTTTTTCGGCCTCGTCTTCATGCGCTTTATTCCTTGCGCGCTCTCTGGCCAGGCGGGCTTCGATCATCTTGTTAACTTCGGCCTGGGTGTATTTCTTTTCTTCCCCGCCGTCATCATCGCCGTTCCCGTCATCGTCGCCGTTGTCTCCGTTATCGTCACCGCCGTCCCCGTCTCCCTCAGCGAAGATCGCAGCGGCGTATTTGTCGAATATCGGATCTTTTAACAGGTCCTTCACTTCTCTAATTCTCATTTCTTTTTCCTTTCTCCGTTTTCCGCCCGTCGGCGCTGTTTGTGTGACCGTAGCTTTTAAAGTCCTCCACGTCTGGACAAACCGTAAGGTTTTAGGTCTCTCACGTCTGGACCATAATAAAAGCGCCTGTTTTCAGACGCTTCTTCTTATCTTTTTCAGTTGTCCGGACGGGTGTCTTCCATGACCTCTATCTTCATATCGTCCGGCCATGTGTCTGCCTGTGCCTGTAAGATGTCTATCAGAGCCAGTATCATGCGGTTGTCATTTCCTTTGATGTGGTCTGTATAAATGACCATGTGCCCGCCGTGATCCTGGTAGGGGCTTGTGATGTCGTCGCGCCTGTATCCGCATACATCGTAGTACGCCAGCGCCGTCTGCATCGCCGCAGAAACGGCCGCGCAGCATTCCGCAGCGCCGTTTGTGTTCCTGCGTGCATGTCCATCCACGACAATGGCGTTTTCGTATAACTGCACTCTAATCATTGTATTTCGCTCCTTTAAGCCATCTGATTATTTTCTGAACCTCAAAGGTCTTATATACAAGACCGGCCTTTTCCTCGTTCTCCAAGAATAAAATGGACGGCGCGCCTTTTATGCCGTACTGCTTGACAAATTCCGGTGCGGCGCTCCCGTTTACCGTGTAGCACTGCCCGGGGCATTCGTTTTTTACCTGGTCGAAGACTGTTCTTTTTATGTACCCGCAGCGCGGGCAGTTGTTTGTCGTTATCAGTACTATCTTTCTCATTGGAAATCTCCCGCCATTTTCTGTGCTTCTTCTTTTGTCGCGCTGTGACGGGCAACATAATCATCCATCCATTTATCCCAATCGGAGACATGGGGTTCTATGCGGCAACGACAGTACGGATGCATGGGTGGAAAATTGACGCCCGCGACAGCTTCCGTGATCTTGTAAGGGCCGTGGTCTTCCAATGCGCGGCAAATCTTGCAAACTTTGTCGTCGTTGTAGGTTGAAAAAGAGTATTCTGTAAAATCGGCCTTTATCGCCTCCATGCTCGCTTCTGCGTGGACGTGTGTTCCTTCTGTATAGATGATCCCGTAGGCATCTTTTCTGCTTACTTTCTGCAATCTCTCGCTCAGGGCCTTTGTCATGGTCCTGTAAGAGTCCCCGCGTGCTATTCCCTGTGCAAAGTCTGTTTGCAGGTATTTTGCCATTTTCTCGCGGTCTGTTATGAGATAATCACGAACGCCGAATTCTGTCGCATAATAGGACATATCCGCCGCCGTAACTCTGCCCGGACGGCTTGCAATCTCCGCCAAGGTCTTATGAAAGGCGCCGCCACGGATATTCGTTCCGATGCGCGTTCTTTCCGAGATCTTGGAGAGATGCGCTGTTATGATCTTTTCGTCACGCGCCGCGCTCTCCATTGCTCTCAGTCGGATGCTTTCCTGTTCCGCTTCTAATCTATTGAGTTTATATATATTCTCGCGCTGCGGTGTTAAGTGAGCATATTCCGGGTTCTGTGCTGTGAACGACTCCCAGGCCTTCCAAATCTGCTCTTTCTGCGCCGGATCTGCATTTTCTAACAGGCGCCGGAACTCGATCACGCCGTCCTTCCCGTATCTCTGGTAGTACAGCGCAATCTCTCTTTCCAGGTCTTGCGCATCCTGTAAGTACAGCTTTGCGAGTCTTTTCTTTACCTTTTCTTCGTCTTTTTCTAAGGCCTTTAACAGGTCAAGCTGCCTTTTTATCCAATAGCTGTCAGCCATCAGCCTTCACCACCTTCACCGGAACCACCGCCGCGGTCTGTCTCGTAGTCGGTCGGGTAGTCCAACGGGTCGGTCTCTTTTTCGATCTGCTCCAGTTCTGCGTCTACGTCAGAAACAACGGACATTACTTGCAGCTGTGTCCTGCGTGATGTTATTCCGCTCATCGCGCCGGCTGTCTGCGCTTCGTCTAACAGGTTGGCCGGAAGATTAAGCGTGTATTTGACATCGATCTTCTGCCAGTCATCTACTTCCAAATCTCCGGCGGGGTTGCTGCATATCAGCTTGTAAAGCTGCTTTATAGACTTTGTCAGCCTGCGGTTGATCTTTCCGGCCAAATTGGTCATGGGCTGTAATCTGTACTTCATGGCCTGCCCGCTTGCCGCTGTAAAATCGGCGTCGCTGATATTCACCACCATGGCAGTAACGAAGATCAGTTCATACAGGCGGTTCAGCAGGTTCTCCTGGCTGCCGTCCGCATTGGGCCTCTCTAAGAACTCCACCACGAGGTCGGAGGCGTTCCGGCCTTTGAGATTGATTACCCTGTTATTCCTTATCCATTTCAGGCTTTTATCGTCGATATCGGCGCCGAGGATCTTGAGATACGCATCGGCGAACATGCTGATGTCATTGGCCTTGTCGCTCAATAACTGGTTGAAGGCGTCGATCAGATTGAGAACATCGGCAAAAATGCCTTTTCTGATGATCCCCGTCGACAGCTCCACCGCTGGAACGCCCTCGAAGCCGTGTCTTTCTTCGGCGGTCCATTCAATGGCGCCCGCCCAATCGAAGTATCTTATGTTCCCTTCTCCGTCTGATACGCTTCCATGCCGTTTACGGTCAATGTCGTAAAAGGTTCTGACATAATAGAGCGGTCTCTGTCTGATCCCTTCGTCATAGATTATGAATGACTCTTCCGGGTCTGTCGCCGCTATGCCGATGTCTCCGAATTCGTCTTCGTATGCCATCAGGTAAGAACGGCCATATATCAGCATCGAGTCAACCGCTGCCGCAAGCTGTTCGATCATTCCCGCTGCGTCGTTGTAGTCCGTCACTCTCTGTGCCGTCGCAGCGTCATCCGACTTGATTTGCTGGGGCACGCCCTGAACGTATCCCGAAAACGTATCTACGATGTAAGAGGCAAAATTGACTGCCAGTCTGTTGTCGGGCTTCCATGCCGGTTTTTTAGGCTGCCGGAAAATTTTGTATTTTCCTTCGTAGGCATCCCGGAGCG
>ODAJ012114378.1_pt1 | contig 20558 bp, 9 predicted proteins | sample 1539241 | NCBI WGS metagenome assembly ODAJ01 (sample SAMN02144231, study PRJEB22623) | gut metagenome | biome: sheep rumen | host: Ovis aries | place: New Zealand | reverse complement strand
AAAAATCTGGTTTAATGCCTTTGCGTGCTGAGGTGTCGGATAGATGGATTTTCTGATTGTTTCGTATTTCTCACCCTTCTTCAGACCTCCTCTTTCCTTCATTTCTTCGGCTACCACGTAATCCATGAAACAGTTTGCCTTTGCCGTCCAGTAAATCTTTCCGTCAAGATACAGGCCCTTAGTATTACCCATACTTTCAAGGTTGAATTTACCGGTCTGTCCGAGATAGGTAATCTTTTTCTCTTCTTCGAGGCGGGCTGTTTCTTCCGGATCTGCTGCGGGAACATTTGCTGCCGGAGCCTTCTGATGCTCGTTTTTGATTTCATGCGCGTTGTTTTTCTGCAGATCTGCCCGATTCTGAAGTTCAGCTTCTGCAACCGGAGCATCATAGACGTAATGATTTTCAACGGTCTTCATAACGCTCTTTATAATATCATCATGATACTCATGAGCGAATTCCGAACCCGCAATCGCATTTTTAAACGCATTCAGTTCGTCCGGATTGTTTGTATTTAATTCAAGTAATTCCGGATACTTCTCTTTCAGTACTGCCTTGACAGCCTGTTTGAATGCTTTGTCCACCTTATTCTGTGAATAGCCGCTTTCTATACCCAGGTGATGGGCGTATCTGAGCGGGTCGAAATAAGGAGAAACGGAAGTCATACCCTGATACAGTACAATTTCGGCTAACCGTTCATACAATGCTTCCTTATTCTTCTGATTATCGCTTCGTAAAATACCTGACAGGGTGTTGTCCGCTCTCTTTTCGATTGCATCCGCTTTCAGTCCCGCAACATTCTCCGAAGTCAGTCCTGCAACAAATGCATAGTAAGAGCCATGGTACTTTTCAATATTCAGCAAATGATTCATGCGATTATTCGTGAGCTCGACCGTTTTGATTTTTTCGGTTACTTCCCATTTGTTAAAGCACAGTTCCTTATTATGCTTTGCAAATGAAGTAAAGGCCGGATTGGTTGCAAGGGAGGCAATTCTTTCATCAGCTTCGCGGATTCCCTTTAAGTCTTCGAGTGTACCGATTCCTTCCCGAATCTTTTGCTGATAGCGGCTTACAACGTATTCTTTGGCAAGAAGGTAATCCTCCTGCGGCATACCCTGGGGAACCGGTTTCGCTTTCAGTTTTTCGATTTCCGGATTCAGTTCGTCGGCAACGTATTTCTGCTTGTAGTAATTGTCATCTTTCTTATTCAGAATCGGATAGTTTGCTTCCATTGTTTCAAGGGTTCTTCTGACTTTATCGAAAGAATAATCCTTAAAATTGGTACATTCCACAGCGGTTAAATTGCACTCGAACCCTTTTCGTAAACGAAGGTATTTTTCCTTCAGATCCGGAGCGATTTTCTTTGTGTCTTTCGAAATGTCCACTCTGGTCTTCGCATAGGTACCCCATCTTCCGACGAACAATCCTGTATGCGTTTTCTCGTAATCCTCGGCTGCCTTTCGTAACTGATCAAACTGATCAAGGATGGTAGCCTTATTGAATTGGTTTTTGTGTTCATCGGAGAAAATCTCAATCAGATTATTTAAAATTCTGGTCAGATTAAGATATTCATCCGTCTTTCCTTCCGTCGGTACATCCGCTTTGAAATTAGCTTCCGGATTTACCTGGGTTGCGGCCAGTCTTGCCTTCAAAGTATTCAGTTCGTTTAAAAGATCTTCCCGGCCGGCTTCGTAAACATGAACCGCATCCGCAATTTCAATCATCTTTTCGTTTTTCAGGCGAATAAGCTGTGCCGGTACTTCCACAAGTTTTTCACCTTCAATTTTAAAGGAGCGGAGTTCAATCTCATGACGTCCCAAAGCCATTTCCTTCAGGATCTCGGCACGATAGTATTCTTCTTTTAAATCCTCATCCGTTACGGATGCGTATTTTTCGCCCCAGATTTCCGAAGGTTTTTTGCCGTCAATCAAAACCAGATCGGAACCACGGATTCCGAGAAACGCACTGATTTCCAGTCTGTCGGCATTGAAAATGCCTTTTTCGTTATCGGAAATATAATGAGCGATATGGTCCGCTGCGCTTAATTTCTTATCTTCTGCTTCGATTTCGGTATTCATGAATTTCTCCATGGCTTCGAAATCACCGTCGGGAACTTCCATTAACTTCTTTACCGCCGGATTGTCATATTCCAGGTTGGTTGCAAATACGGTGGCATTACCGTAACCCTTTGTGTAAAAGAGATCCTTTCCATCTGCCTTGGCACTTTCGATAACAGGTTTGATCTCCTCTTCGAATTGATCGGAATCCCCGAGCATATAGGAAACGGCCGAATGCGTATTATCCGGATTATTCTCCAAATATTCGTCGATTCTTCCGGAAACACAGGCTACGAAGTTTTTCTGATACAACGCTTTCACACCCATACTCTTTGCAATTTGTCCGAACGTCTTTCCGTTATAGGAGTTCAGCGTATTTTTGGCAACGGATCTCAATAAGGCATCCACAACCATCTTCTCCCGGAAAGATGCATAACTTTTTTTGGCTATCATGGCTTTCGGGCTTCTTTGTGTGGAATTCACGAAACCGTATCCGCTTGCAAAATCATCCAGGGCACTGGAAAGCACCCACCAGGAATTTTTTAATTCACTGAATGCTCTTTCGCCTCCGAGATGCTTCTGCGCAACCTTTAGGGCATTTGTCTTTTTGTTATAGCCTAAAATCTTGTCCATTTCCTGGTCCACGTCGATACACAGCTGAACAATTACGGACAGTTCCTTGATATTCTTGAGAAGGTCCTGCTGATTTCTGTAATTTCCTTCCGGGAACTTACACTTCATAACGCCCTCCGTACCTGCCTTGTAAAGATCCGCCCAGTTTTTAAGACTTTTCTCAACCGCTTCTTTCGGCGCATTCTCACGATGCACACCGTTCTGTCTTACGAAAAGCAGAAACTCCTTGCGATACTCTTCGGAAAGATTGTATAAATCTTTGTTTTTAAGGTTATGGTTCTCGTCATATTCGGGTGTCGTGTTACAGATTTTGCTCGCTTCCAAAGGACTCAGACCTTTTTTTGCTATCACATAAAAGATAAACATTGTCTGCTGGGTTGTGGTACGATCCGAAGCGATACCTGCTTGATTAAATGCCTCTTTGGCATTAATTTCTTCGATAACCGGGACATCTTTTAAAACTGCATCGAAACGCTCTCCGCTTGGAGTGGTAGTCGTTACGACGCGGTCTTCCTTAAAGACAACGGGACTTCTTTTTTCAGCGAATAATTTTCCGCATGCACGCAAATCCTCCGTCTGATAGTAAGCAATGGAAGTATGGGCCTTTTCGTCAAAGCGATTGTACTCTTCGAGCGTTACATTCAGATCTGTGTCATCACTGTAAAATATCTCAAGGTTTGTTTTTGACTCCTTGATCTGATTCTCAATCCGTTCTTCTTCGGCCTTTCTCGCATCTTTTGAAGCCCGGGCATAATATTTAAAATAGTCTTTCGTATATTTACCGTCGGCGATATAACCTCCGAGTCTGGCTATATTCTTTCCTTCCAGGGCGTGCTTTGTGTTGCGCAGGAATTTTGCCGCATCGGTAACCATTTCATTGAACCGGGCGGGATTTAATGCGATTTCCTCACGCATCTGCTTTGCCTCTTCTGTATTCTTTCTTAAGGCATCCAGTAAGACAACTTCTCCCAAAAACCGGTAGGAGGTAATATAGGAAATTTCGGGGTTCTGCTCGTTTGCAATGTTCGCAATGGCCTGTTCCGGACTCACATCGGAGTTTTTATCGATATTGGCGATATAATTCATCAGACTGCCGGAATTTTGGGCGATTGTACGCCTTCTCTTATCATAGGAAACCTGTAATTCTCCCTGCTTATCCTCTGTTTTATGGAAGTCTCTGATGCATTTCTCCGGGTTCTCTCTCATATATTTCTGGAATACCGGATTGGCAGCAAGTTCCGCCACTTTCTCGTCAAAGTGTTCCATAAGTCTGATATCTTCAATCCTGTAGTAAGGTGCTTCCAGATTGGGATCCGGATAAATGAGTTCGTTAAAATATCCGAGAAGATACTTCTTTGCCTGTTCTTCTTCGGGCGTATACTTTTTATCGGATGCTTCCAGTCTTCTGTTTAAAGATTCCAGTTTCAGAGCCAGTTCCGATTTTACGAATTCCTTAAGGTATTTCGGATCTTTCATGTCCGGGACGCCCAAAGCCTTCAAAATATGGGGTTTATTCAGCATTTCAACAATTTTTGCATAGGAAGCATCCCTTGCTTTGGGTTCTTTTCCGTCGGATGCGGACATATCGTTGTTAAAGCCGCGACGCATCGCTTCGAATTCGTCCACAAGACCGGTTCTGCTGGCATCGGAAGCCTGAAGACGGATCTTACCGTTATCGGTACGGGGACCGAAAACACCGATATGAGAATCGTAGTAGATTCCCGCATATTTCTCCAGTACCTGCAGTTTGTCCTTAATCAACGCGGGAGAAACATCTTCTCCTTTAGCGTCTCTTACGAGTACATCAATGGCATTCTGCAATGCCTTTGTATAATTCTGATATTCCGTACTTCCCTCTTCGTCTCCTTTTCCGAAGTTGGCCTTACGGTTGCTCTGTGTAGCGAGCAGTTTCTCTTTTGTATCCAGAAGTCTGCTTAAAAGATCGTCACGCTTCGGGGCATAACTTCCTAAGGATTCAAACATTTTCAGTCTGACATCCTTGTCATAGCAGGCGATTTCCGCGGGCATTTCACGTACGCTGTCCATCAAAAATTCAAAACGGCGCATTTTAACCGTATGGGTTCCCTTGACGATTGCCTTCAGGATTTCAAGCCGGTACATTGACTCTTTTTCATCCGGATTCTGAATATCCGCATATTTTGAGCCCCACATCTGCTCTGCCGTTTTGTCTCCTTCCGGAGTTGCAATCAGGAAAATATCGCTTCTGTTATAATCAAAGAGTTTGGCAACTCTTCCGTAACCGGAAAGATAAATGCCTCTGGTCAGTGCACGCGTAACGACTTCTTCCACGGTAAATGTTTTGCCTCGATTGGTGCAGGTTTTGTTTCTGAGTTCCTTCATGGAAGCGGCATCATCACCGACCGTAGTCAGAAGCTCTCTGGCCGGAACGATTGAATCCAGAATTTTTACGGTAAAACTCAATCTTAAATTGGATTGTAATTCATTTTGTAACCGACCGTTGTTAACGGCATTGAAGCACTCTTCAAATTTCCTTTCGTAGGCCCTGATATTTTTGCCGAAAATCTGGGAAACCGCCAAATCAGGGGGAACAGAATTCTCCGTACCCTCTATGGCTTCATTACGCATCAGGTCACTGATTCCTTCGTAACGATCGATTCGCGGTCTCATATGATCCAGGAATTCTTTAATCGTCTTTCCCTTAAACTGCGCAAGTTCCTTATTGCAAAGATATCTGCTTTGAACAAGGGTTGCCACGGTGCGGAAATTAAAATCCAATTCCGCATTCTTGATTCCGGCAAAACCTCTGAAGAAAACTCCGGCATTGTTCTGGAGATTATAATAGAAGTCCTTCATATCCCAGTATGCTTTGTCTCCGCCGGCACATTTTGCAATATAAACCTGTCCGACACCTTGGGCGTCCATCATCCGGTTGGTTTCCTGAACAACATTAACGCTAAGGTAATTTAACATACTTAAGGTCCTGATGTGTTCTTTTAACTGAGCGGGATCCGTGTAATCAATATTGGGGAATCTGTATTTTTCAACCTGGGTACGTGCTTTTTTAAACACATTCATCCAGTTCTCCAGCCTGGTCTTTTTCTCGTCCTCGGATTCCGGGGCGCCCTGAATCATTGGATTTGCGTTGCAGAATTTGATAAAATCTTCCTTTATTTCGGCAACACGGTCCAGCCATTCTTTGTTGATGACGTTACCGTCTTTGTCCTTTATTTCGGGTTCGGAAAGTCTTGCGGCCTCTTCCACCGTTAATCCCTTTTCCGCCATGGCATAAGCACAGAAAATTGAAAAAATTCTGTCCGGTGAGGTTGTGGAAATCGTGTTTTTCGGAAAATCCTTATGATTTACGATTTCCTTTCCGACTGCGACAGGCTGCTTTAAGGCGGCCGCATTCATCTCATCAAGCATAAGAGCCTTACCGACAAGTTCTTTTTCTTTCTCGGAAAAACCAGAAAGAAAATTATGATTGCCGTTTAAGAATTCCAGTTCGCCCTCGTATATAACCGCATCTTCCTCAAGGGAAAGATCCCGGCCTTCCCGCAACTGTACTTCGTATCCCAATTGTTCTTTCTGCTTCTTGAAATTATATTCTTCGGCCGGAACGTTCTCTTCGGGAATCAGGTGCGCTGCAATTGCATTATCCCGAATCACGCCCATATGATTTTTAACCTGATCGGTAATGGCCTTCTTTTCGTCGGCAAGCTGCTTTAATTCCTCTTCCGATGCATTTGCGGCACGCAGAATACTCTCACGGGCTGCATAAAATGAATCTGCCTGCGTAAGAAACGCGGTAGCCTTCTGTTCAAGGAGGGGAAGCGTGTTCTGTGCATTCTCAAGATTCGCCGCCTCTTTTAACTCTCTTGCCGCCTGAACGAAATCATTTTTGATAGCGGTAAAATCATCCGTGACATTCGCAGGAGTCAATGTTCCGTCAAGATAGGCACCGATGCCGTTCGACAATTCGGCAATCTCACGGAATGCAACACGGGCCCTGCCGATTGATCTTGCAGAGCGTACGATTTCAATCGGTTTTCCCTGAATAAAACGGTTGTTTTCGTCGATGTAATAATAATCCAATGTAACGGATTCGGTTCCGTTCATGATCTGATTCAACAGTTCCGTCTGGTATACGGTTTCTTTCAGATAATCCTGCTGCACAAACGCATACTTTTCTCCGTACAGTTCTTCGAGCGTTTTGCCGCCGATACGGATCATGGAATACGGACTGGTATTAAGTTTTGTGTAAAAATCTCTCTGTCCGTTGTAGGTAAAAATCCCTTTTATCATCTTCCGGGCCGAATTCTGCAGTGTATGTCCGCCGCTTCGCTTATCGCCCAAAAGATTGTAAATCTGCTTTGCGTCATTTTTGCCGTTAAAGATTGCCATGGATGTCTCTTTGTTCTTTCGGAAAAGGTCGACATCCTTAATTAAGTCGGTAACAGCCGCATACTGAGCATTGTTTGCGGCCCAAACGGCATCTTTTCTTGCCCTTGTGAGAATCGGATTCGCTTTTGCTTCAAACTGCGGACTTTTGTTTCTTAAGTAATCAATTACCTCCTGCTCGGTAATGTTGCCGCCCTGCGCTGCGGCAGTATCCACATTCTTGTAAAAAGCATTGGTATAAACGGCTTTCGCGGGAACGAAAACAACATCCTTCGCCTGTTTGCCCTTATAATTTTCATTGGCATCCTTCCCGAAGAAAGAACGGCTGACTGCCATGGAAGAAAGTTTTCCTTTCGGATTCACTCCGAGTTCACTGCCGTCAACGCCGTAAGAAGCCTTATAACCGAGAACAAAGCCATGTAATTTATCAATTGCGCTTCTTTCTTCCAGCGCCTGCTTTTCCCCTCCGGGATACTTTACGGCGTAACTCTGGTTATATTTAAGCTGGTCGTCATGCTCCTTAATAAAATTCGGCACAAAGGAAGTAAGGAAGGCAAATTCCTTTTCATGCTGCAAAACTTCCGTGGGGTTGGTAAAATCAATGTCGGGAATCTTATACTCGCCGATTCTTTCCGCACATCGTTTGTAAAGATCCATGATTTCGTTGTATTGATTCTGTTCTCCCGAAACCTGAAATCTGTGCGCTTTGGCAAACTGAATGAATTCGTCGAAATACTTCTCAAAATCGGGGCTTTCGGGAGTCAGATTCATTGCATCGTTAAGACTTAACGGGTTCTCTTTACGCCCCATTAAATAAACCAGAAAATCTGTCTCAACGGCTTCCGGCTCCGTGTTTAAATACACGCTTTCCAGTATGTTTTTAAGCTGATTTCTGTTTTTCAGTTTGGAAAAATAATCCGCAAACCCGCTTCCGAGTTTTTTCTGGTTCAGATTTACATGAATGTCGTTCTTAATCTGATTTGCGAGTTCGTCTCCGGGATTACGAAGCACATCGTTTCTGTATATACTGAGATAACCGTCCTCAACCAGTTTCTGACGGACTTCCTGTATCTTATCTTCCGTAAGATTTTCCGGTCTGAAGGCATAAATATACATATATTCCGGAAGTTCGGTTTGTCTGTCGAGACCGAAAGCGTCCTTTAAGCGGCCGATTTCCTTTGCGATGTTGGCTATTTTTTTCTTACGGTAATCGTCATATTCCCCGTTCGCAACCTTGCGGACCGACTGAATTTTTACTGCATCCGGATTATTGAAGAAATTCTCTTTTGCAACTTTATAGCTTTCCTCCAGATAAATAATCTCCGCCTTATTTGCAAGAGCCTGTTCCTCGGATAAGGTATTCTTATTCTGCTCATAAAATGTCTTTTTGTCGTTAATCCGTTTTAAATACTGCTGCTCGACTTCCTGTGCCTGCTGCCTGATGTTAAGATTATTACCGTCCATGGTCCTTCCTCTCTTTACTGGTTTAACGTTTTTCTTTTTTCTTCATGTGATTATACACATGAACCGATTTTACAAGAGGTATCTTATCACCGGATGTCCAACATATGTCCAACAAAACCCGGTACTTTTTTTAAAAAAATAATATGAAATCCGACCCGGATATTAAAGCATAACCGGCCCTTCTTCACCATTGAATTTCGTGGTTTTCCTTGCTATAATAATGACTGGGGTAAACAGTATCGGGAAGTTACAATCAAAGTGCATTCTGCATCTTTGACTTTCTTTCGTTTCCCGTAAAATCCCTAATATTACATATGTTCAGAAATCACACGGAGGTTTTCACATGACAGTTAATGACGTAATCAAACTTCTGGACGCGACGCCTTTGACCTGCGAAGACAAACTTGACACAGAGGTTTTAAGCGCCTGCGGTTCCGATATGATGAGCGATGTGCTTGCATTTGCCAAAACCAAATGCGTTCTTCTGACCGGTCTTTGCAATCCCCAGGTAATCCGTACCGCAGAAATGATGGATATTGTCTGCATCATTTTTGTGCGCGGCAAGAAACCCGATGAGGCAATGATTGAGCTCTCCCGCGACATGGAGATTCCTTTGCTCGCCACACCCCACCGGATGTTCTCCGCCTGCGGCATCCTTTACGAACAGGGATTGAGAGGAGGTACCGAGCATGGCTGATGTTTTGGAATTCACCTATGAAGTTTCGGACGAAGATTTTACCCGTGCCGGGGAAGCCTCTTCAGACGTAAAGAAAAAATTAAAAAAACTGGGTGTTTCTCCTGACGTCATTCGCCGTGTTTCGATTGCTTTGTATGAAGGCGAAATCAATATGGTCATTCATGCAAACGGCGGAATTATAACCATTCGGATTTCCGAGGACTCGATTACCATGATCCTCGACGACAAAGGACCCGGTATCCCGGATGTGGAAAAGGCCATGCAGGCCGGTTACTCCACCGCTCCGGACAAGGTCAGAAACCTTGGGTTTGGCGCCGGAATGGGCCTTCCCAACATGAAGAAAAATACCGACAGCATCGATATTGAAACAAAGATCGGTGTCGGCACCAAAGTAACGATGGTGATTAACCTGTAACGATTTCACTTCAGAAAGGATCTCTCATGGAAAACTACGGCCAATCCGTTTATTTGCTTGAGAATCAGTGTAAAGGCTGTACCAACTGCATCAAACACTGCCCGACCCAGGCCATCCGTGTCCGTAACGGCAAGGCGGTGATTACAACGGACCAGTGTATTGACTGCGGCGAGTGCATCCGCATCTGTCCGCACCATGCCAAGAAAGCAAAACGCGGCTTCATCGATGCAATCAATAACTATCAGTATTCCGTAGCTTTGCCTGCGCCTTCTTTGTATGCACAGGTAAACCATCTCGATGACGTTAACATTCTTTTAACCGCCCTGAAAGACATGGGCTTTGATGATGTTTACGAGGTTTCCGCCGCGGCGGAAATCATCTCCGAGGAATCCCGCAAATATGTCGAGGAACATCCCGAACAGTGGCCGATTATTTCCACTGCCTGTCCTACCATTGTCAGACTGATTCAGATGCGTTTCCCGAATCTCGTGGACAATCTGCTTCCGTTCATTACTCCCGCGGAACTTGCGGCACGTCAGGCAAGAGCAAGGGCCATGGAACGAACCGGTCTTCCCGCGGACCAGATCGGCATCTTCTTTCTCTCGCCCTGTCCCTCAAAGGTAACGGCAGCCAACTCTCCCATCGGTCACAAAAAGAGCGAAATCGACTGTGTTCTAGCAATCAAGGACATCTATCCCGCTTTGGTTGATTCGATGAAGATTGTTGCCAACCGACCCGAAGAACTTGCCATCTCCGGTAAAATCGGAATCAGCTGGGGAATCACCGGCGGCGAAGCCGGAGGCCTTCTCTCCGACTCCTATGTGGCTGCGGACGGTATCGAAAACGTAATCCACGTTCTGGAAGATCTCGAAGACGAGAAGTTCTCTTCCGACCTGGAATTCATTGAATTAAACGCCTGCAACGGCGGCTGTGTCGGCGGAGTCATGCAGGTAGAGAATCCGTTTGCCGCAAAGGCAAAGCTTCAGAAGCTTCGTAAGTATCTTCCCGTTTCCGCCGTGCATGCAGCAAAAACATATCCTTACGATGTACACTGGGACAAGGAAGTGGAATATCTGCCGGTATTCGAACTTGCGGATAACTTAAAAGAAAGCATGGAGAAACTCAACCAGATTCAGGAACTGTGCAAACGTTTCCCCGGTCTTGACTGCGGCTGCTGCGGTGCTCCGACCTGCAGATGTCTTGCGGAAGACATTGTAAAGGGAATCGCAAAGGAAACGGACTGCATCTATGTTTTAAAAGATTATCTGCATAAGCTTTCCGAAAACATTGATAAAATTTCGGGTGTATAAAATTTTAAACAAATAGTTTTACATACAAAAAGGCGACGCCGAAACGTCGCCTTTTCTTTTGCAGTTTTTTGGGTATGGAGAACGCTTACCGATTCTCAAGGAACTTCGGTGCGAAGAAAGTAAATACAGCTCCGATTCCGACTAAAAATGCGGAACCGATAAACAGGACGATTTCCACATGGCCGAAGATAATGCCTACCGCTGCTATCGTGATGACCGGAATGATACCGAAGCAGACAAACATCATCTGTACCATGGCTTTGATTGTCTGCGCCGTTTCCCCGGGAACGGAAAGACTTACAAATGCTCCGACCGAGGTGGCGAAAAGATAAACCGCAAGAATAAATACCAGCCATGCAATGACACCAAGCGGATTCGATTTTACAATAACGGCCGCAACAATTAACGGTATGGTTACATCGATGGCACAAACCGCGACGGCGCCGAGTAAGGATGCCCAGATTTTTTTAACCGGCGGTTCCGGGATCAGAACGAAGAACTCCTTTAAGGTATCCTCTTCGAGCGGATTTCCGAGTGACCGGTAGAATGCGATTCCCGCCATCAGGGTTGCCGGAATGAATAAAAGGTCAATCGGAATTTTGCTTTCGGGAAGCTGTGTTGCAAGATATCCCGCGCCGATTGCCGTAAGCAGGTAGATGACGAATGTTACGGTAAACAATTTCAGTTTTGCGAAACGAAGACGGTTGTAAACGGCTTTATAGAAAAATACACTTGCTCCGCTTCCGAACCGGAAACCGTCGCGTTCGATTTTATCGCTTCTGTTCTTTTCACGCTTTGCGACTCCGCCCTTGGATGTGGTAACGGCTTTTTCCATCTGTGCCGCCACCTTCTCGGTTTCCATCATGGCATTTTCGTAAAAATCAACCCTCAGATTCCAGATTAAAATTACACAGGCAACAATACCGGCTATGAAAAGTCCAAGATATAAAGCACTCCATGCGATATTTCCGTCGATTGCGTAATAAATCATTCCGCGGATCCATCCGAGGAAGGGAATCCAGAATGTCTTCTTACTTCCCAGAAACCGGAACACACCGGTAATGAAATCCGCATGCGTAACGGATGTGAATAAAATGTAAGCTCCAATTAATACACCGTAGAAAGTAAGTAAAATCGCCCCGATATTAACCCGGCCTTTCTTAGTGCTGCAGCCGATGGTATAAACGCCGACCTGAACCAGGGTTGCAAACATCAGACTCAGCATGTATGCCAGAATAATGACGAAGGCCGCCCATACGGAGATTTTAAAGGAGTTCATCAGATTGGGCACCTGGAACAGCATATAAAACGAAATGAAAATCGTACCGATCAGACTGTTTACGACACGGAACAGCATAACGGACTGCGGTTTCATCGGCGATGAGAACAGAATCGGAACATCCGCCGGTTTGAAAATCTGTCCGCCCTTATTTACACTTGCCAGGCAGGCCGTGACCATAAAGAGAAAGAAAACCGTTACCAGAAGATCCAGCATATCCAGTTTGGTGAGATTGCGTTCTGCCAGAAAGCTTGGAATCTTTGCTTCGATTAAAACCTCCTTAACCTCATCTTCCCCGTCCTCCTGCGTTACCTCGGAAGTGATTTCACTTGTGATTTCTTCACCCTTTACGGAATGAATGATGACCGGGACCAGTCTTCCGATGATGGCACCGACAATACCTGCGGAAACTGTCATGATAAGGACGATGGCAATCCAGGTTTTAAAAAGTTTCTTGATCGTATTTATGAAGGTATGCGTGATGTAATATGCAAAAAGTCTCATGCTATGCCTCCGTTTGGTTTTCCGCGTCGGCGGAATCATCACTTACCGCTTTCTTGTCAACGCCTTCGGTCACTTCGAAGAAGAGGTCCTCAAGGCTCTTGCCCATGCCCTCGATTTCCGTCTTGGAAACGTTTGCTTTCACATGACCGTTCTGCATGATGACGGTACGGTCCCAGAGCATGTCGACGGAATCGATGATATGCGTGCTGATTAACAGTGTCTTACCGCTTACGCGCATCTCTTCGATGTAGTTTTTCAGTTCCTTGATCGCGTGGGGATCCAGACCGAGCAGCGGCTCATCCAGCAATAAAATCTGCGGGTCCGGCAAAAGTCCGATGCAGAGATTTAACTTCTGCTGCATGCCTTTTGAGAGCTCATCACCGAATTTCTTTCTCTTATCCGCAAGTTCGAAACGTTCCAAAAGCATGTCCGCGCGTTCTTTGTAATTCGTTAATTTATATGCTCTTGCCACGAATTCCATGTGTTCGCCCACGGTAAGGGTCGGATACAAAGACGGCATCTCGGGAATGTAACCGAGGATTCTTCTCGCCTCCGGCGTCTTGTTTGGAATCCCGTTTACGGTAATGCTTCCGTTGTATTTTAAAAATCCGATGATGGATTTCATAATCGTACTCTTTCCGGCACCGTTCGGTCCGAGAAGGACGGTCAGGCTGCCCGGTTCAAGATTGAAACTCACATCATCGCAGGCTAAGTTTTTTCCGTATTTCTTTGTGACATTCTTTACTTCAAGCATTTGTTTTCCCCTTTCACTGTGCCAAAGCCGCACAGATTCCCTCTTTTACGTTTTGAAGTATATTACATGAGGTGGTTTCCCTTTAAAAAATTGGTGTAAACGGAAGTAAAATTGTCGTAAACGGGATGCAAACGTGGTAAAATTATTTTGATACAAAAAAGGATTTCAGGGAAAGGGAGAAGGATTATGACAGTTGCAGAATTAGCCGAAAACAAATCGTTACAGTTACTGACGGAAGGTCTGGATTTATCCGCCGAGATTTCCAAACCGTTCTGCTGTGATCTTTTAAGTATCGCCATGGGCAAAGCTCCCGCCGGAGCATGCTGGGTTACGGTAACCGTAAATACCAACACCCTTGCGGTTGCAACACTGACCGATGTTGCCTGCATTATCTTTGCGGAGGACAGCGCCGTTGATGGTGCGTTAATCGAAAAGGCCGTGGAAGAAGAGATTCCTCTTTTTAAAACTTCTCTCTCCGAATTCGATGCGGCACTGCTTGCGAATGCTTAGAATAACCGGTTATCGTTTGCAGCATCCGACGATTATTAAGGAGGCGAAACCATGCAACAGCTTTACTACGACCTGCATTTACATTCCTGCTTATCTCCCTGCGGCGATGACGAATCGACGCCGGGCAATATTGTAGGCATGTCCGTTGTCAAGGGTCTGCAGGTCATCGCATTAACGGATCACAATACCTGCAAAAACTGCCCCGCTTTTCTGAAAATCGCAGCGGATTTCGGAATCACCGCCATTCCCGGCATGGAACTGACGACGGCCGAAGAAGTTCATGTGGTCTGCCTCTTTCCGACACTTGAGGATGCCATGGCATTCGATGCATACGTGGAACCCAGAATCCTGCCCATTCCCAACAAACCGGATAAATGGGGCAATCAGATTATCATCGATGAAAATGACGAGCCCTGCGGGACCTTTGATACCCTGTTGATATCCGCAACCGATATTTCTTTCGACCGCGTTTACGATCTGCTTTTACCCTATCACGGAATCATGATTCCCGCGCATATCGAAAAAAGCACTTTCTCGCTTCTGGCAAACTTGGGGTTTGTTCCGCCCGACAGCAAATTTAAGTGCTTTGAATTAAAAAATATGGCGAAGCTTCACGAAGTTGTAAAAGCCAATCCGATTCTTGCAAATTTAAATGTCATCACCGATTCCGACGCACATCAGATTGACTTAATCAACGAACCGGTAAATACCATTCTCTGTGAAGACAATTCCGTGGAAGCCGTATTAAAAGCGTTAATAAAGCCGAGGTAACTTTCAAATCTCTTACCCTTGCTATATCCTCTTCTTTGGTCGGAGCCGGGAACGGAATGTCCTCTACGTGAATTAAAGCTTCCGATCCGAAGGCTTTCCTGCTGATTTTATCTGACAACTACCTGATTCTTTCCGTTTGCTTTTCCCGTATAAAGAGCCGAATCCACCCTCATACAGTATGTATCCGGATCCTCTCCCTGTTTAAATTCGGTAACACCGATCGTGATGGTCTGATTCGGTGCGTTCGTGTAATCAACTACGGAGAATCCTACACGAATCAGCTCCGCAAGCGCGGACGCTTTCTTTAACTCCGTTTCCGGCAGAAGAACCATGAATTCCTCACCGCCCCAGCGTCCGACATAACTTTCGGGAACGGTTTTCGAGCAGGTATCTTTTAAAACCGAGGTGAGTTTCTTCAGCACTTCGTCGCCTTCCTTATGTCCGTAGGTATCGTTCACCTTTTTAAAATCGTCCAGATCCATCATCAGAAGACACGATTTCCTGCCTTCTTCCACGCTCTGCGTAATCAGGCGCTGAATTTCCCTTCGGTTGTAAACCTGAGTCAGACCGTCCATGATGGCTGCCAGTCTTAAGCGTTCATTGGCTTCTTCGAGTTCTTCCGTTGCCGCCTGAATAAAGGTGGCAAGCCGGTTAATCATCGAAACCTTTCCGCTGAATTCTTCGCTGTGAAGATCCGCATTCGGCATGTTATCCACATTTCTCTTGCCTTCTCGCATCGCCGCAATCACTAAAGTTACGTTATGCTGATTGACCTTGTCACCGGTCCGTAAGAATTCTCCGGACGTATAAAATCCGGACGTGGATGCAATGGACTGAAGCGGCAGGGTCTCTTTTCCGACTTCCTTATCGCCCCAGAATGCTTTTCTTGCCGCACATGAGAAAACCATAATAGCTTCCGGAATAAACTCCTTGATTCGAAGTGTTTCCTCATTGACATTTGAAAGAATTGTCCATGGATCTCCGTATGCAATCCGCGCATTGACGTTCTGTGCAATATCCGCGGTCATGACAAGACTGCCGTCCGGCTGACTGGATATCGGCGCACGAAGAATATTGATTCCGTTATGTTCGTAAAAGAAGGGGAATTCCAGAGTATTGTTGAAGAAATTCTCATCATTTTTGATGTTCAGATATTTGTAGTAGGTTTCGTAAGCGGGCCTGCCATCCAGTTCATACAGGACGGTTCCCTTTGCCCTCGTTACCTTTAAGGTTCGTCCGAGCGGCTTCCAGCCGGCGATGTAATTGGAACGAACATTGAAATCTTCTCCGCCGATCAAAGCGAAAACAACCGAATGGTCGGAAATCGCTCCCGCAGAGGAGAATACAATTGCATAATCCGAATTGATGTCGGCACTTAACGCACCGCCGCCGAAGAACTGAACGCCCTCGGGAAGCGCGCTTAAATCCTCACAGAAATCCGTCATGGACATGCCACGGATGGTCACGTTTGCAATGACACATTTGCACCACGGACACTCTTTAACACGTTCCACCAGATCGGTGGTGACTTCTTTCTCGTTCTCCGAATTAAGCGGATACTGAAATACTTTCAGGTTTGTCGTAAAATACTCGAAAACCGTACAGCAGATGGTGATTTCCGCGTCCGTATAATCTCCGATAAAAACATTTCCGTTTGTGGAACAGCCGATGTATTTAGCATCCGGCATTTCGCGCTCAATCAGTGCGCAGACCGTTTCCACCTTGGAACGGTTTAACGTCGTGCTGTAAATCTGAAAAAACGTTCCGCTTGTAACGGAGGAATTACACCACTGTTTTATCTTTCTTAAACTGTTTACCAATTTGTCTTCATTTTCGTATGGAAACTGAAACTGTCTCATATTCTGTCCTCCAAAAGTACTTCCCGCTTGTACCATATGACAGTTTACAGCACAGAGTCCAACAAATGTCCAACAAAGACATCATATTTTTGTCAGATCGCAAACCATAATAAATTCTTCTTCGTTTTCATCCACCGTTTCGAATCCGACTTTCCGGTACATGGAAACGGCATAGTTGGCTTTCTGGACGGCTAAGGATGCTTTCTGATACCCCTGCTCTTTTAACAGTTTCAGCATCTCTTCCATCAGTTTCGTCCCGATGCCGCGACCGCGGAATTCGGGATAGAGGGAAATGGCAAAGGAGGGCGTATTGTTGTCGACATGGCCGTAATCGTCCATGATTCGCGTCCAGCACGCGCCCACGATTTTACCGTCCTCTTCCGCCACCAGACAGTTGTCGCCGTACAAAAAGCCGAAACAGTCAACATAAACCTTAAGCTCCGGTTTTTCCAAAATGTCACGTGATGGCGGAGTCACCCCTTCCGGGATAAAAATAGCCAGAAACAAAAAATCATTTAATACATCCGTTTCTTCCGGTCTCATTTCTCGAATTGTCATTTTATACTCTCCCTTATATCTGTATAATAATACGTTTTCGAACAGTTGTCGATTTTGTAAGCGCTTACCGGATTTTTTTCATAAGTTGACCCGCCGTCTTCTAAATCCGATTCCGGGAATTGTTAATTTTTGTTGATTTTAAGCCGTTTTCGTGAGTTATGAAAATTTTGTTACATTGCCAAAATCCGGTTTACAAAGAGTTTGAATTCACCTATAATAAAGAGGTTAAAGTACGTGTAGTATTTTATAAAATATATACAAGGAGGTTTCCCTATTATGTCTAGACAAAAACAGTCTATGGACGGTAATACCGCTGCTGCTCATGTAGCTTATGCGTTTACTGAAGTTGCCGGTATTTACCCCATCACCCCTTCTTCTCCTATGGCTGACTACGTTGATCAGTGGTCCGCTGAGGGAAGAAAGAACATCTTCGGCAACACCGTTAAGGTTACCGAGATGCAGTCGGAAGCAGGTGCAGCAGGAACTGTGCACGGTTCCCTCGCAGCAGGTGCTATCACGACTACCTTTACCGCTTCCCAGGGTCTTTTACTTATGATCCCGAATATGTACAAGATTGCTGCAGAACAGCTTCCCTGCGTATTCGACGTATCCGCACGTTGCGTTGCTACCCAGTCCCTTAACATCTTCGGTGACCACAGCGACGTTTACGCCTGCCGTCAGACCGGTTTCGCCATGATGGCAGAATCCAACCCTCAGGAAGTTATGGACTTAAGCCCCGTTGCTCATCTTTCCGCAATCGAAGGCAAAGTTCCTTTCTTAAACTTCTTCGACGGTTTCCGTACTTCCCACGAAATTCAGAAGATTGAAATCTGGGATTACGAAGACTTAAAAGAAATGACCAACATGGATGCCGTTGCTGCTTTCCGTGCTCATGCACTGAATCCCGAGCATCCTACCATGAGAGGTTCTCATGAAAACGACGACGTATTCTTCCAGCATCGTGAAGCATGCAACTCCGTTTACGACGCACTTCCCGCTGTTGTTGAAAAATACATGAAGAAAGTAAACGAGAAACTCGGCACCAATTATGATCTGTTCAACTACTACGGTGCAGAGGATGCTGACCGTGTAATCATCGCTATGGGTTCCGTATGTGATGTTGCAGAGGAAGTAATCGATTACTTAACCGCTAAAGGAGAGAAAGTCGGCTTAATCAAAGTTCGTCTTTACAGACCCTGGGTATCTTCCGCACTTCTTAAGGTTCTTCCCAAGACCGCAAAGAAGGTTGCAGTTCTTGACAGAACCAAAGAGCCCGGTTCCCTCGGCGAGCCTCTTTACCTTGATGTTGCCACCACTCTTCGTGAGGCAGGTCTTAACGACATCGTTCTTACCGCAGGCCGTTACGGTTTAGGTTCCAAGGATACCGCTCCTTCTTCGATTTTCGCTATTTATACCGAACTCGAGAAAGACGCTCCCAAGAGCCGTTTCACCATCGGTATCGTGGATGACGTTACCAACCTTTCCTTACCTGAAGTTAAGCCCGCTCCCATCACTTCCGCAGAAGGCACCGTAGAATGCAAGTTCTGGGGTCTCGGCGGTGACGGTACCGTAGGCGCAAACAAGAACTCCACCAAGATTATCGGTGACCATACCGATAAGTTCATCCAGGCATACTTCCAGTATGACTCCAAGAAGACCGGTGGTATTACCATTTCCCACTTACGTTTCGGCGACAAGCCCATCAGAAGCCCGTACTACATCAACCAGGCTGACTTCGTAGCTTGCCACAATCCTTCCTACGTAATCAAGGGATACAAGATGGTTCAGGACGTTAAGCCCGGCGGTATCTTCATGATTAACTGCCAGTGGTCCGACGAAGAACTGAACACTCATATGCCTGCAGAAGCTAAGAGATATATCGCAAAGAACAACATTCAGCTTTATACCATCAACGCAATCGACAAGGCAATCGAAATCGGAATGGGCAAGAGAACCAACACGATTCTCCAGTCCGCATTCTTCAAACTTGCAAACGTAATGCCCATCGATCAGGCAATCGAATTCATGAAGGCAGCTGCAAAGAAGTCCTACTCCAAGAAGGGTGATGCAGTCGTTGAAATGAACTACAAGGCAATCGATGCCGGTGTGGATGCTATCCATAAGGTAGAAGTTCCCGCTGACTGGGCTGATGCAGTAGATGAAAAGAAAGAAATCAACAGAACCGGACGTCCCGCTACCGTTAAAATGGTTAACGAGCTCCTTGATCCCATCGGTCTTATGGATGGTTACAGCCTTCCTGTTTCCGCATTCAAGGATAACGCAGACGGACAGTTCGAGACCGGTGCTTCCGCATACGAGAAGCGTGGTACCGCAGTTATGGTTCCCGAGTGGAACGCTGAGGCATGCTTACAGTGTAACAGCTGTGCATTTGTATGTTCTCATGCAACCATCCGTCCTTTCATTTTAAATGCGGATGAAGTAGCTGCTGCTCCTTCCAATATCAAACTTGCTGATTCCAAGCATGCAGCCGATGCTTCCATGAAGTACACCATGACCGTATCTCCTCTCGATTGTATGGGATGCGGCGAGTGTATCACCGTTTGTCCTAAGGCAGGCGAAGCACTCAAGATGGTACCTCAGGAATCTCAGGCAGCTGAACAGCCTGTATTCAATTATCTGGTAGAGAACGTTGGCAAGAAGGAATTAAAGCCTGCTCTTGCAAACGGCGTAACTCCTATCAACTCCCAGTACAATCAGCCCTTACTTGAGTTCTCCGGATCCTGTGCAGGATGTGCTGAGACCTCTTATGCAAGACTGATTACCCAGTTGTTCGGCGAGCATATGTTCATCTCCAACGCAACCGGATGCTCCTCTATCTGGGGCGGTCCCGCTGCTACCTCACCTTACACCGTAAACAAGGATTCCAAGAAGGGTCCCGCATGGTCCAACTCCCTGTTCGAAGACAACGCTGAGCACGGCTTCGGTATGTATTTGGGACAGAAAGTAATTCGTGACCAGCTGATTGCTAAACTTGAAGAGCTTAAGTCCGATGCAGCTCTTGCTCCCGCAATTGATGCTTACCTTGCTACCAAGGATCAGACCAACGAGAACGCAGCTCCTACCGCTGAGTTAATCAAGGCTCTTGAAGCAAACGGTTCCGATGCAGCCAAGGAAATCCTTTCCAAGAAGGATTACCTCTCCAAGAAGTCCATCTGGATCTTCGGCGGTGATGGCTGGGCATATGATATCGGCTTCGGCGGACTTGATCACGTACTTGCTTCCGGCGAAAACGTAAACGTAATGGTATTCGATACCGAGATGTACTCCAATACCGGTGGACAGGCTTCCAAGGCTTCCAACATCGGTGAGGTTTGCCAGTTCGCTGCAGCAGGTAAGGAAATCTCCAAG